>Ga0265296_1001227_pt1 | contig 30624 bp, 25 predicted proteins | sample MunlanPumphouse1_FD_189073 | JGI IMG/M metagenome (GOLD analysis project Ga0265296, IMG submission 189073) | Groundwater microbial communities from a municipal landfill in Southern Ontario, Canada - Pumphouse #1 | ecosystem: Environmental > Aquatic > Deep subsurface > Groundwater | place... | reverse complement strand
CAGCCATTATCCAGATCTGATAACCCTATTTTTTTAAAGCAAGTTGGATTGCAACGCGGAGAGCATTATCCTCAAAAGGTTTTACAATAAAACCATCGGGTTTTGTCTCTTTGGCCCGCTCCAAAGTGGCACCATCCGAATGAGAAGTAACATAGATTACGGGGATATTGAACCCTTTTTTTATCATTTTTGCAGTCTCGATACCATCAATATCACCACGGATATTGATATCCATGAGAACAATATCGGGTTTGTGTTTCACGACCAGTTCCATGGCCTCCGCACCTGAAGTAGCCCGGCCGCAGACTGTATAACCAAGGTTCTTTAATCGCCAGTCTTCAACGCGTGCGATGATATCATCATCTTCAACAATAAGTACTGATTCGCCTGTCATTTTAGCACCTTTCAATATACCATGAATGTCAGTTCACGTAATATCTTTACTCATATGCACACACCTAGCGGATAAACCGGAACGTACCGCGGGGAATAAGGATTTCAAACCGGGCTCCTTTCCCATACATACCGTTTTCTACAATGGTAATTCCGGTAATACTCAAAATCTCACGTGTCAGGAACAAGCCCATACCTGTATTCCTTCCCACACCTCGTTCGAAGATTCGTGTCTTCTCCCCGGGAGGGATTCCTGCTCCGTCATCCTCACTGATAATTGACAAGCCTTTGTCAGATATTACGAAATAAAACTTTATTGTAGTGATAGTATCACCATAGCGGATCGCGTTATCCACAAGATTGTAAAATACTTTTTCAAGGAGAGGATCAGCATAAATTTCTGTATTTTCCAGCTCTACAAGAATTTCCAGGCTGGAATTTTTAAAATTGGGAATTATTCGGCCAATGACTTCGTTTACATTTTGCCATAATGGCAGGTGGACCCCAACTTCCTGGTACTCTTTGGTAAAGGCTATCTGGCGCTGGATAGTGCGGGTTAGATCCTTGATATCGTTAAGAAGACTCATCCTTTCTTCTGAAGAAGTTGTGGCATTCGCCATATCTACGCACCCTAAAAGTCCGGTGATCGTATTGAGGATATCGTGCCGGGTAATATTATTCATCAGGTTTAATTTTTTGTTGGCAAGCTCGATTGCATCTTCAGCACGCTTCCTTTCAGAGATATCAACAACAGCGGCAATACTATTGGTTGTTCCGGGGATCCTGACAACACTGACAAGACAATAATGAATATTTTTTGATATATCGATGAGCCTGAAAGAATATTCTCTTGGTATATGCGAGGATTCCTCTATCCGATCATAATGATATTTTTTCATCTTCTCAAGGTCTTCAGGATGGATAACTTCAGTCCAACTACGCCCTATGGCATTATCAATTGGGATCCCGGTAATACCAGTCCATCCGGGATTTGCCATAACGATAGAAGTATCCTTGGCAATAATGATCATGGCACTGCCAGTATTGTCAAAAATCGCCATGTACAGGTTTTTTAATTCCGTCAATGCTTCTTCAGCATGTTTCCGTTCAGAATCATCACGCAGCACCCCATAAATTCCAATAGGTTTTCCGGATTGATCGAGCCGCAGGGTACCTTTTTCATCAAACCAGTGGACATTTTCCCATTTATCAAGAATCCTGAATGTGGAATGGAACTGGGCACCCTTTTCGAGACCCTGTGATATATCGTTTTCAACCTGCTTGATATCTTCCGGATGAATGAAAATATGAATCGATTTTCCGATTACTTCGTCGGTAAGAAAACCATATTTGTTAATTTGCGGTGATATATAGGTAAAATTGCCCGCCATATCCATAGAGAAAAGAATATCACCGGTATTTTCCGTGAGTGCCCGGTATTTCCCCTCACTTTCCGCAAGGATCTCTTCAATATTCTTGCGTTCAGTTATATCAGTGATCGTTCCTACATGTCCCCGAATACTGCCGTCAAGGTTGTACACAGTCACCGATTGACTCAATACCCACACAGCCGATCCGTCAGGCCGGAATAATCTTGTTTCGGCGCTTGTTATTCCCTTTTCAGAATTCTGCGTTGTCATATCCTTTGCAAGATGAATCCTTTCATCCGGGGGGAATACTTCTGTCCAGTGCCGCCCTTTCATTGTTTCAAACGGGTATCCTATGAATTGTTCCCAAAGATCACTGGCAAACGTAAGGTTGCCTGCCGGATCTGTTTCAAAGACCATAACCGGGGACACCCGGAAGATATTTTCCAGTCGTTCCCGGCTTTGCCACAATGCATCTTCTGCATGCACCCGGTCAGTCACATCACGAAGGATACCGATCATTCCCGTTGGGTTGCCTAGTTCATTGCGTTTGATGTTACTGTTCTCTTCAATCCAGTGGATAGTCCCTTGATTGTCAACAATCCTGAATGTTGAAGATATTGATAAACGGTCGTGTATCTCCTGACGGTAATTATTCAGGACATGTGCCTGATCATCCGGATAAATGAATTGCTGGAACTCTTTGCCTATCATTTCATGAGAAGAGTACCCGTACCGGGATACCTGGGGGGAAATATAGGTAAATATGCCATTAAGATCAATAGAGAAAAGTATATCTGCCGAATTCTCGGCAAGAGCACGATATTTTTCTTCACTCTCGGCAAGTTTCAGTTCGATTTGCTTACGGTAACTATTATCAATAAACGTTTCAAGCAGACAGGGTTTGCCATGAAGTGTCACTTGTGCAACATACTTTATGATAGATATCTCCCTTCCATCCAGGGTCAGTAGAGTACGTTCTGCATTATCCACTTTCTTGCTCAGATCGGTGATAGGACATTTTCCCACTTCAGCCGGGCAGATAACTTTGTGACATAACTTGTTGATAACAGCATCTTTTGTGGTGCCCATCATCTTAAGTGCCACAGGGTTTGCATCAATGATTATATGGGTATTTGCATCAATGACAAAGATGCCAACATGGATTGATTTAATAAGTGTCTGGAGGTATCCCTCACTCTTTATGAGCGCTTCCTCAAGTCGTATCCTTTCAGATATATCAAGAACAACTCCGCGGAATCCAATTACTTTACCTTCACGGTGAATGAGTGAAGTGAACACAATGGCCCGCATCATGTTACCGTTGAGTTGCTTTAACGTATAGATCTCTCCAGGAGATTTGGCCCCCGCCATCACTGCAGAAAGTCCGCGATGCATCTGTTCAATGTTATCAGGAGATAAATACTGTTGAATATTAACTCCCTGCGCAATGATTTGCTCAGAAATTCCGAACAGTTCCACGCCCACCTTATTCACATAGGTAAGATTGCCGGTTGTATCCATTTCAAAAATAATCAATGGCAGCAATTCTGTCAATTCCCTGAACCTTGCCTCACTTGTTATGACCTTATGCTGTGTCTGTTCGATAGTCTCCAGCATCCGGTTAATTTCTATAGCAAGCCCTGACAGCTCATCATCACCACCAATTTCAACATGATGAACAGTATGTCCATTTCTGCCAATCGTATTAACCTGATTAGCCAGGGAACGTATCCTGTTAAGCATCACACCATCCAGCAGAAAAATTACTAAAAGTCCTAAAAACAAACCTCCTGAAAGAATTATAAGGATGACCTGGACGGTTGTATTTATTCCCTGCTTGTAGATATCGCGGGCTTCAGTGATCTGGAGAATAAGCGCATCAGTCCCATAAATATCGCGAACAAGAGCATATCCTGCAACCTGATCCTTGTTAAGCTGCTGGATAATTCCGGGTTCTGACCCACGATCCTCCCGGATACCCGATATAATTTTGGGGGATAATGCCGGATCATCAGTACGGATGAGGGTAAGACTGGGTTGTGAGTGTTCTGCAAGCCGGGAGATTTCCTCCTTATTGAGGTAACGTCCCATGATTACCACACCCTGGGGCTGACCGGATAAATCGGAGTGGACAATGGGTTGTGATACTATGAGCATCGGATCGCCGGGGAGCATGAGGACTCCTGCAGTAATATGATGGGGATCCGACATATTCATCAGGGGATTTTTTGGATCCAGTGGCATGGAAAAGAAAGACGGGACCGGAACCATCACCTTTTTCTGAAGATCATATGCCCCTGAAAAAAGCATCTCACCCTTGGCATTGGTAATAATAATGAGGTTTAGGTGTTGAGTGTCGAATGCCGTGGCCTGAAGATTTGATTTGATATATCCGGGATAATTCCCGTTCACAAAATTATATGTATCATCCCAGGGACCCCAGACAGATACAAGAGCAGACATGGAATACAGTTCATCGTTAAGATTGTTGACAGCCTGGGTAAGGTCTTTTGCAACATATTGCTCTTCAAGAGCGCTGTAACTTGACAGGAGTATTGTTGAGAAAAAAATACTGATAACCAACAGGAATGTTATGAGCAGACTGACAAAAACCAAAAGTGATTTTTTCTGAAGTTTCATTAAGGATCACTCGGTATCATTCCGATTACTGTTGATGGAATATATAGTATCGGATTCACCAGCAGAATTGCATATTTTTCCAATGTTTTTTCCTCCTTCAGATAAACAAATATCAAACCGATCTGAAAAAACCATCAATCCCGGAATGCCAACGATTTATGGGGAAGCAGGACAAACGTATAATGATGAAGTGGAAAGACTGGGTGCATGTGACCAAACTGGATCCTGACAAGCAGTTAAAACCCGGGGATATCGATGCCATTGCCGCAAGTGGTACCGATGCGTTGATGCTCTCGGGGACGCTCAATGTAACAAAAGAAAATCTTGCTGCTTTGCAAAAACAGCTAAAGGCCTATAACCTGCCTCTTGTTATGGAGCCGGCAGGACCTGAGGCTGTACTCATGCAGGGTATTGACTATGTTTTTGTTCCCAGTGTATTGAATTCGATGGATGTCCAATGGATTGTGGGTAAACACCGGATGTGGATACAACAACAGAATAAAAATATCCCGTGGGAATATTTAGTTCCCGAGGCCTACATTGTGCTCAACCCGAACTCATCGGTAGGAAAGGTCACAAAAGCGGTCTGCAATTTGAAAGCCGACGAAGTTGCAGCCTATACAACTGTCGCTGACCACTACTTCCATTTCCCTATCGTATACCTTGAGTACAGTGGGATGTTTGGGGATCCGAATGTGGTAAAAGCGGCTTCAGAAGCTATCGATAATTCTATCCTTTATTATGGGGGCGGAATCAATTCTGCGGAGAAGGCTGCACAGATGAGTAAATACGCAGATACTATTGTTGTTGGAAATGCAGTCTACGATCAGGGCGCTGCGGTTTTGAAAGCAACCGTTGATGCTATCCAGTAATTTTTTATGCCCGACATTGACATCGTGCTGGTTGAACCCATCTATGAAGGTAATGTGGGATTTGCCGCACGGGTAATGAAGAATTTTGGGTTTCACCGCCTCGTGCTTATCAATCCCTGTAAGCTGGGTAATGAAGCAGATGCACGAGCCTCCCATGCATATGACGTGCTCCACAGCGCAGAAGTCTGCACGATTGAAGATGTATTTGCCCGGAGCAACATTGTCATTGCTGCAACGGGTACGGTGAGCAAATCTGTCTGCCGTGCTATGCGAATGCCATTTTATTCTCCAAAAGAGATCCGCGAGCGAATAAAGAATACTGATGGGCGAATCTCGATCCTGTTCGGGCGGGAGAACTGGGGGCTCAATAACGAAGAGGTAAAACGCAGCGATATGATCTGTACAATCCCGACCGCTGAAGATTACCCAATCCTCAACCTCTCGCATGCAGTTGGTGTCGTATGCTATGAACTCTCAGATATGCCGTTGCCCAGTTTTGCTCTCTGCCCACCCCATGATATGGCACATTTGTACCAACACATTGACCGGTACTTAGATGAGATACATCACCCGGAGTTCAAGCGGGAAAATACAATGATCCTCATCCGGAGGATTCTCGGACGGACGAACCTGACCATCCGCGAAGCGAGTACACTTCATGGATTGCTGCGCAGGAGTGAGTGGCATATCGACCCGGCGTTGCTGGACCGGGATAAGACGGGACGGCAGAATCTTGAGGATGATGAGTAGTGGGATATATAATCCTGTTTTGGTGGGAGCGGGTACTTTTGAATGTTGTACCAGCGCCAACCTTTTTGAAAATGAATTTAGTTATACCTTTTAAAAAAAATACTTGGAAACCAATCGCTTCACATCAAAGCAATAAAAATTTTGTTTCTTCATAAAAAAACCGGTTGTTTATCGAATCTGCGAATATTCTTAAAACCTTCATGACTGAATTATGAAACCATGCTTTTCCTCCTAAAAAACTTCAAGATATCTCAAGCAATATCAAAGCAAAAAGTAACTCATTTCTCACTTGAAAAAACCGAGTTAACGGCGATCGAGAAAACACATAATCCGGGCATTTAGCGGGCTTTGTTTTCCGTATCTCTCCAATATGGGCTCTGATTATGAGAAAATAGACCCATGTTCGATCGAAAACTCCTGGAGCATTTGCATGAACAGGAGGTCCGGAGCACATCAAAGAAATATAAGATTTGGAAAATTGCCTGCTACAAAAGATACACTATTCTGAGCCCCATACGGGCTCCGATTGCCAATTTCCTAATCCAGTTTTGGGATTTTTTGGAAGGGGTGTCAACATCTCAGAAAAATAACGATTAAATTGCGTATTTTCGAAAAATAAGCGTTTTAAAGCAAATAAAACATGTTAAAATAGCGGGCTTCTATTGGTCACTTTTTTTAAAACAAATTCCAGGGGGTTTATTAAGAGAAAACGATTACAAATGCCCTTGATTGCCCGCTATTGAGTTCACGTCGGAGAATCCAGTGATTTTGAGGAATTTTCCGGTTTTTTTAGTGTTGAATATTTCTGGTGTGAGGGGAAGAATGTGTACATTTTTTCAAAAATAATTTCCAATTTTTTTCGCACACCAAACATATTTTTCCGGATTTTCTGTAAGACATAAAAACAGTTTGGGATTATCCCGGTAATTCATGAGCGCAATTTTTTTCATAAATTATTTTTGCAGAATTTTTTTTAAGCGGTGTCTTTCGTTTTATAAAAAGATACTTCACCCTTTTTCCTGATGTTCTTGTCCAATGTCGAGAGGTGAATATTGAAGATAGATCAAGAATAATTCGTTGACCGAATCACCGGAGATAATTGTATACTGAAAATTGGTGAAAAAAAAACTTCTGAAAAAAGGTTACAATTTTGTCATACTGTTTTTTCCTCAAGCAGGATTTGTTTTTAGACCCCAGAGAACTAATGAGAGATTTTTTTTCGCAAGCATAATTTCGCTAAAGTTCAGCTGTGTGAAAAGTCGTTTGAGGGATCGGAGCGTTGTGAGCGATGCTAATAAAAAAATGCGGATGAATGATGAGTCGAATAGATAGGGGATCATACTCACACTTTTTTTATTGGGTAAGGATTCTTTACGATGTGCTATTGAACCGGTACGCCCCATTCGGCACCATCATCTCAAACCGGGCTCCCTTACCCGGTTCGCCAGTTTCGCGGATAGTGATACCCGTTATATCGAGAATCTCCCGTGAAAGGGCTAAACCTAAACCTGTGTTCTTCCCAAATCCCCGGTCAAAAATCTTCTCCTTCTCCCCAACAACGACACCAACACCATCGTCTTCACATACCATGACATTATTGCCATTGCGTTCTATAAACGCAAACCGGATAGTTGTGATCTTCCCGCCGTATCGCACCGCATTATCCATCAGGTTGTAACAAACCTTGGCAATCAGCGGATCGGCATAAACTTCAGTACCGGCAGGGATATCATTTTTTACCGTAACCTGCCCGAGCGGGGCTTCTTTTATCACCGTGTTTACAAGTGTGCTGATATCCTGCCAGGCAGGGACCGTAATTCCTATCTCCTCATATTCCCTAGCGAACCGGATCATGGAAGAGATCCGTTTTGCAGCGGCAATAACCTTTAAAAAATAATTATTGAGAACGGGATCCGGCTGAGTATTTTCCATCAATTCTAGATACCCAATAATCACCGTAAGCTGGTTGTTGATGTCGTGCCGGGTGATGCCGGAAATAAGTTTGAGTTTTTTATTTGCCATCCGGAAGGCAGTTGAGATCATTTCAAGCTCTGCTGCACGCTCAGTAAGCTTGTCTTCGAGTAATTTTCGCAGGGTAATATCAATGAGAAGCAGAAGGGTGGCAGGGGTATTGTTAAACTCGATCTGCGTACCTTTGACAAATACTAATCTTCGGAGCCCATCCTGTGCGAGAAGCTCAATTTCATAGATTGGAATTTCATCCATCTCTTTACGTGTCGCCATTTTGGCAGTCATAATCTCTCGGAATTCTTCTGCCACATACGAAAGTAAGGGAGTACCGATCATTGTTTCTGCATTATATCCAAGTACTCTCATCGCAGCCGGATTGATATAGAGAATTTTCCCATCCTGATCATAGACAAGAATATAATCCGTCAGGTTTTCCACTCGTTTTTTGTCAAACGGCTCACGACTGGAGTGCTGGGAATACACTCGTTTTTTCCCGGTAATATCATGAACAGTCCCAATAAAACCTTTAAGGGGACCATCCAGTTTTTTCTGGGGCACGATAGTAATGAGACCGTCAAGAATTGTCCCATCTTTTTTCTTGAATTGCAGGGGATGCTCTTTTACATATCCGTCCCGTTCAACCAGCTTGAGAAATTCAGACCGTTCCTCCGGGTGTGCATAGAACGAAGAGACAGGAACCCTAAAAACGTCTTCCCGACTTTCATAACCAAAAATCTCTACTAAAGCATCATTACAATCAACCCACTGATCATTGGCAGTTGTGATAAACACGCTGTCTAACGTTGTTTTGAAAAACTGATGGTACCGCTCTTCACTCTCGCGGAGTGCCAGTTCCTGCCGGGTAAGTTCGCTAAGATTGGCACGGAGTTCCTCTTCAGCTGCGGTCATTTGCTCATACGATGCGTTAAGTTCTTCATTTTTCCTTAAGAGTTCCTCTTCTGTTCTACGTTGTTTTACGACATTCCATAACCCACTCATCATGAGCGAGAGTTCCTGAATATCCCGTTCATCATAGTCTGAAGTTTTATTTCCGACTCCAGCAACCATCACAATATGGTCACCGTCAAATACCGGAATATTCATATGCCGGATAATGGGAACATGTCCTTTTGGGTATCCTTTTTTTAATGGATTTTCAGCTGCGTAATCATTAGTAATAACGGGACGACGCTGCCGTACAGCTTCTCCCCATAAGCCGGTTGAGTCGATAGGGTATTCAATGGGTTTTATATCCATCTTGCATTCTTTCATTGCCTGTACAGACCAGGCATACATGGTGAGCACGGTCTCATCATCAGACACAAAAGCGAGATATCCCATTGAACTTGCAGAAATTTCCACTGCTTTTTCTATGGCAAAATTCATCAGTTCTTTTAATGGCGCAGAGGTCATCAGGTAAAAATTCACAAGGGCCTGGAGCCGGCGATCATCCTGCCTATGCGCATCACCGGAACGTTTGCGTTCAACAGCGATTTTTATTTTATGACTGAGTTCGGCAAACTGTGATTTCGGCTCGCCTCCTTTCTGCATATAGAAATCAGCACCGTCATTAAGTGCCTGAATAACTATCTCTTCACGTCCCCTGCCGGTAAAGACAATGAATGGGGTTGTATCCCCGGATGCTTTGAGCTGCTTGAGAAATGTAATGCCATCCATATCCGGCATATGGTAATCGGATATAATCGCATCATACTTTTCAATATTCAGACGTTTGAGTGCGCCGATGGCGGATTCAAGGGTATCGACAGCAAATGCTCCACTTTTTTCCAGGAATAGTTTTCCTATCTCCAGCAGAGCGGGTTCATCATCAACATAAAGAACCCGGATTGTATCTGGCATCACACATTATTTCCTGTTGAACGCCACATACCTTTCGGCACAGCAATCTCGAATTGTGCTCCGTTACCTGGCTCGCCCGTTTCTTCTATGGAAATGCCGGTAATCTCAAGAATTTCCTGCGAGAGAGCTAATCCCAACCCGGTATTCTTCCCAAAGCCCCGCAAAAAGATCTTCTCCTTCTCCATTGCAGGGATTCCAACACCATCGTCTTTACAAATGATGATCTGATCTCCATTTCGATTTTCAACAGAGAACCATATAGTAGTAATCGTTTCACCATAACGTACCGCGTTGTCCATCAGATTGTAAAATACTTTAAAGATCAATGGTTCTGCAAATACTTCCATACCCGCAGGCAAATCGTTTTTCAGCTGGATCTTTCCAAATGAGATCTCCTTTGCCGCAGTTGTGACCTGTGTACGAATATCCTGCCAGGCTGGCAAGGTGATACCAATCTCATCATATTCTTTGGTGAACTGGATCATTGACGAGATACGTTTAGCTGAAGCGTCCATCTTCCTGATATAATCCATAAGAGAAGGATCCGACGGATTCATTTCAAGAAGGGAGAGGTAACCCAGCAAAACCGTCAGCTGGTTGTTGATGTCGTGCCGGGTGATGCCCGAGAGCAGGTTAAGTTTCCAGTTTGCCAGACGGAGCGTCTCTTCAGTCTGCTTACGTTCGGTAATATCAAGAATGATAGCAACAAAGACCGGTAAAACCTCATTTCCTGCAAACTGGATATGGGCTTCAATGGGATACAGAGATCCATCTTTTCGTTTATGGACGGTAAATGCTACCTGAATATCCTTCTCACCAGAACGCAATGGGGCAAGCAGGCTTTCAAATGACTCCTTGGTATATTCCGTAGCAATATCAAGCGGAGTCATGGTACGAAGCTCTTCCATGGAATAGCCAATATTTTCCCGTGCACCATGATTTACATCAACAAAACGAAGCGTTTCTGCATCAAAGAAAAAAATCTCGTTCAACGATGACTCTAATATGCGTCCGAACCGGGTTCTTATTTCATCTGCTTCCTTACGCTCGGTAATATCGCTGTTTGAGCCACGATACCCTTGAAAATTATTGAATGCATCAAAGATTGGCATCCCATTTGTAGACATCCAGACAACCTGCCCGTCTTTAGTTTGCATGGCGTTTATCAGATCGCATAAAACGGTCTTTTGTGCAAAAGCCTTAAGAGTAGATGTTTTGAATGCTTCACGTCCATCCTGAGGGTGCAAATCGTAAAAAAACTTTTTTCCTATGAGTTCCTTTGGCGAATAACCAATAATCGCAAGTGACGCAGGGCTGACATAAGTGAAGAGTCCATCGGGATCCACTTCCCAGATTATCTCACGGCCGTATCCGGAGATTTGTTCAAAACGATCATGATTCTCTGTCAGCGCCGCAACTGCCCGTTTCTGTTCGCTGATATCGATGATGGTTCCTTCAGCAATATCCTTTTCACGGTCGATTCTTGCAGAAAATTGTGCCCAGAACGGTAATCCCGTAGTATGGTTTTTGAACATGACAATATGATCATCAATATGCCCCTGCTCTCTGAGAATACGAATTATTTCTACGCGATCATCAACATTCGCATAAAGGTGGACAATATTCATTCCTATCGCATCATTTGCCGAAGAAAAACCTGCAAGGGTGGCATACCGATCGTTGCAGGCAATAACCGTCCCGTCTTTAAGACTTGTCTCAAACAATCCTACCTGGGCGTACTGGTACAGGTTCCGATATTTTCGTTCGCTATCCTGTATGGCGTGTTCAGCGAATTTCCTATCCGTAACATCAGAAATAATTGTTGTGAACTGACGGGGGGCATTCTGATACGTAGTTACTTCAAAGTACTTGTTCAGTACCCGGGAATAATTATCAAAACGATCCGGTATACCGGTTAATGCAACATGACCGTAACGCTCAATCCATGAAGATTCAGTTTCCGGCATCACTTCGAGCACTGTTTTTCCTATCAGGTTATCCTTGTGAAGTCCCGTCATATGTTCGAAGGCTTCATTGACTTCTAAGAACCGGTAATCGCGGGGTATGTCATTCTCATCGCAGATAATCTCATGGACTGCAAAACCATTGAGCATCTCGTGAAAGAGTGTGCGATAAAGATTCTCTTTCTCTGCCAGGGTTTTAAGTGCATTACGAAGGGAGTCAGATGTAGCAGTAAGTTCCTCGTATGAAGCCTCAAGTTCTTCATGAGATCTTTTCGCATCGTCTTCAGCTTTTATCCGGTCCGTGATGTCCATGGCAGCAGCATAAATCAGGTTCCCGATAGGGTACGATCGCCATTCGATATGACGATAGCTCCCGTCCCTGCACCGAAAACGATTCACAAAATTGATTGTCGTTTCACCGGCAGATAATTTTGCTACTACTTCCTGTGTAGAAGTAATGTCGTCAGGATGGACAAAATAAAAAAATGATTTTCCCTTCATATCAGAGCGCAAAAACCCTAATGTTGTTTCCCATTGCCGGCTGAGACGTCGCAGATTGCCTTTGGTATCTGCGATGCATAACAGATCAAGAGCATTTTCAAAAAAACGGTCCAGCTCCTCAGTCTTCTCGCGGATTTTTTGATCAGCCCGGTGACTCCCAATTGCGCTAAGTATCTTATGTCTGAGCTCGGCAAACTGGGCGACCGGATCACCACCTTTCTGGAGATAGAAATCAGCCCCGCTGTTTAAGGCTTCAATCACAATTTCCTCGCGCCCTCGCCCGGTAAAGATAATAAATGGTATATCATCCCCGGTGCTGCGGATTGTTTTTAATAATTCAATCCCATCCATTGCAGGCATCTGGTAATCAGAGATTACTGCATCAAATTGATCTTTTTTAAGAAGGGCAAGACCGGCCCGTGCAGAATCAATTATGGTGATGGAAAAATCTCCGGATTCTTCAAGGTAGAGTTTGCCAATCTCCAGCAGATCCGGTTCATCATCAACATAGAGCACGCGAATCATGGCAATTTCTCGTTTCTGATTTCCTGAATACATGCCGGGGGGAGCTGGGATTTTAGAGAGGCAGATAATGAGTCCACAAACCGGTAGGCACCTTTTGGTACCGTGATCTCAAACCGTGCCCCTTTTCCTGGATCGCCCACTTCATTGATGGTAATTTCTGTAATGGCAAGGATCTCCCGGACAAAGAAGAGTCCGAAACCTCCTGCCGGACGGATGTCCGGAGCAAAGATTGTATCCTTTTGATCAAGCGGGATACCTGAGCCATTATCTTCATACACAATAATAAGACCATGGGGAGATTCCCGGTAGATAAACCGGATCTCTGTTGCATTCTTTGCATGCAGACATGTATTCTTTACGAGATTAAAAAGCGCTTTTTCCAGCATAGGATCGGCAAACACCTGTATCGCGTCAATGTTTGTCTTCCGGGTGATGTTTCCAAGATCAAGGTGTGAGATTGCATACAGGAATACTTCGTTCAAATCCTGCCAGACCGGAGGGGATAGTCCCATGTTCTGGTAATTGCCGGTAAATGCAATGCGATCGCTAATCACCTGCATTGACCCTTCGATTTTATCGAGATAGGGGGATACATCCTCATCCGGTCTGAGATCTTTTGCTATCTGGAGGTACCCGAGAATCGTAAAGATCTGGTTGGTGATGTCATTACGGGTTATGGTAGAGAGGAGACTGAGTTTCCGGTTCACCCGCTCAAGTGCCTGCATTACCTGTTTACGTTCCGAAATGTTGTGTACGATGCAGAATATTCCTCCACTCTCAATCAGGCCTAAGGATATTTCCAGGGGGAAAGTGGTTGTGTCTCTACGGCTACCGGTAATTTCCCCACGCCACTGTCCATCACACTTCAGAGCCGGGAAGATCTCTTCTTTCAACCGTTTTAATTCAAATGCTGGAAAGAACTGATCAAACGAGAATCCGGGTTTCCACCGGGAATCAGGATAGCCAAACAAGCTATAGAACGCATCATTGAGATAGTAAGTCTCTCCGGTAGCGCTCAAAATAGCCATTCCATCTCTCGAGGTTTTCATTGCCGCAGCCTGTTGCTGTATGATTTCTTCTGAGCGCCGTCTCTCGGTAATATCCTGTAACAGTATGATTATATATTCACAAATTCCCCGTTCATCCGGGATACCGGAAAACGAGAGGCTCATATGAATTATCGTTCCGTCTTTTCTTAGTGCGGGTATCTCATGGGATTGCTGGACTACGGGGTTTTTCATAACAGTAAAATACGATCGTTCCAGTAGTTTCATATCATACTCGGTAAAAAATGTGGAAATGGGCATTCCTATAAGTTCTTCCGGGGTATATCCCAGGATATCTTCCGTATGCTGGTTTGCCTGTATTATGGTATGAGTTGTTGGATCACACAGAAAGATACCGGTATATGATTGTTCGAAAATCCGGTGATATTTCTGCTCCTCTTTTTTGATTCGCATTGATAGATACGATACAACAACACCGACCAGAACAAACATATAAAACCGGACTGATGCGGCGAAGAGATCATCAGGATACGCTGATCGGATGCCATACACCATGAGAAGGTATGCACCTGAAATGAAAAGAGCAAAAAAAGTTCCTTTCCGGGGATATGCGTACGCGGTAATAACGATCGGGATATAGAGGAGGTGGTTGCTCACCGCTGAATCCCCAAGATTCAGACTAAAAAAGTTAAATAACAGGGCAATTGCCGTAGTCACACCAATGAGGATCTGCCATCTGTATGGGGATTTGGTAATAAACGCAAAACGTTGTTGTTGGTTTTCCGGTTTACTGGCCATAATCTCCACCTCCATCCGGGTTATCTTTCCATGCACGGGTGCCCGCTGTATCCTGCATAAAAAAAGAGAATGTGAAAGATACAGCATCCATCGTTCAAGGGTGCTAGTGATTCAAATGATTAGCTGAAGGACATATAAATCCTCGTTGAGTATTTAGCATCAATAAAATGGCTGGTGAGTGATGTGGAAATAAAAAGGTATCAGTTCCAATTCGTGCAAATTGAAATAGCTTTCATTCGAATGGTTTGAAAGAGAAAATGAAATGTTCTTGAGCAATTGGCTAAAAACACCCGGGTATGTTAAATCCTCCCATAGGAAACTACTGGCAGGGTTCAGTGTTTTACCGAAACATTGGCAAGCGACTGGCGTATCAGCTCGTTGCAGCGTGACAGGACCGGACTGCCATGACCGGGATAGATAGCAGTAACATTAAGAGCTGCAATCCTCTCAAGAGAATCAATAAACGCATCTTCGTACGTGTTGTCCCGGGTCCGGATGATAATCGGTGTATCGCCGATAAAAAGAATCCCTTCCTGCTCGCAGTACAGGCAGAGGGAATCATTGCTGTGGCCGGGGGTTAAAATCACCGTGGCATCAAGATCAGCAACCCTGATTCGGTCACCATCTTTTAAGACCCGATCTGTTCCTTCAAAATTCGGAGAACATCCACGCACTACGGGGCCAAACTCTTTTTTGATTGCCTGCACCATAGACGCATGATCATAGTGGGAATGAGTCAGGATAACCTGATCGACTCTCCGCTTTCCCACGCCAGTAGGATAATTATGAATTGCCTCGATAATTTTTGGGTCCCTGCCCGTATCAACAAGTGTGTTCACATCAGGAATTGCATTCCAGGTACCAGTGAGCAGGTAAGCATTGGAGGTATAGATATCACTTCCCAGGGTAAGATTCGCAATCTTCATGTAAACCCGTTCACCTTCCGGAAAAGCTGTGCATAAGGTACAACCTGTTCAAAATGTCCCTGGAGTGACGCAGGCATTTTCTGGGTATGCTCAACTATCAAAAAACCGGATTCATTCAAAGCATGATAATACATTTTCAGAACATTGATCCTTTCTTCTTCAGAAAAATGGAGCAGTACATTCTTGCAGACTATCAGGCTCAAATCTTCCCGAACAGGCTTTAACAGCAAGAGATTATGCTGCTGGAATTCCACTCTTTTTCTAATCTCTTCATCTACCAAGAAGTGCCCCGGGTTAGTCGGATCTTCAGAAAAATATCGCTTGAAGATCTCTGGTGGGATACGCTCTAATTCTTTTGCCGGGTAGCTTCCATTTCGAATTATTGTCCCATACTGGTTATTCTCATCAATATCTGAAGCAAGGAGTTTCACATTCCTAAACAACATCGGGCCCATATTTTCCCGTAAAAGAATTGCAATGGTATAGGGTTCCTGTCCGGTTGAACACCCTGCACTCCAGACATTGATGTACCTTCGCAATCCAATTACGGGAAGTACATGTTCACGAATAAGATCAAGTGTCTGGAAATCCCTAAAGAAAAACGTAAACCCCATGTATTAATTCCACCTTTGATACGGCTCTCTTATAAAATTCCAGTATTTTTTACAATGGAGAGATTACAGATTTGCCGGTTTGCATATAGTTAGGGGGAAGGATACCATAAGATATTGCATAGCGGACTATTAGTTTTACAGAACAATCATGCCGGATTACTTCAGGGGGGTCCAAACTAAAGAAAGATGAAACACTTGCCGGATGTAAAGCCGATAGTTTTTAGAGCAATCCGGTATTTGTATAATGATACAGTGGCGGCCTTTAATGATCTCTGTACTCCTCATTGACGATGATCCTGAATTGTTAGAGATCATTAGTTTAGAAATCGGAAGGGATGGAGATTTTAGTATACAAATGTGTGATTCTCCATTTGCTGCACTTGAACTCGCGCAAATGCAGAAGTTCGATTCCATTGTATGCGACTTTTCTATGCCCGGAATGGATGGGGGTTCTCTTTTACAATTCCTGCGGTCCCATGGATGTACAGCGCAACTCATCCTGTATTCTGGAAACGAACTGGATGAAGAGTTAAAAAACTCGCTTACCGGTTGCGTGGATGCGTATGTCCAGCGTGAGGGAAATCCGGAAGCGGAGTTTTCTAAATTAAAAGAGATCATCCGCACCGCATCTACGGCAAAACAACAACATCCATTTTAGATAATTATCAGCACACCAGCGACAGTGATATCCAGGATAATTAATTGGAATCATTTCTCGTCAATCCAACGGATATGCCAAAAAACCATATCGTTTTTAAGCTTGCAGTTTTACCATTGAACCATGATTAAGCTGGTCGGACCATTCTTCCGTCGTCTCTGCATGCTGAGCGTAATATTCCCCGGCAGTGCATTGCCAACGATTGAAAATGCCCGGTACAGCAATGGGGAGAAATTAACGAACCATATCTGGAACTTTATTGTTGCTGATGGGTGGATGAAAGCGACCAGTAACCTAATCAAAGATTTTCTCTTGCGGGAGTACCTAATCGTTAACTCTCCAGTCACCTTAAAAAAAAGAAAAATTGATCTTTTGCTGATGGCACCGCTTGATTCAGGGAACTCATATATCCCAATCAACCGGATTCAGAATGGTGAATGCAAAAGAACCGTAATCCGGAATCTCGGAAGGTAATTTTCATGACAGTTTTTTCTTTGGATATGATCAATGCAGCCCGGGGTAATTCACCTGCGGATGTAATATTTTCAAACGCGAGTATTTTCAATCCGTTCACCTGCACATGGGACAAAGGTACGCTTGCGGTAAAAGATGGTATTGTCCTGGGAATTGGAGACTATACAGGAAAAAAAGAATATGATCTTTCCGGCAGGTACATCGTTCCCGGGCTGATTGATGCTCATGTTCATATCGAGAGCTCGCTTCTCACTCCCCGAGAGTATGCCCGGCTGGTCGCTCAGCACGGGACTGCAATGGTAATTGCCGATCCCCACGAGATTGCCAATGTTGCAGGTGCAGCGGGTATCGAGTTTATGCTCTCCCAGCGTGCAGAACTTCCCCTCGATATAAGGTATATGCTGCCGTCCTGCGTTCCGGCAACACCTATGGATGTTGGAGGGGCTGTATTGGACGCTCCCGATCTGGCACGGTTCAAAAACCGGGAGGGTGTATCAGGTCTTGGCGAAATGATGAACTTTCCCGGAGTTCTTGGCGGCAACACGGATATTGGAAAGAAACTGGAGATTTTTTCCCTAAGGGATGGACACGCCCCAATGCTTTTGGGAAAAGATCTGAATGCTTACATCCTTGCCGGACTCCAGAGCGATCACGAATGCACCCGTAAAGGAGAGGTAGAAGAAAAACTAAAGAAAGGGATGTACATCTATATCAGGGAAGGTTCGACGGAACACAATATTGAAGAACTCGCCTCACTTATCTCCCCGCTCACGGTCTCCCGCTGTTGCTTTGCTACTGACGATTGCCATGTGGATCTCCTGATGCAGGACGGACATATTGATCGCTGCATAAGAAAGGCAATTGCCTGTGGAGTTAAGCCGGAACTTGCAATACGTATGGCCACACTCTCAGCAGCAGAACGGTTCGGGCTTCAGGATCGCGGGGCACTTGCTCCCGGACGTCGTGCAGATTTCTGCGTAATCGATGATCCGCAGAAGTTTATTGTTGGTCAGGTGTTTGTTGCCGGAAAGATACTTACTGATATACCACCGGGCACGGAAACCACCCTGCAATCCACGTTCCGGTGTACGGTTCCTTCTGGTGATGCGATACGTATTCGAAGTATCGGAACTGTACGCGTGATTGGGATTATTCCACACCAGATCGTAACAGAATCACTGGTTCTGCCGGTTGAAAGTGCTGCACTTTTTAAAAATGATATTCTCAAAGTTGTTGTCTGCAACAGGTATGGCAACGGAGCCTGTGGCGTGGGACTGGTCCGGGGATTTAAGTTTGCTACAGGAGCAATAGCATCAAGTGTTGCCCATGATGCACATAACGTGATTGCTGTCGGAACCAGCGATGATGCGATCCTCCGGGCGATTAGAGCAGTGATCGGGATGCAGGGTGGGATGGCCGCTGTTTTTGGCGATGAAGAAACAAATCTCCCGCTGGACTGCGGCGGGTTGATGTCAACGTTGCCGTATCCGGACGTTGCCACCCGATTGCAGAAACTGCATGAGGTCACCGATAAAATGGGCGGTATTGAAGATCCGTTCATGTACCTCTCGTTCCTTTCATTAACGGTCATCCCCTCGCTCCGCATTACGGAACGGGGAGTGTTTGATGTCGGGGAGTTCCGGGATGTGCCACTGTTTATCGAGTAGCATAGCGGTTTTCAAGGGAACAGGAGAATCAGCACTGCACCAAAGAGCATCAGTCCGGCACCCGACAATCGCCGTATGACATCTTTCTCACGAAAAACAAATGCTCCGTAAACCACAATGAGAATGATACTCATCCGTTTAATTGCAATAACGTAAGGGACGATTTGTTGGGAATAAGCGGTATTGATAACAACCGCTTCTATAGTGATGACAATCCCGATAAACAAACCGGCATTTATTACATCCTGCCACCGGAATAAGGAACGATTTTTTGGCAATATCGATATAGCGGGCGAAACAGGTTGATGGAAACTTTCGTTCGACCGCAGATGACTTATCATGAAAATGATAACAAAAGCAATTCCCAGAAGGAGAAAAACGATACCTGATCCAAAGACAGTATCGGAATTCTGCATCACCATCTTATCAAAATTTATTGCAATTGCGTAGAGGAATGCCACTACCAGCATAGAAAGGACACCGGGATGAGAGATCATTGCCCGGAATGGATCAGTGATTCTCTCGTGTTCATCTGCCGTATTCAGGATATATGAACCGGCAACAATGATCACAATTCCGGCCATACCGATTAAAGACGGCATTTCATGGAGGATTAAAGCCGCAGTACCTACAAGAAAAAGCGGGGTAAATGAGAGCATCGGTATGGCAAGGGAAATATCGGTTGATGCAAGGGCACGGAATGTGAGAGTTGTGGCAAGAATATTTAAAAAAGTTGTAACCAGAACCGCAAGCAGAAACTGCGGTCCGATAGAAGGAACACCTTGAAAAAATGATATACCAAGAAGGATTGCTGAAGTAAAAATGAACCCGGTGGCCGCAAGTATATTGGGATCCATTACCTGCAGGAATTTTTTATTGGCAATATAATATGCTGCATTGGTGCACGCACCAATACCCGCAAGAATCACCCAGAACATGGTACAGATATCCGGATGGATATTTGTGAGCGATCACATATTGGGTTTCTTCTTCTTTTTTTTTAACGGGCAAACTCGATAGAGACATGGGGATATTATGAGGGTCGTGAAATTTGAGCAATCCATTCAGCGGTCATCAACACCTTGGAGAAACGCTGCTGCTGGGTCACGAGAATTGCACGATGGAGGTCTGCATCACTTATCATGCCGGCAGAATTTGTTATCGATAATGTCCCTGTTGCATCCGAAAGGAACTGCACTGCATAACCACGGTGAAAAGCCTGACGGGCAGTTGTGTCGCAACACATCTGGGTCATATACCCGGCAATGGTTATAGTGGAAATTTTCTTTTCCTTTAACCAAACATCCAGATTGGTGCCGGTAAAACTTCCGGGTAGGGTCTTTTCAATAATGACATCAGCAGTTCGCCGCTTGATCTCATCATGGAGTTCCCACATTGGTGAACCTTTCCTGAATGTGCTGGCGTCAGTCGATGGGTTTGTGTGCTGGATCACAATAACGGGTATGTTGTGCTTACGGGCGTGATCCATCGCGTTTAATATATTTTCAAAACTCCGTTGAGGATACGTAACCGGTAATTTACCGGTAAAATATTCATTCTGGACATCTATAACAAGTAAGGCTTCATTCATGTCGTGCTCACCATCTCAAATGTTTTTCTGTCGATCATCATAGTAAAGAATTCCACCATTCGGCCGTTGACAATAGACTTACTTTCACCGGTATGCCGGAACATGAGGTTTTCATACATTTTTCTGGCACGGGTATTATTCTTCCGCACAATCAGCCGGATTAAGGAAATATCCGGGTCGGAAAAGCCACGATAAAGAGTGAGAAGAGTCTGGGTCTTGCCCATTCCATTACCGATATTTCCGGGATGAAGGGCAATACGGAATTCCGCAGAATTGCCATCTTCTTTGGAGATTATAGAAAAACCGGCTATCCTGCCCTCATCCTCTGCAACAAAAATTTCAGTGCCGGCTTTTGTGCAATATTCATCAAGCCATCCACCGTCCCTCAGGGAATAATCCAGTTCTGAAAACTCAGGGGGATACGGGGGCCAGGATTTTATCCGGGGGATATCTTCAGGAATAAGATTCCGCAGGGTGATCATGAGTATAACGGAAAAAATGTATTTACATTAGTCCATAAATTCTTGTTTATCGGTGAGTCTCATTCCAGAAGACATGACTCATTGGAGTTGACCTTTCTATTCCGGACGCAGTTCCCGTATTGTACCAAACCCTAGCGAAACGGATTGGCCTATGCCGAAATAATCCGGAATCCGGAGATTTGTCTGGAACTTCCCCAAAAAGACCATGACACTTTCACGCTCGATCCAATCGATCCGGAATTTCATCTTTGCTTCACAGGAAATCGGGACAGGAATTTTGTAGTCCAGTGACTTTGAGAGCGTTGTTAAGTTACCTACAAGGATCTTTTTTATGAATGCGTCCCGTTCAGGTTTGCCTTTAAGATCATAGAACTTCTTAGCATTTTGCTGGTTTAACGCAAGCCATGGCGTCTGAAATTCATACGTATGGGTAATACCGGAAATCCCGAACTCTTCTTTACGGATAGTGGTATCACGTGTAAGAATTGTACACCTGTTCCTTCCCTCAGAAATTTCTTTCTGATTCACTGATAGTTGTTCGAGTAATGCTGCACCCTGACTGATGCCAATAATTATGAGCGTGTTTTTGATTTGTTTGCACTGCACAACCGGGTAGCGGTGTATAAATCCGGTGGCATTGCCCTTGTGAAGAGCAGTATACTCATCCAGTTTTCCGGCAAAGTAAGACCGGAACTCAGCGACAGAAAATTGTATCGGGTCAACGGGTTCAAGAGAGAGGGTAAATATTTCGAGGAGCATGGGATGTAATCTCTCACATTTTTGTGTCGGCCACCCTCATGGAGTTTTCCCTTGACCATTACCATTTACAAAAAAGGAAGCGGATTATGGTGGAGGTATGGGAAGTACGTTAAATCGCCTTAATGCTGTGGAGTTCAGGGAACCAGCCGAGATCATAATATAGTATTCCTTAGGATTTTTTACGTCGACATCAACAGACCATACATTTTCACCGCATATTCCTTCAGATACCCGCGTTGACAAGGGTTTTTCAGATCCCTGATTGAGATCTTTTGGTAGCGTTCCTGTAGGAAATACAAGATATCTGAGTTCTTCACCAACAGCCTGGTTCGTTGTCCCGCCAAGAGAGAATTTTATGTCGGCATACTGATCCTCAATCGGATTTATGCGAACCCATAACGATTCATTCTTTTTTTGGGGACACACTGTTGGCACCGGGGTCGGTGCAGGCCGGAGCAGGAATTCGCGATATACGCCACAATCCGATACGATGCGGTAACGGTTGGGCTCCCATCCATTGGTGACGAACCGGTACATTGTGGTGGATTTCCCGGGTTCGAGATAAGTTTTATTGGTCTCAACCGGTTTATCAGTTCCCACACGCGTAGCCCATTTACCACTGTCGGTCTGGAATTTTACCAAAAATGTCGGAGGATCGTTTGAACAGGCAAGTTTTCCCGTCCCTTCATTGAGTATATAAAATTCGACAACTTCTCCGATATTATACACATCGGTATCCATTTTGATGGATTTTGATGTGCTATCCGGTTGGGCAATAGTCACTTTGTAGCTTGCCGCGGACTGCTGCAGGGAGGGTGTGGCATTCCCGGTCTTGTTCATTTTATCAAAAAGTGATGTACAACCAGTCACTGCCAGCATCGCGAGCATTACGATGCATAAAATAACCGCTAAATGTACATGACTTCTTTTGCATTCTGGCGAAACCGGGCGTGCGGTCATTGGACAGAAAAATTCTGTGTGGTGTGGTAAATAGGTTGTGAAAGAATATCGGGATCTCCCCAATTTCACATCATTCAATGTATATTATTCAGCCGGTTTCATGAAATGTATAGGAGTCAACGAGAATACCCACTATATACAATTAAACCCTGCACCTATTCACAGCAATTTGGTTCCGGTTGCAAGAGCCAGGATGAAAATGATGATTGGCTGGTGAATCAGATATATCACCAGTGAATGCCTGCCGAAAAACGACAAGGGGCTGACAAGAAAATCCGGTAATTGCCGGAGGGAGAATTGCCGTTCACCGCCCGTGTAAAGATACTCGCCAATACCCATACCGATCAAAACTATGCCGAACCATGGGAAGAGCGGCGTATAATCAACTGAGGTGAAACCGGGCGGCATAATTCCCAGTGGCAGCAGAATTGCCGGACCACTCATGCCTGAAATTATCCATCCAATGAGAATGCAAGCGAGTCCGAGCGGAATATTCAGTTTCCTGAAACGGAAAAAGAGCGGGGATAGCAGAACAGAAATCCCGATAAGGTGCAGGATACCAAAGATCACAAATCCTTCCCGCAGGTACAACCAAGTCCCTAATGTGACTAAAAGTCCGAGCGCGAAGATAAAAACTCCGCGATAAACAAATTTTAGCGCGAGGGGAAATCCGGAGATTTTTTGTTGTGCCCTCGCATGGCTGACAATCAGCGATACTCCGACAATCAGAAGGAAGAGCGAAGCGGTTGCATAAGCAAAGATTCGCCAGAAACCAGTCGACACATTAAGGGGAGCAATCATAAAAAAACTAATATCAAATACCGTATGGAACAATACCATCATCAGGATCGCAATGCCTCTGAAAAAATCAATCTCCCAGAGTCGCGTACCGGTTCCCATACAAAAATATCAGCATTGTTGTCTGATAGTTATTCGTACACACTACAGTTGTATACAAACTTGATCAGTAACCGCGAATCTAAATATTAACGTTAAGTATTATCCTTAAGGACTTGTAGTCATGACAGCGAGTAAAGACGAGCATATCATCGAAGCGATTGGAAGATGTCGTGTAATTGTTCGTGACGGGAAAGTAGTCGAAGTCGGAAAACCGATCATTGGAGACTGCCCGCTTGCAAAACGATTTGCATTTCCCGTACCGGAAATTACGCCGGAAGCGGTAAAAGCAAACATCGAACACCGCATCCGTGGATTTGGGATGTGCACTCCCGCACGCGAAATACTGGATATGCGACCATTTGTAGGGTTTGGAGCCTCGGAACTGATCAGTTTTGGAATCCAGTCCGGTAAACTTGACGCAGCAGTTATCGCATGTGATGGCGCAGGCACCGTGGTTGCCACTACGCCGGAAATGGTACAGGGAATTGGGGGCAGAATGTCAGGTCTCGTGTCGACTTCCCCGCATCAGTCTGTCATCAACCGGATTGAAGAGAACGGGGGATACGTCCTTGACCGAAACAATGCACGGATCGATCAGCAATCAGGTGTTGCACTTTCTCATCTCAAAGGATTCCGTCGTATTGCTGTAACCGTTGCAGCACCAGCCGAAGCTGAAGCGATCCGCGCTGCATACCCGGACACGTTCATTGTGGCTGTGCATGTTAGTGGATTATCCAGAGTAGAAGCAGCCCGGCTTGTCGGAGCATCGGATCTGGTCACTGCATGTGCATCCAGACCCATCCGGGAGATCGCCGGGCCACTTGCACTGGTGCAGGCAGGGATCTCGATTCCGGTCTTTGCTATGACTCACAAGGGAAAAGATCTCATCATCGAAAAGATCCGGATATCAGATGAGCCCGTTCTCATCAAGCCAACAAAATTGCCCGTTGTTGGAGACCGCGAGCCATCACCATTGGTATAAAAACTGAGAAAAATTTTCTGATTTTTTCGAAGTCACTCTTTTTTTTAAAGGGGGATATCAAAAAAAGTGTGAAAATTTTTTCACCACGTGAGATTGATATTTCTTTTGCGTGTCGAAAAAATGATGTTTTTTTATTTGTGGAAACCAATGCGGCCCTTATTGTTGTGTAAAAACGGGATTATGATGAATTCCAAAGAATTATTTTTGTTTTAGAGGGCGCTCTCAAGTTTATGTTCAAGAACGTCTAATCCCCTCTTGATGTCTTCGAGGTTCTTGCCACCAGTGAGAATGATCTTTCCTGAAGAGAAGATTAAAACAACGATCTTGGGATCTTTTATCCTGTACACAAGCCCGGGGAACTGTTCGGGTTCGTACTCGATATTTTCGACATTGAGTGTGATAACTACCTTATTGAGATTGATGTATTTACCGAGATTGTACGAACAGACCATATTGGTGATCGCAACTTTGGGCTCCTTGAGGGTTTCAATACCTGCCCCTTTTACCGACTTCATGACGATCGCAAGTCCATCTGCTAACGCCTTATCGTTACGGATGCCGGTTAGCACGATTTTTCCTGTCGAAAAGATCAGGGCAGCAATCTTGGGATTCTCTATACGATATACTGCACCTGGAAATCTTTTCTTGTTGAGTTCGCAGTTCTTAACCTTTTCAGATAACGTAACAAGATCAATAGATTCTGCGATGACACCGGATGCAACAATATTTTCAATCTTCAATGATTCGTACTTTTTCTCAGTCATCTTCTATTCTATGATTTTCCCCGGACCATAATACTAATGGACAACCTTTATGTGATGTTCTTTTTATTGCGTTTTTGACAGTATCAGATCTGCATCTTTATTCAAACCAAAATGGTCTCAAAAGTTTGTAGATTTGTAACGGATAGGTACCATTTACTATAGCGCACAGGTAACAAAATGCAGTATTTAGTGCAACTAGTTGACAGTTAATGTAAAAGTGCATAATCCGCCGGGATTGGGAATGCTGCGCGATTAGTTTCAAACTTAGCGTTATATTCTGCAAACATCGTTACAACAGATATTTAGGGAGAATACAGAGGAAAATGATATCATATGATTGGATCTTCATTTTTTCTTTATCATATATGCACGGTCGTGTATGGTTACATAGTCTCCAAAATAGAACGGTAAGGATATGGATAATTTAACAAATCCATATACCCTCAATTGAGGGAAATATGGAAGAACACTAATCTGGTTTCTCGCCTTCTGAATAAAATAAACTACAAACCGATTTTGATTTGCACTTTTTGCTATCGGAAAATACCAGAATTTCATAACTCTTTTTGCAGATAACATCAAAAACACTGTATGATAAATGGTCAAGAATATCAATCCGGGTGCCAGACTAGTCCGGCACTGAAACTGATCACCGGGTTTTTCTTGGTGATCTTTGGGGCTGCGGCCGTACTCGCTCTGATGATCCTGCTTCTTCCGGATAAGTTTTTTCTTGCGATTAGTAATTACCTGCAGATTATTGCTGCAATCACCGGTGCACTGGTTTTCCTGTACTTTTGGTATCGATGTGGCAACCAGGAAACGCATCTCTATGTTGCAGGGGGGCTTGGGCTTTGGGGAATTTCGAATATTGCCTGGTATGTCAATGTCCTCATGGGCCAGCGAAACATGGTCTTTCCAAGCCTGATCGACATCGGTATGATCGCCTCTATACTCATTATGTCCGTAGCATTCCAAAAAGGCCTTCCTAAAAAACAGATTGCGCCACATATCCTTTTGGGACTACTTGTAATCTGCCTTATTATTCCCTTAGAGGTTATTGTCATTAACGGGATTAGTGCATCCACACTGATCACGCTGCTCTATTTCTTTGCCTGTGGATCCATGATTGTTATCGGTCTGAATCACTCGCTTCTAGCGTATCCGAAAATCCTTATTGGGACACTCCTCTTTGCTCTTACGTTCATGATCTATCCACTCCGGGAATTGTTTTTTATTAGTAACCCGGTATTACCCGTTATCGGTACGTTCGTATCTGCAGGTTTTTCGCTGATGGTTATTGGGTGGTTATCTATCTTTGAATCAACAAAAACCAGATGAATCCTTTGAATCCTTCTCTCTTTTTTTAAGATAACACAATGACTGAAATCATTTTGTCGATTACAGCACAGTATAGCGGTTTATATCCGGGAGGCTCTATTCTGATTAAAAAAGGGAGTTGCAATCGACCCGTTCATTTATCATCAGTTATGATATTTGACCGGGATGGTCCTTATGGAGCAGGAGTATTGCCAGCATCCTCAAGTTCCTCAAGGGAGCGTCCGGTCATATCAATACGGGTAAACCAGGTCACGACAAATGCAACGATACAGATAATTCCCATGAAGATGACGGTATTTCGTACACCATAAGATGCGGTCATCAACGGGACAAAGATAATCCCGCAGGCTGCCCCTACCTTGGCAAGCCCCGCCGCAAATCCGTGTGCAGTTGCACGGAGACGGGTAGAGAAGAGCTCTGCGGGAAGGAGAAACGTTGTTGCATTCGGCCCAAAGTTCTGGAGAAGGTTAAAAAGGCCAAACCCTACAAACGCGAGAGCGATGATAGTCTGTGAACCGGATTGCGATGCGGCAAGAATGAACATCCCCACTGCCATACCAATAAAACCGGCAAGCTGGAGTCGTATCCTGCCGATCCTCTCAATAAAGAGAATACTGAGAATAAACCCAATGACTAAAAATACATCAAGCAAGACTGTATATTCAGAAGAGTAGAAGTCCTGCGCTATGAAATTTAACCCGACACCTTGAGTGCCTATCATGGCTGTGATGAGGATCGGTGTGAATATCCCGACGCCATAAAAGGCAAAATCCATAAAAAACCACGGAACGGTAATAAGAATGGTCCTGCGCAGGTCCTTTTTTGAAAAAAGTTCAGCATACAAGCTCAGGTAAGAATGCCACGCCGGCACTGTTTCCTGCTTTTTCTGAACAATATCTTCAACCGGAGGTTTGAACGGTTTTTTCATCGTGAAATCCGGGATAAGGTAACGGACGACACCCATTGCAAGTTTCCATTCCTTCCGCTGGATATGCCACCGGGCGCTCTCAGGAATGGCCCGTCGCAGTACAAGGATTACAATCGCAGGGACAGCGCCGGCAACAAGCATCCATCGCCATGCCGATTCGGACGGGTGCATAGCAAGAATAAAAAGTCCGATAGCGGCTGCAACAAAAATACCGACTGCCTGGAAACTGAATGCAGCGATCAGCATCCGGCCCCGTATCCGTTTCGGCATGAATTCACTTACATATGATGCGCAGACCGGATAATCCGCACCGATACCTACACCGAGCAAGAACCGGAAGATAATGAGAGACTCAATACTCCAGGCAAAGGATGACAGGATGGCAAAAATAATGAATATAAGAAGATCGAATAAAAAGACCTTCTTCCGGCCGAAACGGTCGCAGAGTCTGCCCCCAATAAGTGCTCCGAAAATTGCCCCGATAACTGCTGCAGCACCGACAATGCCCTGTTCAAGTGGTGTTGCGGAAAACTGAACAATGATGAGCGGCAAAGCGATTGACATGACAAAAAGATCAAAACCGTCAAGGAAGATCCCCATCGCTGAGAGGAACCAGATATGAGCATGCTTCAAGGTAAATGGAGCATCATCCATCGCTTCTGTAATAACGGTGCAGGGCATAAAAAAACTCTAAAATGTCGCACAGCATCGTCTATCATCGAAAATGATATACTTTTCTCTTTCATGTCAGAATGCTGAAAATCCCGCGTGAAAAAACAAAATACCAGTATTTAGAAGATACGTTGATTCCCAGAATGCCGGCAATACATTGCTAAGCTATCCATGTCCGCACGATGACTAATGTATTTGAGACTCATAAAAACGAAAAACAAACCGATAGCCCTCTTTCTTTAATCTTTGTTATCCCTTGTCCGCAGAACACTTTTAAAAAAAATTACTTCCGTCCAGCGATAAGGACAAGGAGACCTAGCATCAGAACGAGAATTGCGATTCCCGGTGAAGCCTGCTGTTTGGGCGTAGCAGTTGTCACGGGAGTTTGCGGTTTCTGCTGATCATCCAGCCATTTCAGCGCATAGGTCAGCTGAACATCCTCCCCGGCTATTGACCGGGCAACTGTATCTTCATTGATGGGCACCCGTATTTGCGGCGCCACACCTCCACCGAGTTGGGCATTACTGTCAATCTGGATCATACGATTCTTATCCAGCGATACTCCGTCAGGGAAGAACACATACATGCCAAGCGGCAGGACGGCCTGAAGGCCATTCATGCCAAACGCCCCATTAGTACCATACCAGGAAATGATCTTTCCGGTTCCGGAGTTCGCAAAGACCATGGGGATGCCTTCACCGGAACTGATGGTGTCCGGGCTGACAAGCACAGCGACCGGTCCGCGATACCCATCCTTCCGTGGTTGCGTCCAGGCTTCCGATACTATGGTGAACTGCCGGGAACCAGGATCATATTTTGTCGCATATTCATAGAAGACCGGCTTGTCTACAAACCACCCGGAAAAACACGACGCGATATTGTCATCTCCACCGCTGTTGTACCGGAGGTCAATCACTATACCCGGTGCCTTTCTCACGATCGCGTCCAGCATTGCGGCCTTAAATGGCTGGTACACATCATACGATTCATCGTAGATCGCGATGTATGCGTACCCTCCCGGCAGCGTACGGTACGTGACTGTATCATTGCTGATCTGTGGCTTGATATCGGTTAAGATACTGACAGCCCCGATATCATTGATCTGCTTCCCGAGAAATGTTGTAGTCTTTACCAGGGTATCAGCTCCGTCATCGTAAGCGGTAAGGTTCACAGTTCGTAAGTCCGCGCCGGAACTTTGCGCAACGGTAACGATTACCGGCGCCCCAATCGGCGCTCTGGTCAGAAATCGTTGTTGATTGAGCAGGATGCCTTCAGCAGTTGAGGGTTTCTTCACTGCCCAGATATAGGAAGTTGCGTTGATGGCATCCATAACGGGTGTGCCATTCCATAGGGTCACTATATCCCCGGGCCGGATTCCTGCACGCTCAGCAGCACTCCCGTTTACTACATAGCTCACTATGACTTTCCCGGAATCCAGCCAGCTCACTGCAAAGCCATAGCTCCCGCCAATATCTGCATACTTTGCCCCGAAATCACCGGCCGTTGGCAGCACATCCACATGTCCGTCAGGGATAGCAAACAGGTATCCCCGGAGGGCTCGGTAATACGCGGTCTTGTCCTGTTTTTTCTCAGCGTCAGCTATCATTGGTGCATAGTTCTGGTAGAGGGCATCCAGGTCAACAGATTTCCACTGGGTAAAGGCATATCTCTCTTTGAAAAGATTATGCGTAGCAAGGAACGCATTACTCCATGACTGGTTGCTGAAATCCGCAACTGGGGTCTGGTTTGCTGCTATCGGAGAAAAGGAAGCCATAAGTTCTTCATTATACGCGTTTTCATTATTCCGATCGAACGGAACGCAGGTATCTTTCCACACCATCCCACAACCCGGACAGCTGACGGGATCTAATGCAACAGCGGTCGCCGGGGGGAAGATCATAGCGGCAAGGAAGATCAAAAATCCTGCGAGAATAAATATTCGGATATTTATGAATGCCATACAGATCTTTCCTTTCGTGAGCAGGCAGCGGATCTCATAGTACTTCCTCTATTTCATCAGACATCTATTTAGTGAATACTCTCATTGATGGATATTTGCACAGACAAATTAGGTTAAAATACCCGGGTTTTTTAGACCCCCGGAAAAACGACACTCATATTCGCATTCTGACAGGATTTAACAGCCCGTTTGGCCTAAACTTAATGAGGAAAAACACCTTGATTTAAGAGCCATTGGCGGTCGATAAGAGATGTGCAATTTCCCATTATTTTGACAATCAGAGCGATATTTAAACGTA
>Ga0265296_1001226_pt1 | contig 30647 bp, 46 predicted proteins | sample MunlanPumphouse1_FD_189073 | JGI IMG/M metagenome (GOLD analysis project Ga0265296, IMG submission 189073) | Groundwater microbial communities from a municipal landfill in Southern Ontario, Canada - Pumphouse #1 | ecosystem: Environmental > Aquatic > Deep subsurface > Groundwater | place... | reverse complement strand
GCAGGATCCGGGGATATCTCTCAACCGTTAAGAAAAATGAAAGGCCGGTTCTCGCATCACTCGTTGGTGCATTTCAGGGAAATCCATTCACACCTTCTTGTGCTCACAGGACGGGCTGAATAGTTACCATTTTTTTTATTTTTCCGGTATCTTTTTTTATTGGATTTCATACGAAGAATCCCTCTGATTATTCACCAACCCGCAGGTACCCCGGATATGATTATGAACCTGCCAGGATCATTCACGGGTAAGTGTGCAGCATAAAACCCGGATCCGTTTCACAGAAAAACCCAATCGATCTCCGGCAAAAAAAATTTCAATGACCTACTCTCCCCTGCTCAAATTTTTTCAATCACACCTTGATTGCATTTTCCGAACAATCACGTCGGAGATTGAAAAATTTTGTAGCATGTACCTGCCGATTGTAGGATAATTATCCGATTGTAGCCTTACTAACTAACACCCCATGATTGCAATAAAAAATTTTTAAGCAGGGTCTGCCATGAAAATGTGCCTTGGAAATGCACACTAAACATGTTATACCGGGTTCTGTTCAGGTACTTTTCATCATTGTTTTGATGAGGGTACTATTGGTCAGACATCCTGAATTGTTGAGCAACGTATCCACACTTTTGTCCATACGTTTCGTTGTCCCTCTCCACTAGTGCAAACGACTATCTGATCCTGCCGGAAATAGTATCCTGAACAGGTATGTTTTTTGTAAGGGAAGTTGTTACCAGCAGGGGTACATTACAGTATCGCGAGGAGCATTTCACCGGGCTTCGGTGCAGGATCAGTCCTGACCGGTTAAAACGGCAGATAGATCAATCGTTCTATCTCTCTTCAAATACGGAGGGTTGTCCGTTCTGCCGCGACGCGGTCATGTCCGTTACACCAACATTTCCTGATGGCAACCGGATCCTCCGAGGGGAAAGTGTCACGTTTCCCAACCTGTTTCCTTTCGGTGAAGGTCATGTTGTGACCGTTCTGACCCGGGAACACACGGTTGCGGCCTTCAGCCGGCAGCAGGTTGCGGATGCACTTCTCTCACAGATCGAAGCACTCCGTCAGGTAGATGGCTATCCCAGCATCAACTGGAACTTCCTGCCCTCCGCCGGGGCAAGCCTTGTGCACCCCCATATGCAGGGTCTTTCAGACTCATGCCCTTCTCATATTGTTGGACTCTACCTTACTGCATGTGAGCAGTACCGGAAAAAACAGGGTATAAGCTACTGGGATGCCGTGAGAGAGCAGGAACGATCCTCCGACCGGTATCTTTTCGGCGAAGAAATTCTCTGGTCCGCCCATGCGGTACCGGTTGGTGAGCGCGAGATACGAGGGTTATTGCCCATTTCCACGCTGGATGAGATGGAGCCCTATACGGACCTCCTGGCGCGGGGGATACTCGAGATCCTCTCATTATACCGACAGCTGGGGACCCATGCATTCAACATGTCCATCTTTTTTGATAAGGGTAAACGCGATCAGGAATTACGGGCGTTCTGCACCCTGATCTCCCGTATCAATCCCAATCCATCATCTACGAGTGATTCTGCCTTCATGGAGCGGCTCCACCTGGAGCCGGTAATAATGACCCTTCCTGAAGATCTTGGGAACTTTTACAAAAAAGAAAAAAAATAATAAGATTTACTCAAACTTTGCTACAAGTTTGTTCTTGCAGACAAGTGTGCCGTCTTTCTTGTGGGGCTTGCGCATAATGCTGTCGCCGGCCTTCTCGATTTCGCGGGCCTCATCACAGAGTGCTGCTGCGCATCTCATCATTTCGTGAGCGCTTGCAACGATCGGGATATATTTCTCCCATTCCTTGGTCATGAAGCAGCCCTTGACATTCTGTCCTGCAACAGCCATCGCGATCTCGTGGGCAGCGCGTGCCTTTGCGAGTGCATAGTTGTTGGTGAATTCGCCTTCGACTGCTTTGTCGGTGGTCATGACGATCTTGGGGAGCACAAGTTCTGCGCCCTTCTTTCCTGCCTTCACCTGGTCGATGACCAGATCAATGGCAAGCTGCATCTTGCGGAATGCACCGGTAAGTGCCAGCACTTTCACAAGGTTGCCGTTGAAGTCGGCCATCTCGGTGGGGTCAAGGAACTCTCTGCGGGCACCGATCATGGAGTCTGCCTTCATGATGATGTAGCCAAAAGTGCTTGCCTTGACGCCCTCCCATTCCTTCTTGGTGGTTACATCATCAGTAATGATGATGACCGGGATACCTGCTGCTGCGAGCTGTTCGCGGGCACCGGTCGGGCCGGGGAGAACACCGTTGGGGGAGACTACAATACAGAAGTCGGGCTTGTATGCCTTCAGGTTGGAAACCACGCGGTCGACATCTGCCGGCTCGAGTTTCGTTCCGCTGGTCGCCATGAATGTCTGCATGTCTTCGCGGTCTGCTCTCTCGTCGAGAAGCAGCTCTGCCATTACACCACTTGCAATGTTGCCGAGTTTAGCAACGCCTACTTTAACAACCATCTAATTCACCTCGATATTTTTTATGACATGGTATTATGAGCCGGTATTCATATAAACATTTTGAAATGTATTCTCTCGTCGAAGGAACTGCTGGGAAACCAATTCCGGTAACCTTCCTGACCGATATCAAATGCCCATGAAGGATTCTTGGTTTTGCCAGAGTTAACGAAAAGTGTTTAAGTTCAGATTGAAAATTTGATACTATGAAAGACGGGCTGCTCACGGAACGCCAGATGGAAGTTCTCAGGTATCGAAAGCAGGGGCTGACCCAGCAGCAGATTGCCGATATCATCTCCACCTCGAAAGCAAATGTCTGTACGATCGAGAAGAGCGCTATGGAAAATATCCGGCGGGCAAAAGAGACGCTGGAATTTCTGTACACCCTTGATGCCACTCACTTGTGTACCGTTCCCTCCGGCACGGATCTCTTCGATGTTCCCGCGATCGTGTTCGGCGAAGCTCAGAAGATCAATATCAAGGTCAAATACGATACCATCTCGCTCATCAACCGGTTGAGAGAATCACGGCCCCAGTGCTGTAAAGCCCGGTGCATGTGTGAAGATGTTATAGTATACATCACCGATCAGGGCGAACTCTATTTCGGTTGATCCCTCATATCATTTTGAATGGGTTTATGTCCGAAAACGGGTAATTCGGGTAAGCCGGATACCGATCCCGTGTGTGGATCTGGCATATGTTTATATCTTCTTTTATGCAATAATTAAGGAAGCCGATATGAGGTTATCCTTAGCGAAACGCCCGTGTTGACAGAGAAATCAGCATGGCAGATGTTTCCGCTGACGGCGGAACCGTACCTCCAGACACAAGGATGACGGTTGTGCCGTGGGTATCCTCCGATTGGTGGATCCCTCCGCAAGGAGGGGTATCCCGAGAAGGAGTTGTGAACAGTCACAACAGGCTGACAGAGTGGGTCTGATTAGGGCGCATGGGTCGACGTTCGTGCAACGAGCCTGTTCCCCTGCAGAAATGCAGGTGGATGCGTCATTATCAGGATCTTCTTTCGCGAGACAGGAATGCTGGTGCACACCGGCATAAGCGATGAGTACACCTCATGCGCATCTCCGTAACCGAGTGAAACCATTTACGGTTCCCCGTGGACGCAATCCGGAATGGATAGCCATGGGCTCATGACCGGGGAATGGATTTCTCGTGTCGCGTGTTGGCTTCCGGTACAAGCGAAGTTATCACACAATCTCGGATTAAATCACAATTCGTGTCGAAGTGAGAATAACCTACACGCAGTAAAGGATTGATTATCACATGCCAAAAATTAACAGACCACGCCGAGGCTCTCTTGCATTCAGCCCAAGAAAGCGTGCAAAGAGCCCAATCCCGAAGTATCAATCGTGGCCTCTTTACGAGGGAGCACCGATCCTGCAGGGGTTTGCCGGATACAAAGTGGGTATGACGCATGTTATCATGGTGGATGACCACAAGAGCAGCCCCACCGAGGGTAAGGAAATCATGGTGCCGGTCACCGTTATTGAAGTTCCCTCGATGAAAGTTGCTGCAATCCGTGCATACTCCAGAGATACCTACGGCAAACACGCACTCACCGAAGTCTGGGCCGAACAGCTTGACACTATCCTCGGGCGCCGTATTACCATGCCCAAGGACTACAACAGCGAGGCTGCCATGAAGAAACTGTCCGATGCAGTTGCAGCCGGTATTGTTGCGGAGATTCATGCAGTCACCTACACGCAGCCGGCAGCACTCTCCGGGGTTCCGAAGAAAGTCCCGGACCTCATGGAGATCAAGGTTGGCGGAGCAGACGTCAAGAAACAGCTCGAATTTGCGCTGGGGCTTCTCGGAAAGGAAGTTACCTTAAACAACGTTGTCCAGACCGGGGCATTTGCGGATATCACCGCAATCACTACCGGAAAAGGTACCCAGGGTGCTGTGAAGCGCTGGGGTATTGCCCTGCGCAAGCGCAAGCACTCCGTTGGTGGCAAAGAACGCCACATCGGTACCCTTGGACCATGGAACCCTCACCACGTCAGGTGGCAGGTTCCCCAGATCGGTCAGCTGGGATTCCAGCAGCGCACCGAGTTCAACAAGCGGATTCTGAAGTTTTCCGAGAACGCCAGTGAGATCACCCCCGCGGGTGGCTTCATCAACTACGGTATTCTCAAGAACCCGTACGTGCTGGTGAAAGGATCCATACCCGGCCCGGTAAAGCGGCTTATCCGTATCCGCCCGGCAATACGCATGGGAGAACAAGTTGCAAGGATGCCGGCAATCCAGTTTGTGAGCGTCCAGAGCAAGCAGGGATGATCAGAGATGAAAGCACAGGTTAAGACACTGGATGGCGGAGTTACCAAGAGTATCGATCTTCCGGAAATTTTCTCCGAAGAGTACCGCCCAGATCTGATCAAGAAGGCAGTCATGGCACTCCAGAGCACCCGGAGACAGCCACACGGATCCCACCCCTTTGCAGGCATCCGCTCGTCAGCAGTAGGCTGGGGTAGCGGTCGCGGGTCATCCCACGTTCCCCGTATCAGGAACGGTTCCCGCGCAGCAAAAGTCCCGCAGGCAAAAGGCGGACGTGAAGCACACCCCCCGAAAGTTGAGAAGATCCTGATCAAGGAGATCAACCAGAAGGAGAAGCACAAAGCGTTCCGCTCGGCAGTAGCCGCAAGCATCAACGCGGACCTCATCAAGGGACGCGGGCATACCTTCGAAGGTGCAGTCCCGATCGTCTTTGAGGACAAGTTTGAAACCATCGGCAGGACGCAGGAACTCATCACGGTACTGACCACCGCCGGTATCTACAACGACATCGAACGCGCAAAGGACAGCAAGAAAGTCCGTGCCGGCAGAGGCAAGATGCGTGGCCGCCGGTTCAAGCAGAGGAAGAGCCTGCTCATTGTTACCGCAGACAAACCGCTGCTCGCAGCCCGCAACCTTTCCGGTGTGGATGTTGTCACCATCGACCAGCTGAACGTTGAGCACCTTGCTCCGGGCATGCTGGCAGGACGCCTGACGGTCTGGACCGAGAGCGCACTCGTACGCCTGGAGGGCAGGTAAATGACCCTTAAATACCCGTTTGTCACGGAAAAGGCAATGGTCCTCCTTGAGAACCAGAGCAAGCTCCAGTTCCTCGTCACCCGCGAAGCCAGCAAGGATGACGTCAAGCGCGAGATCGAGAAGTCATTCGGCCAGAAGGTCAAAAGCGTCAGGACGCTCATGACCATGCACGGCCAGAAGAAGGCAATCGTGAGCTTTGAGAACGACAAGGCCGCCGAGGAAATACTCAGCCGGCTTGGCATTATGTAGGTGGGGAACATGGGACATCGAATTACTACACAAAGCAGAGGCAAAGGAGGCCCGACATACCGTGCACCATCCCACCGGTACAAGGCTGAGCTGAAGCACATTGGTGACGACACGCAGAAGATCACCGGTACGGTCATCGATATCGAACACGATCCGGCCCGCAACGCACCGATTGCACTTGTCAAACTCGAGGACGGCACGAAAGTCTACATGCTTGTCACGGAAGGACTTGGTATCGGGGAGTCAGTTCTCTGGGCGGCAGCAGGTGAAGTCAAGAATGGCAACACTCTTACGCTCCAGAACATCCCGAACGGTACCTACATCTGTAACATCGAGTCGCGCCCGAACGATGGCGGCAAGTTTGTCCGCTCATCCGGTGTGCAGGCTGTTGTTATTGACAAGGCAGACGGCCGCGTCGGAGTCCGGATGCCCAGCGGCAAGACCAAATGGTTCAACGCACGCTGCCGGGCAACCGTCGGTATCGTTGCCGGAGGCGGACGTGTCGAGAAGCCGTTCGTGAAAGCAGGGAACAAGTACCACAAGATGGCAAACACCGCATCCAACTGGCCTCGCGTCCGTGGTGTCGCAATGAACGTCATTGACCACCCGTTCGGTGGCGGTGGACACCAGCACACCGGTCGCCCGAAGACGATTGCCCGCGGAACATCCCCCGGAAGGACTGTGGGATCTGTGGCAGCACGCAGGACAGGTAAGAGCAGGAAGTGATTGGGTATGGCAGCACCTAAAAAGACACAAAAGAGAATGCCAAGACGGCGTGAGGAGTTCACCTATCGCGGCTTTAAGATCGACGAGCTCAAAGCGATGGGGATTTCCGAACTCCTTCCCCTTATGCCCGCCCGTCCCCGCCGCAAGATAACCCGCGGGTTCTCCCGTGGAGAAGAGACATTACTTGAAAAAGTCCGCGAAGGCGACGAAAAGATCAGGACTCACCTCCGGGAAATGATTGTTATGCCCGAAATGATCGGGAAAACAATTGAGATCTACAATGGCAAGGAATTTATCAAAGTCGAGTTCCAGCCGGAGTCGGTCTTCCACTACCTTGGTGAATTTGCACTGACAAGAAAGAGAGTCGCTCATGGTAGTGCCGGTATCGGTGCAACCAGAGGCAGCAAGTACGTTCCGCTGAAGTGATGAACCATGGCAAGAACTGAATACTCACAAAAAAATAAGGGCGACACGGTTGCAAAAGCAAAAGCCAACGAGCTGAACGTGTCCCCCAAGCATTCAATCGAGATTGCCACGTTCATCCGGCACCAGCGCGTGAACGATGCAATTGCGTACCTGAATGAAGTGGTCAAGCTCAAGAAGGCAATTCCCTTCCGGCGCTTCAACCGCAATGTTGCACACAAGCGCGGTCTTCCCGGCAACTGGGATGCAGGACGGTATCCCGTCAAGGCCTCCAAGGAATACCTCAGGATCCTCGAATCCGTCAAGAAAAATGCCGAGTATATCGGTCTTGATGCTGAAAATCTCGAGATCATCCATGCGTCGGCAAACCGCGGCCGGGCCCAGAAGGCGTTCTTCCCCCGTGCAATGGGAAGAGCTACCCCCAAAGTCCGCGAATCCGTGAATGTCGAAATAATTGTCCGCGAGGTGGCGTAATGGCAGTTGAGAGAAAATTTATTGCTGAAGGCGTTCGGAAGGCCCGCGTTGAGAAGTACCTGTCAAAGGAACTCAAACGCGCAGGTTACGGTGGTATGGATATCGCCAGGACTCCTCTCGGAACCCAGGTCACGATCTTTGCTGAAAAGCCCGGTATTGTGATCGGTAAGGGTGGCAAGCTGGTTCACCAGCTCACCCAGGACCTTGCCCAGAACTATGGCGTGGAATCCCCGCAGATCGAGGTCCAGCAGGTCAACAACCCCAGCTTCAACGCCCAGATCATGGCGGAACGGCTGGCAAACGCCCTTGAGCGAGGCTGGTACTTCCGCAAGGCGGGAAGCAGCATCCTGCGCCGTGTCATGGACTCAGGCGCACTGGGGTGCGAAGTCGTCATTGCAGGAAAACTGACCGGTGCCCGTGCCCGAACCCAGAAGTTCACAGAAGGGTACATCAAGCACTGCGGTGAACCGAGCAACACGATCGTTGAGAAAGGCTATGCTGTCGCGATCAAGAAACTTGGTGTCATCGGCGTTCAGGTCAAGCTTGTGCCTGCAGGCGCAAAATTGCCCGACCACTTCACCATCATCGAACAGGAAAAGAAGCGCCCCGCCTCGAAAGCAGCGGTCACCGCCATCGGTGACGTTGACTCCGAAGAGCCCGCGCTTCCCGATGAAGAACTCGCGGAGGAACAGTAATGGCAATATTCAGGGCCAAGGATGTCCAGCAGCTCTCCGATGTTGAACTGCAGGAACAGATGGGAAAGCTCCGGATGGAACTTGTCCAGCACTACGGTAAGGTTAGCGCTGGTGGTGCCACCGAGAATCCCGGCCACATTGGTGAACTCCGGCGAACCATTGCCCGCATGATGACCGAGCAGAACCGCAGGAGAACTGCATGATCTCTTCCCAGAATGTCTTAAGCCACGAATTGATCGGGCTGGACATTCTGGTCTCAGGGGCTTCCAACCCGCATCACCGGGGACTATCCGGTACTATCATCGATGAAACGAAAAACCTGCTTGCAGTAGAGACCAGTCATGGTGTCAAACGCATCCCCAAGATGCACAGCACCTTTCAGGTCCTGCTGCCCAGCAGGGAACTTGTCGAGATAGATGGCTCCGTTATGGTTCTGGCTCCTGAAAGAAGGATCAACCTGCACGAAAAGAAGAGGATAACATAATGGCACAAAACATTGGATTGAACGTCCAGGCTCCAAGCGTGGAATGCAAGGACGTTAACTGTCCGTTTCACGGCACTTTACCGGTGCGCGGCCAGGTGATCACCGGCAAAGTCGTGAGCGATCGCATGATGGGCACGGTCGTAGTGGAACGGAATTACATGCACTATGTCCGTAAATACAAGCGGTACGAGAAGCGAAGCTCCAAGCTCCATGCTCACAACTCCCCCTGTATCCAGGCAAAAGTTGGTGACATGGTAAAGATCGCCGAATGCAGACCGCTCTCCAAGAGCACGACCTTTGTCGTAGTGGAGGTGCTTCAGCCATGAAGGCAAAGCAGTCCAAGACGCCGAGAGCACTTGCAACGGGAACGAGGCTTGCATGCGCCGATAATACCGGTGCACGGACCGTACAGATCATCTCGGTCTTTGGCTACCATGGTGTAAGACGCCGTCAGCCCAAACTGGGCCTTGGCGATCTCTGCACGGCCAGCGTCCAGAAAGGAACTCCTGACATGCGCCGCAAACTTGTGCGCGCAGTTGTCATCCGCGCAAAGAAGGAGATGCGCAGGCCAAACGGCATGCGGGTATCTTTCGATGACAACGCGGTTGTTGTTGTGGATGAGAAGAACGAGCCCAAGGGCACTGAGATCAAGGGACCGGTAGCCCGTGAAGTGGCAGAGCGGTTCCCCAAGCTCGGCTCCATGGCAACGATCATTGTCTGAGGTGTGCAGTATGGTAAGAATTGCAAGCTCACAGCCAAGAAAACAGAGAAAGGCACGCTATACTGCACCGTCCCATGTCAGCACAAAATACCTCAATGCCCCGCTATCCGCGGCACTGAAGGAAAAATACCCGAAGAAGACCCTGCGTGTTGTCAAGGGCGACACTGTCAAGGTTACCCGCGGGGATTTCGTTGGAAGTGAAGGACTGGTTGACGCAGTCGACACCAAGAACTCAAAGATTGTTGTTCACGGTGTATCTTCCACCAAGGCTGATGGAACTGAAGTACCCCGTGCAATCGATGCATCGAATGTGCAGATCACCAAACTGAATCTCGCAGACAAGCGCCGCGTGGCAAAACTGGGGGAGACTGAATAATGTCAGATCATCTGAAGCGCTTAAACGCCCCGGACTCGTGGCATATCGCAAAGAAGACCACGAAGTTCATTACCAAAACGGCACCGGGCCCGCACAATGCAAACGCCATGCCCATTGCCGTCTGGCTCCGTGACCACATGGACATCGCACGGAACATGAAGGAGATCAAGCAGATCCTCCGCCAGAAAGATGTCATCATCAACGGAAAGGCCTGCCGCGATCCCCGGATGGGCGTTGGTATCTTCGATATCATCGCTCTTCCTAAGATCAACAAATACTACCGCATTCTGCGTGACAAGGATGGCCGGCATGTCTCGATCGAGATCGATGCCGAGGCAGCCAAGACCCGCCTCTGCAAGATCAAGAACAAGACAACCATCCCCGGTGGTAAGGTCCAGCTCAACATGCGGGATGGATCCAACCTGCTCGCTGACAACACCTACAAGTCCGGCGACTCGATTGTCCTTTCCCTCGAACCGGAAACCCGGTTCAAGATCGTTGATCACTTCCCGTTTGCGGTCGGCAACATGGCGATGATCATCGGAGGAAAGCACTCCGGCAAGGTTGCGCGGATCCTCGATATCATCAAGGTGCCCGGCAGCGTTCCCAACAAGATCCTCCTTGAAGATGCAAACGGCGCCAAGTTCGACACGGTCTCGCCCTACATCTACATGGTTGGCAAGAAAACACCCGCAATTGCAAAATGGGGGCATGAACAGTGACGTCGATGCGAGATATCTACATCGATAAGGTTGTCGTCCACATGGGTGTCGGCGAGGCCGGCGATAAACTCGTCAAAGCCGAGAACATCATGAAGGCGATCACCAAGCAGACCCCGATCCGGAGCATTGCCAAGAAGACGCAGCCTGCGTTTTCCGTCAGAAAAGGCATGCCCATCGGCTGCAAGGTCACTCTCCGTGGCAAAACTGCCCGCGATTTCATTGCAACCGCTCTTACGATCGTCCAGAAAACGATCTTTGAGAGCCAGTTTGACAAGAGCGGAAACTTTGCGTTCGGTATCGAAGAGCACACGGATTTCCCCGGAATGTCCTACGACCCGCAGATCGGTATCTATGGTATGGATGTCAACGTCGTCCTCGAGCGCAAAGGCATCCGGATCACCCGCAGGAAAATGGAGCAGAAAAAGCTCCCCGATAAACAGCGCGTGAACAAGACTGATGCAATTGCATTTCTCAAGGAGAAGTACCAGGTCGAGGTGCGCTAATGGCAGGAGAAAGGAAGAAGATCTACGGTCGCGGTGCGAACGAATGCAAGATGTGCGGGCGCAAACAGGGGCTCGTACGCAGATACCACATCATGTTCTGCAGGCAGTGCTTCCGCGAATGGGCCCAGAAGATGGGCTTCAAGAAGATGAGCTGAGGAGTGAGTTGCACAATGACACGATTAAATCCAATTGCAGACGGAATGTGTGCCTTGAAAAATGCCGGTGATACCGGGAAGGCCGTGTGCATCATCGAACCCGCAAGCAAACTCCTCGGCGCGATGCTCCGCATTATGCAGGACGCCGGGTATATCGGCGGCTTCGAATTCATCGATGACGGCAGGGGTGGACAGCTTAAGGTCCACCTGACTGGAAAGATCAACCGCTGCGGTGCCATCTCCCCGCGGTTTTCAGTCCAGCTGGATGAAATGGAATACTGGGAGAAACAGTACCTCCCCGGGAAGAATTTTGGTCTCCTGATACTTTCGACCTCGCGTGGTGTCGTATCCCACGAACAGGCGAGGAAAGAGGGCATCGGCGGCGAACTGCTCGGGTACGTCTACTAAGAAGGTGCAAAGATGTCAGCAATACGAACAGTGAAGATCCCCGATGGTGTAAAAGCCCATCTTGACGGCATGCAGCTTCGCGTAACCGGCCCAAAAGGGCAGCTCTCCCGCAATGTGCGGTTCCCTCAGGTTACGGTAACCTGTGACAACGGCGAGGTTATCATATCGACCGAGTCCAAGAGGAAAGAGATCACCGCGATGGTCGGGACCCTTGAAGCGCACACGAAGAATATGTTCCGTGGTGTCAGCGAAGGGTTCGAGTACCGGATGAAAGTGGTGTACAGCCATTTCCCCATCCAGCTCAAACTCCAGGGAAACAAGCTTGAGATCGCCAACTTCCTTGGAGAGAAGAAGGCACGGTATGCACGTATCGAAGCAGGCGTCACGGCAAAAGTGGCAAATGACGAGGTCGTGCTGATCGGTATCGACCGCGAACTGGTCGGGACCTCAGCAGCAAACATTGAACATGCGACCCACATCCGCAACCGCGACCCGCGTGTGTTCCAGGATGGTATCTACATGGTCCAGAGGGGCTGAAGACAATGGCAACAGAAGTCAAGCGACTGATCCGGGTGCGCGTTGAAAAGGGCGCAAGCTTCAAGCGTGACGGATTCGGCAAGAAACGCCAGCTCTCCGATTCCTGGAGAAAACCCCGCGGACAGCACAACAAGCAGAGGGAACAGAAAAAGGCAAAGGGAGCTCTCCCGAAGCCCGGATTCGGCAGCCCGATCGCGGTGCGTGGCATGCACCCCAGCGGTTTCTTCGAAGTTATGGTTGCAACCGTAACGGAACTCGAAGGACTCGATCCCAAGACGCAGGCAGTCCGGATTGCCGCAACTGTTGGCGACCGCAAGCGTGTCCCCCTCCAGGAAGCTGCACTCGCAAAGGGACTTAAAGTGCTCAACGCCCGCGCAGTCAAGGCAAAAGTAACGAACACTCCGGCAAAATCTTCCGCAAAGGAAGAGGCTAAGACCTCGTCGAAATCCGCTGCCCCCAAGAAGGTACCGGCCAAGAAGACCGAGGCCAAGCCCAAGGCAGAGTCTGCTGAGAAGAAGGTACCGGCCAAGAAGACCGAGGCCAAGCCCAAGGCAGAGTCTGCTGAGAAGAAGGTACCGGCCAAGAAGACCGAAGCCAAGCCCAAGGCAGAGAAGACTGCTGAAGAAAAGCCAAAGGCTGCAGCCAAGCCCAAAGCCAAAACCACCAAATCAGGGGTGAAGAAGAATGAGTGACGTTGCCAGCCAGAAGCGTATCGCTGCAGCCGTTCTGAAATGCGGTGTCAACCGTGTCTGGTTTGACCCGGCCCGCATCTCGGATATCGAGAACGCAATCTCCCGCGAGGACCTCAGGGGTCTCATCACGGACGGAGCGATCAAGGCACGCCAGAAGAAGGGTGTCAGCCGCGGAAGGGCACGGGCACGGATAGCCCAGCGCTCCTACGGCCACCGCAAAGGGCCCGGAAAGAGGAAGGGTGCAGCAGGCGCCCGCAACCCAAGCAAGACCGCGTGGGTCCAGAAGATCCGCGCTATCAGGAAAGTGCTCGTTGAACTCCGCGATGCCGCAACCATTGACCGGCACCTGTACCGCATCCTTTACCGGAAAGCGGCCGGCGGCCAGTTCAGGAGCGTCGCGCACATGAAGGCGCAGATGGAGATCCTCCAGGGGAGGATGAAGTAACATGGCAACAGGATCACGGTATTTTGTCCCCTTCCGGAGACGAAGGGAAGGCAAGACCGATTACTACCAGCGGACCCGGCTTGTTGTCTCTGACGTGCCGCGGATGGTCGTTCGGAAGACCAACCGTCACATCATCATCCAGCTCGTCACCGCACATATGGAAGGCGACCAGACGCTCGTTGCAGCAAACTCTGCCGAGCTTGAGAAATATGGATACAAGGGATCGACATCCAACACTCCCGCGGCATACCTCACGGGCATGCTCTTTGCTGTCAAGGCAAAGAAAGCCCAACAGGAAAGCGCGATCCTGGATATCGGGCTCAACCGGGCAACCCCGGGAGCCCGTGTCTTTGCAGCATTGAAAGGTGCTGTTGACGCAGGACTCGATATCCCCTACGGCGAGGCAATTCTTCCCTCGGAAGAGCGGATCAAGGGCGAACACATCGCGGCATACAACAAGAATGCCGGCGATATCGTCAGTGTTGTCGAACAGGTGGCAGCTGCCATAAAGAAGGAGCTGGTGTAAAATGGCATACGAAAAGCAGGAATGGCGCCCAATCACCGGTCTTGGCAAACTCGTTGCATCAGGGGAGATCAAGAGTATTGATCAGGTCCTTGAGAGCGGCAGGCCGATCAAGGAACCCGAGATTGTCGATGCGTTCCTTCCGGATCTGGAGGATGAAGTCCTCGATATCGCGATGATGCAGCGGATGACCGACTCAGGTCGCCGTGTCCAGTTCCGTGCCGTCGTTATTGTCGGCAACCGGAACGGGTACATCGGGTTTGGCCAGGGCAAGGATGTCCAGGTCGGCGATGCGATCAAGAAAGCGATTGTCAAGGCAAAGATGAACCTTGTCAAGGTACGGCGTGGCTGTGGCAGCTGGGAATGCGGATGCGATGCAACGCACTCGATCCCGATGCAGGTCACCGGTACCGCCGGCAGCGTCAAGGTCACCCTCAAGCCCGCCCCTCAGGGTATCGGGCTTGTCACCGGTGACATCAGCAAGAAAGTGCTCGAACTGGCAGGTATCAAGGATGCCTGGACCTTTGCCCGCGGACAGACCCGCACAACCATAAACTTTGCAAAGGCTACGTTCAATGCACTCAAGGAGACCAATATGATCCGGACCGGGGGGTCACAGTAAATGTACGCTGTTGTTCAGGTCCGCGGGGTTGTCAAGACCCGGCAGGACATCAAGGACACCTTGAAGATGCTGCGCCTCCATCACATCAACCACTGTGTGCTCGTGCAGGACTCACCCGAGAACCTCGGCATGATCCGCAAGGTCAAGGATTACGTTGCCTTTGGAGAAGTGGATGCAGCAACCGTTGAGACCCTCCTGCAGACCCGCGGCAGGGTTATTGGCGATGCACCGCTGACCGATGAGTACATCAAGGCCAACTCAACCTTCGCAGGCATTGCAGAATTTGCAGCGGCACTTGCAGGTGGCGAGACGAAACTGCGCGATATTCCGGGCCTCAAACCCGTACTTCGCCTTCACCCGCCCCGCAAGGGATACAAGACCACCAAGCGCACCTTCCCCCAGGGCGGCGCACTTGGCTACTATGGAGCGGAGATTAACACTCTCCTCTACAAGATGAGGTGATGGAAAGATGCCAACGAACAAGCGTTCAAAGTACCGTGGATCGCGGACATGCGGTGGCGGTACCCACAAGAACCGCCGTGGTGCAGGTAACCGCGGTGGCAGGGGACGGGCGGGTATCAACGCCCACCACTTTGTCAAGTGGTACAAGGAAATCGGCGGCCGGGTCTTTGGAAAGGACGGATTCTGCAACCAGACCAGCACTGAGGTCATTGCCATCGATATCGGGGCACTGGACCAGATCATCCCGTCGCTCATCGCCCAGGGAATTGCCAAGCAGGAAGGAGATGCAGTTGAGATCAATGTCGCCGATATGGGGATCGAGAAGGTTCTTGGCAGCGGCAAAGTCACAAAAAAGATAAACATCTTTGCCTCAAGCTTCTCTGAGATTGCGAAGGCAAAGATCGAGAAAATGGGTGGCAAGGCACTCGTTGTCTAACGACGGCCATCCCCGTATATTTTTGGTGAAACAATGGGAAACCTGCTGGATCGAATGGAACCCCTGCTCGCTGCGATGCCCGCAGTCAAGAGCCCTGAAGGTCACGTCCATTTTAAAAACAAACTGCTCTGGACGTTAGGAATTCTTATTCTGTATTTTGTCCTGACGAATATTACGGTGTTTGGTCTCGCTCCTGCAAATCAGGATCTGTTTGCAGCATGGCGGGCCCTTCTTGCCGGTGCAAGTGGATCGATCGTCCACCTCGGTATCGGGCCGATCGTCACGGCATCCATCGTGCTCCAGCTCCTCAAGGGTGCAGATATCCTTCACATTGACACGAGCGAGACGCGCGGGCAGGTCATGTACATGGGTCTGCAGAAGATCCTCATTCTCGTGATGATCGTTATCGAAGCAGCCCCGAACCTTGTCGGGGGTTTCATGACGCCCGATCCGGTTATCGCCAGCCAGTTCTTCGGTGGCAACCTGTTTGCGGTATCCATTCTCATATTCCTCCAGATCTGTCTTGGCGGCCTGCTTGTCGTCATGATGGATGAAGTCGTGACCAAGTGGGGTATCGGTTCCGGGGTTGGTCTCTTCATCATTGCCGGTATATCTCAGGCTCTGATCAGCGGGTTCATCAACTGGGCCAAAGTCACCGACCAGTATCCGGTTGGTTTCTTCCCCCGTCTTATCGCGATAGGTATTGACGGTGGAAATTACATGACGTATTTCGGCACGGAGATGCTTGCGTTCATCACTACTATAGCCATCTTCCTTGTGATCGTGTACGTTGAATCCACCCGTATCGAGATACCCCTTGCTCACGCGCAGATTCGCGGAGCCCGGGCACGGTTCCCGGTCAAGCTCATCTATGCCAGCGTTCTTCCGATGATCCTCGTGATGGTGCTTCTTGCCAACATCCAGATGGTGGGCATGTTCCTTTCGAACGTGAATATCACCATCTTTGGCACATTTGAAAATGGAGTACCTGTCAATGGTATCATGTATTACCTGGCGCCCATCAACGGCCCGTCCGACTGGATGTGGTGGATGAAAGATCTCGGCCATGCGCCATGGGAGGTGCTTTTACGTCTGGGCATCAATATGACAATCATGGTGGTCGGAGGTGCGGTCTTCGCGCTCTTCTGGATCAAAACTGCCGGGCTTGACTCGAAAGATGTTGCCCGTCAGATCCAGATGTCTGGCATGTCCATCCCTGGCTACCGCAGAAACCCGCAGGTACTGGAGAAGTACCTTGACCGGTATATCCCCCGTGTCACGATTATCGGTGGCGTCTTCATTGGTGTGCTCAGTGTTATTGCAAACCTCTTTGGTGTCATTGGTGGCGTGAGCGGAACAGGTCTGCTCTTAACGGTGAGTATCACCTATCGTCTCTACGAGGAGATCGCAAGCCAGCAGATCATGGAGATGTACCCGTTCATGCGGACATTCTTTGGCAAAGAGTAGATCTACAGGAGAGATGCGGATGGTGGGAAAAAAGGTCATCATAACCGGTGTACCCGGGGTCGGCAAGACCACGGTTGTCAACGAGGCATTACAGAAACTGAAAAGCGAGGGTATCGAATACCAGTCCATTAATTTTGGCACATTCATGTTCGAGGTTGCAAAAAAAGACAATGTTGTCGAGAACCGCGACCAGATGCGCTCGCTTGATCGGACCGTTCAGAAACGGCTTCAGCAGCGGGCTGCACAGGAAATTGCCAAGATTTCAGGGAATGTCTTAATCGACACCCATGCTTCTGTAAAGACACCCAAAGGCTATCTTGCGGGGCTGCCCGAGTGGGTGCTCCGCGAGCTCATGCCGGATATTATTGTCCTTGTTGAAACGGATGATGACCAGATTCTCATGCGCCGTCTCACAGACGAAACCCGCACCCGCGACAAGGAAGGCTCGCGCTCGATTGGTGAGCACCAGCAGTTCAACCGGTCGATCGCAGCCGCCTACGCGATGCTGACGGGATGTACAATAAAAATAATAATGAACCCCGACTTTCTGCTGGAACGCTCATCGTCGGAACTAGCAGACGTACTCAGGTGAGCAGATGGATTTTGGAAAGATCTGGGATAAATACGGGATGTACATAGCCCTCGGGTTCATGATGCTGATGATGCTCTCGTACAGCATCGAATGGCTGAGGATTGGCGTGGGCAAGGGCATAGATTCTGCCCTGTCTCCTGCGGTTGACATGTTCGGCATTCCGTTCTTCATCCTTATCGTCATCCTGTCAGCGTTCACGGGTTTGTACTCATCTATCATCCAGAAGTACACCATTGATTATGACAAGATGACTGAGTCCCAGGAACGGATGAAGGAGTTCCAGAAAGAGTACCGTGAAGCCCAGCTTTCCCAAGACGAGAAGCGCATCAAGAAACTGGAAGCAAAGCGGGACCGGGTCATGAAGGAGCAGCTGGAGATGTCCCAGCAGCAGTTCAAGCCCATGGCCTATATCCTTGTTCTTACGGTTCCTATCTTCTTCTGGCTCCTCTTCCGGCTCCAGGAGGTCAATACCACGATCACCATGCCGTATCTCGGCACCCATTCCCTGAATGATGCTGTTATCTGGGTTATTCCCGCATGGATCCTCTGGTACATGATCTGTTCTATCACCTTAAGCCAGGTGATCCGGAAGTCCTTAAACATCGGGGGAGTCTGATGCGAATTACCGTGAGCGGGTTGCCCGGGAGCGGGACAACCTCACTCTCACGGTACATTGCACAACGCCACGGGTTTGAGATGATCTCGGCAGGCGAAGTCTTCCGCCAGCTTGCAAAGGAACACAACATGGAACTGGCCGAGTTCGGCCGTCTTGCCGAGGAGGATTCCTCGTATGACAAGATGATCGATGCCCGACAGAAAGAGATTGCCGAATCCCGGGACAATATCATTGTTGAAGGCCGGCTTTCCGGCTGGATGGTTCCGGGTGCCGATCTCAAGATCTGGCTGTTTGCCCCCATAGACTGCCGGATCAAGCGGATTGTATTCCGCGATCAGGTGGTCGATGAGACCACGGCAATGCAGCTTACGCTCGAACGCGAGCAGTGTGAGGCCGGGCGATACCGGTCCTATTATGATATCGACATCAACGACCTTACTGCATATCATATGGTCCTCAATTCCGGGCACTGGGGCGTGGAAGGCCTGGGTTCGATCGTTGATTCCGCAATAGCCCAGCTCAAATCCTGAAAAGCAGTTCCAGTCGGTTTGTTCTATCCGTCAGTTTTTTGTATCCGTTCAGCACTATCTATTCTCCAGTAACCGCTTATCTTGTGAAATATACAGAAAACGCGGGGAGTGACTGCTGTGGGAAGTATTGCAATCCATTGTGTGCAGTCCTGGAACGTTGAGGAGATCGCGGATCTCTACCGTGCCGGGGGATGGTGGAAAGAGGAGTACAATCCCGCGGAACTGCCCCGTCTGATCCGGGGGAGTTTTATTTTTGCCGTTGCTGTTGATGGGAAAAGCGGCCGGGCAGTAGGTATGGGACGGGTGCTCTCGGACGGGGTTTCGGACGGTTATATCCAGGATCTTGTTGTGCTCCCGCAGTTCCGGAAGCTCGGGATTGGGGCACAGCTCGTTGCGGCACTCGTGGAGAAATGCCGGGAGTCAGGGGTAGTATGGATTGCTCTTATTGCTGAACCCGGTACAGAGCAATTCTACACCCCTTTCGGGTTTCACCGGATGGAGGGGTCTGTCCCGCTCCTGTTGCTGGGTGATTTGTGATGCTTCGCCAGGATGATTTCAAGCCGGTAACCCTTGCGGACCGGGCATTTTTCGAACAGCATTATGCAAGGTATCCCCAGAGACACAGCGACAATACCTTCACGAACATGGTCTGCTGGAACCACTTTGCCCGGTACACGTATGCCCTTGTGGAAAAGAACGTTATCCTCGCCAGCACGATCGACGGGGTAACCCGGTTCCGGGCCCCCATCGGGCCCCGGAATCCGACCCTTCTCCGGTCCTTGATCCGGCTTGCCTCGGATGTCAGCGACAATGAACCCATCGTGCTCATCGATCCGGACACTGCTCTCTGGATGCGGGAGGTCTGTCCCGGCATCAACCTCGTTCCTGACCGGGACCATTACGAGTACGTGTACCGCTCAGCCGATCTCTCTGAACTCCCCGGGAAAAATTACTTAACCATACGCCGCCAGGTCAATAAGTTCCGGAAGAACTGCGCCCATGTGGTTGAGCCGGTGACCCGGGAGAACTGGGAAGAGGTGAAGCGTTTCCTCATTGAATGGTGCGAATGGAAAGGCTGCGAGAGTGGCGACCCGGTACTTGCGCACGAGAAGGAAGCGGTATTCTTTGCTATCGACCATCTCGATGAACTTCCCCTGCGGGGCCTGGTTATCCGCGTTTTTTCCAAGATCGGTGCCATGTCCCTCTTCGAGCCCCTTAATGCGGACACTGCGCTCGTCCATTTTGAGAAAGGCCTGCCGGATTGTGATGGGATTTACAAGGCCATCAATGCAGAGACGGCATCACGACTCGCTGACCGGTTCACGTTCATCAACCGCGAGAGCGACCTTGGAGTGCCTGGTCTCCGTGAAGCCAAGATGCGTTACCATCCCGATCACATGGTTGAAGTTTTCTCCATGAAGCTGGATTCCTGATATGCGTTTTCCGGAATCCTGCAGCTGCGTCCGTTGGGATCCATTGCCCATTTTTGTGAATAGGTAATATTAAAAAAAGTGCGCCGATGCAGGCATTCCTTCACATTATTTTGATATACGCGAGAACTCCAGATGCTATGATTTGGACTGCGATTGCCGCAACCAGCATTCCTAACACTTTTCCCATGATATCGGTGACAACTGCCCCGAGAACACGCTGGATGGTGTCGGCGAAATAGAGGACAAGCCAAGTGGCAAGCAGGGCAAGCGTGATCGCGATGAACGGGATGAGAAGCCCGTAATCCTTTGAGAGGAGCATCACGGTTGTGATCGTGCCCGGACCGCAGAGGAGGGGTGTGCCAATAACTACACCGGCTGCAGATTTGACGTGATCCTTGACGTGGCCGATCTCGATCCCGAGCGCCTCCTGGATCCCGAGGAGAAAGAGAAGGAACCCGCCTGCTATCTGGAACGCTGGCATCTTCAGTCCGAGAATATTGAAGATGGTTGTATTGAAGATAAGGAAGATGTACATCAGCCCGCCGGCAACAGCAACGGCAATGAAAGCCTGCTTGTGGATCTCTGCCGAGGTCTGCCCCTTGGTCATGGCCGCAAAGATTGGTACGGACAGGAGCGGGTCAAGGATGATGAACAGGGCAGAGAAAGCGTAGATAATTCCGGGAATGAGGTCCTGCATATTCTGATATCAGATTGCGCTCTGATTGCGGATAATAATACAGGTCTGTCAGGGATCGGCCGGCAATATTGTCAGTGGATAACGAACCAGAGGAGGAGAATTGCTGCCGTCGAGATTGCCCCTGCCCCCGACACGATACGGGATCTGGTATCCCGCACCAGGATCCATGCAGCAATGCAGAAGAACGTGTATGGTATCAGGATCGTTATGACGGAGATTATCGCGAGTTCGTCGAAATGGTTGGTGAAAAGCAGGAGTGCAGCACTGATTCCGCACCCTGCGACAAGGGCATAGGCAGGGGTTCCCTGCGGTGTCAGGTCTCCCAGCCGGGGAATCCGGAACCGGGTTGAGAGGGACTGGATCACCCGTGACGTGGCGATGACGTAGGCGTTGATCGCTGAGAGCATCGCTACGATCCCGATGAACGCGACAATGGTTCCCGAATACGGGAGGATGAGTCCCGCTGCCGTTGCAATCGGGGCGGGAGACGCCGCGATGGCGTCTGACCCCATGCTTCCGATGAGCGACAGGTTGAGAACCAGGTAGAGTGAGACCACGATCAACATGACGAGGAGCAGGGATCGTCGGATCAGGGCGGGATCTTTTGTCTCGGCGACCGGGATCGCACTGATCTCAAATCCCGTAAACGGCCAGTAAACGATGATAACCGTTGCAAGGATACCCGCTGAGGTGACCGGGGTTGACGGAACGAAATTCTCTACCCGGACAAACGGCAGGAGCAGGAGTGCGATGAGGACGAGCGGGGCGATTTTAAGGACGGTTAAGAGATCTTCCGTCTTTCCCGACAACGCGATACCCCGGATGTTCAGCCAGCAGAAACCCGCGATGATACCGGCCTCGATCAATATTACCCGGGAGATCCCGAAGTATCCCAGATACTGGCCGATACCGGCCGCTATTGTCGCAATCCCGAAGACCGATGAGACCAGGTACAGGAAAAGAAGCATAAATGCGGCCTTTGTCCCGAAGACCGATTCGAAGAGAGCATAAAAGCTGCCCGAGCCGGTGAACCGGAATGCCACGAACGCAAGGGACAGGACTACGCACGAAGCGGAGATGGCGACTGCCGCCCATACTAGCAGGGAGGCCGGCCCGCTCAGCTTTGCTGCTATGCCGGGAACGACAAAGATGCCCGAGCCGATCGTTCCGCCAACGCCAAGGCTGACCAGCTCCGTGAGCCCCAGCGATCGTTTGTATGTCCCTGTCTCTCCCATGGCCGGTCCCCCCAGACAGAGTTCCGGGTAAATCCCCGTGTCTGCTCGTTTTTCTTCATGGTGCGGGTGAAGAGGAATTGCAATATCCACAATATATATTATCCTGTATCCTCCATGTTCACCTATCAGCGGATTCTCCTCCGGATCCTGTCCGGGGTATCCGGCAGGATCGTGAAATTATGGCAAAAACCGTAGCAACCAGAAAAACGGGTGCGGCAACGAAGACTGCAAAACCATCTGCTGCAAACGCAGGAACCGCTCCGACTGCAAAGAAGAAAGCCGCTATCCCGAAAAAGGCCTCAACCGGCCCGGCAAAGAATGCCGTCAAAGCGCCGGTAAATAAAACCGTAAAGAAACCGGTAAAAGCCCCCGTGAAAAAGACGGCCGCAAAAAAGGCATCCCATACCCCGATAAGATACAGGTGCAAGCTCTGCGGGTACATCTACTCCCCCCTCCGGGGCGAACCGCACAACGGCATCCCTGCCGGTACGGAATTTGACGACCTTCCCGAGAGTTATGTCTGCCCGGTCTGCGGTCAGCAGGGCAAGGGCAGGATCGGCAAGTGGGGCTTTGAAGAGTGGCGCCCGACGAGGTACCTCTGCTCGATGTGCAATTATGTATACGACGAGATGCGGGGCGAGCCACACCGGGGGATCAAACCCGGCACGAAATTCGAGGATCTTAAGGAAGATTATACCTGCCCGGTCTGTGCCCTGGATCCCAAGATCCGTGTACAGTTCGGCAAGGTATTCAAACAGGGATTCGAACCCCTCTACCTCGGGTGACCCCCACCTCATTTCTTTTTTCGCAGGTCCATCTCGCACCGGAATGTATCCCCCGACTCCGATACAGAAATATCCGGAAATGTACGGAAAAACGCGCGATCTTATAATCTTATACATCCATGCTTGATTATAACCATACGATTCCATCGTCATACCTGCGGTGTCGGGAGGGCCACCAGATGCAGAATTATCCTGATCCGGTCATACAGCTAAAACAGGCAGCACTCGCAAAGTTCCTTGGTATCCAGAAAGAGTCCCTCCGGGAATCCAGCGGTACGCTCTACACCTTCAAGGCATTTTTTCACGGGAATGACGAAGCCTACCTCGTGCTCACTGACAGCGAAGCCACCATTGCCGCAGGGCATGCGGTTCAGGAAAAACTCTGGCTGATCTGCCTTGAGACGCTGTTTGCCTATTTCGACATCGATGCGTATCCCGCCGATGTCCTGGGCAACATGAAGACACGGGAGATCCGGCGGGTGAATGACGAGCTCAAGACGCTCATCTACAACACGTCCGGGATGGACCCGCTCAAAGAGAAGATGCTCTCCTGCGGAAACCGGAAGAATCTCCTCGCGGATTTTGACCAGATGGAATATTACCAGGACGGGTATTTCATCTACCGGCTCTACTGAACGGCTCTCCCCTCCCTCTCTTCTCGCTCCTTTTCTCTTATCTCTTGATCGTTTTTCCGCGGATGCAGTTCCACCCGGCGGGACCGGTTGCCGGCTGGCGTACAAATCTATAAACCCGCCCGCGGTTTATTCTGTTATCAATGACGTTTTCAATAAAAATTTCCCGGTTCCCTTCCATGCCCCTGTGCCGTCTGCTCCTGGCAGGTGCCCTGCTCATAGGTATACTTGCCGGCCCGGTATCCGCCCTGCCGGATCAGGATTATTTCGAATGTGACCTGGGTGATACCATCGCCCTTCATGGGGTAGCGTATACCAGCAGCCAGGTTTACCTGTTCATGACGGGCCCCGGTCTCCCGGCCAACGGCGTGACCCTTACCGACACCACCTTACGGGCAGACCAGGGTCAATTCACCATTGTGGGTGTGGCGGACGATCAGACCTGGTCCATGAAATGGAACACCGACCGGATACGGAACCAGATCAACCCGGGAACGTACAAGGTTTACGTGAGCCCGACACCGGTGGATTACTCAGGTCTCGGGTCGTACAAGGAGCTCACGGTCTACCTCAAGGACCCGGGACCGCGGAACGGGGCAAGTTCCAGTCCGGGAACGTATACAATGAACCCCGAGATGCATATCTCAACGGCGTTACCGACAACGGTTGTTACCACCACTGCCACCCCAAGTCCGGTTATTACCACTGCTCCCTCCCCCGAACCAACTACGCCGACACCTACCCCGACTCAGAAGAGCGGGCCGGCCCCGTTCCTGATCATCATCGCCCTTGCAGCGGGTTCCCTCGCCGTGATGGCAGGCCGACGGAAAAATCCCTGAAAAACTGTCCTCTCTTTTTAAACAGGAAGGTATTATCATACCCCGTGTATATGGATATATGAGTGGTATGGACGTACCTGCATTACTGGATAAGGCTCATCACCAGATGAAAGTCGGGCGCTATGACGACGCTATAGCCCTGTACGATACGGTTCTTGAGATGAACGGGAACAATACGACCGCGCTTGAGAACAAAGGCAAAAGTTACTATTATCTCGGGCGGCACGAGGATGCCCTTGCAACGTATGACAAGGCAATTGTGATCAACCCCAACCTCATCACGGTCTGGTTCGAGAAGGGCTATACCCTGCGGAAGATCCACCGGCACGAGGATGCGATCCTCTGTTTCGAACACGCCCTGAAGATTGATCCCGATTATACCTTCGCTCTTGCCAACAAGGGATATTCCTTAAACGAGCTCGGACGGTATGAAGAGGCTATCGCCTGCTTTGATGCGATCCTGGAAGCCAGCCCAAAGAATATCCGGGCAATGACCTCAAAAGGTATTGCCCTGCGGGAACTCGGGAGAAACGAAGAAGCGCTCACCGTTTTCGATAAAGCCCTCGGCCTCAACTCTGTCAATTCATTTGTCTGGTACAACAAGGCGATTGCGCTCCGCAACCTTGGCCGGTCCAGGGAAGCCGACGAATGTATCAAGATTGTCAATCTCCCCGGAAGTCCCGGGAGAATATAACCGCGATTGCAGGTTTCCTCTGTCCTTTTTGGACGCCCTAGATCCCTTTTTTCCACCAGAACCTGCAGGGAATGAAACGCTTGGCGCCGATTGGCGAACTGCCAGAAAATCTCTTAAGATACACCTGTTGTTCTGGAAAATGGTCGGTTGGTTCCCGACAAATAAAAAAAATTAGATTAATTTAAAGATTGGGTGGCTTTCTGATTTGCACTCGATCCCGAGCTGACGGGTTGCCTCAAGGACGGTGATGTCCGTGTAGGCCTGTGACGTGATCATTGCTTCAACGTTCTCGATAGGTCCGTACATGATGAGGTCTGCACCGAGGGTGGATGCAATCATGTTGCAGCCGATATCGGGTGCTGACCATGCTGCCTGCTTGATGCCTTCCATACCGCCGAGGTAGTGGTGGGACATCTGCTTGAGGAGCACATCGTTGCCTGCGTATCCTGCTTCGAGTACGGAGGGGGTCTTCTTGGAACCCTTCCAGCGCTTGAGCCAGGTCCAGGAAACGGTCATGTTGTGGTATGCACCACCGGTCGGGTAGCCGTGGATTGCCTTGCAGGCAAGGATCTCACGGTACGAGCCACCGCTGCCGAGGCCGAGCGGGGTTGCTGCAGTGTCGAGGATCGGACGCTTGATACCGCATTCCTCTGCGATAGCGAGCATACCCTTTGCCTGACCTGCAACGCCACCTTCGGTGAGCACTTTCTCGCGGCCGGCAACGGACGGGTCACCGGGGTTGAATGCGAGAACGATTGCTGCGTCGACGTCGCTGTTCTTGAGTGCCTCGATGTTCTCGGGCGGGATCGAACCGTTGATCGAGTTGTAGATCGCACGGTTTGCAAGACCTACTTCGGTCACATACTTGCAGGCGTGTGCAAGTGCCTTGGGTGCCGAGGAGTCCATAAGGAACGCGGTCTTGTTGTCGATCGAGTCGAACCAGGTGAAGTAGCTCTCGAATGCCTCTCCGTATTCCGCAATGATCTGGATGAAGTGCGGAACACCGGTCAAGTCCGAAAGGACCTGACAGCGGTTCCAAAGTGCTTCTGCCTTTGCCTTGTCGATCGTGCCCTTGTGGTCATCAAGCACGCACTCGTGCTTGTTGTAGAAGATAGATGCACCAAGGACAGTCGGGTACTCGCCGGGCTGGCCTCCGATTTTGGTGCCGTTGAAGTCCCAGACACTCTGTTCTTTTTCGAATCTGAACATATTCTATTACACCTCCGTTATACCTGTGTCATTAATTTCTGGAGAAGGAAGAGCAGCATCACAAATACGGTTATACCTGCTACGAGGCCGTACAGAATACCGATATCCCGCCCGATTTTTCGTCCAACACGCTGTGCAATCTCCGCATCCACGAACTCGATCTTCTTCTCGATCTTGTCGAGTCTCTTCTCGATCTCGAGGAACTGTGGGTTTGCACTTGCAGCGCCAACTTCCTGTCCGCCGGCAGCTTCCTTGACTTCGACGACAATTGCATCGGCAGCGAACGCGCCCGGGTCGCGGGCTTTGAGTTCGTTGATCTTTGCCTTGATTGCGCCCATGTCTTCGCTTTCCATGATGTTGACGATCTCAACCTGTTCCTGGAAGCGCTTGATAGCTGCATCGTTGAGGTTTTCGATGAACGGAATAGCACCCTCAGCGCCGACGACCCTTCCTTCTTTGATACCGCTCTTGTGGAGCGCTGAAAGAGTCTGTCCTGAGAGGTGTCCTTTCACTTCAGTACCTACGAGGAGGACGAACCTGATGTTGGGGTTGGCAATGACGTTGGCGATAACCTTCTCAAGACCGAGGTTCTCGGTCTTACAGGAACCGCAGAGAGCCGCGCCTGCATCGCAGACGCCCTGTTCGTCGAGGTGTGAACCCATGGTGACAACAGCAACGGGGCTGTTTGCGTCACCTGAATGGAAGTCCCCCTTGACGAGTGGCCATCCACTTGCTGGTGATTTCTTGTCTGCCATCCTGTTCACCCCCTCATAAGTAATGCGGGCAGCACGATCAGGATCAGAGCAATGAGCAGCCCGGCCATAAAGCCGACTAATCCTGTTGCAGTAACTGCCGATTCAATCTTGTTGGTCCTTGCCAGGATCTGTGACTTGTAGCGGATGTTCTCCACCATGTTGTCGATTGCCACCATCCTGATAGGTCCTGTTGATTTTGAGTCTTCTGCCATCTTTTTCACCCCATCATTAGGAATCCGACCAGGGCGAACGAGATGATCAGACCGATCATCAGGCCTTCGATCTTACCTGCATAGACCCCGGCGGCAAATTTGTCCCGGTACCCGATGTCCGTCACCATCTTTTCGATGATTTTCATGCGGGCAGTGATAAGAGCCATCTCACCGGACAGCGGGCGTGCCTCACCGGTTGCTTCTTCTGCGCCACCGGCAGCTTCCTTGACTTCGACGACAATTGCATCGGCAGCGAACGCGCCCGGGTCGCGGGCTTTGAGTTCGTTGATCTTTGCCTTGATTGCGCCCATGTCTTCGCTTTCCATGATGTTGACGATCTCAACCTGTTCCTGGAAGCGCTTGATAGCTGCATCGTTGAGGTTTTCGATGAACGGAATAGCACCCTCAGCGCCGACGACCCTTCCTTCTTTGATACCGCTCTTGTGGAGCGCTGAAAGAGTCTGTCCTGAGAGGTGTCCTTTCACTTCAGTACCTACGAGGAGGACGAACCTGATGTTGGGGTTGGCAATGACGTTGGCGATAACCTTCTCAAGACCGAGGTTCTCGGTCTTACAGGAACCGCAGAGAGCCGCGCCTGCATCGCAGACGCCCTGTTCGTCGAGGTGTGAACCCATGGTGACAACAGCAACGGGGCTGTTTGCGTCACCTGAATGGAAGTCTCCCTTGACGAGTGGCCATCCACTTGCTGGTGATTTCTTGTCTGCCATGTTAGCCCACCTTGATCAGCTGGAATGCAATGACTCCTGCAATGAGTAGTCCGACAATAATCCCGTACCAGAACGAGTTGATACTGCCACCGATTGCAAGCCCGTTCTCCCTGTTGGGGAACGATGCGAGCAGGTTGCCTTCTCCTGAAAGCATGTTGACGAGGTCGTCGCTGGTTGCTTCGAGGATTGCTACCTTCTCGATGACGGGTGAGAGGGATTCTCCGGCCGATGTGATGATACCGACCATCGGGTCAGCTACAAGGCCGAACTCGGGGAGTACCTGAATGTATGCCATATCAGTGTCCCTCCACGTCCGGAATCGGCTTTGAGTCAAGCCATGCTGCTGCGTCGCGCTTCGAGAGCACCATGTACTGCTGGTACGTGTAGAGCCAGCCGATGACGGCGATGACGAGGGCGATGACTGCTGAACCAATGCTGATGAAGGCAAAGGACATGATTGCTGCAGCGAGCATCGAGAGGAAACCGCACTCTGCAGTGAGCATGAGCATGCGGTCCTGCTTCCAGCCGGGTCCAAGGGTTGCGTTGAACGGGTGCTGGATAGCGATTGCACCGAGCAGGAATGCTACAGCGATCAGGCATCCACCGAGGAACGAGTTCTGGTGGGTCAGGAGCGTCATGCCCATAACGGTGATTTTGCTCGTAGTCAGGCCGGCGAAGGTAAACCCGCCGGTGATGAGTGCGGAAAATCCCATAAGGGTGAGTGCGCCTACGATTGACATCTCGGTGAGAGCCTGGACCATTGCCGGGATCTTCATGTTCAGGATGTTGTTGGAGACATACCCGAGGATGAAACCGATGACTGCTGCAAGAATCGTTGCTACGATGGGGGCTGCCGGTATGCCGGCAATGACGCCGAACTTGGTTGCAAGCAGCATGGCCATGACACCGGAGCCGAATGCAATCATACCTGCGGACGGGACACCTGTTCCGATACCGTAGCTGCAGAGCACCTTGATGGTGTGGCTACCCCAGATCAATGCAGCGATCACCGCGAGTCCACCGAAGAATGAGAACATCTCGGTGTTGGTGAGTACATTGAGGTACGTCAGGTAGAGGCACACGAGGGTGCTGACGAGGCCCGCGATCATGATTTTCTGGTGCGGAACGCCTCCTTCTATTACTTCAACTTTTACTGACATCTTTTACACCTCATAGTACGACGATCAGGATCGCCACAAGACCGCAGAGGGCTGATGCGACTGCGGATGCTACGATTGACCGTGGCCAGCGCTTGAACTTCGGGTCGTGGGGTCCTTCGATGGTTCCCGTGATGTTGTATGCGGTAAGCACTGCATTCACGAGGAAGAGACCGACAGCGAACATACCTGCAACGGATACTGCGATTGGCATGACCTGTGCAGCGGTGATCTGCATGACTGCCGGGAGCGTAGCCTGGTAAAGGTTGAGCAGCTCGACATAGATGAGCGTACCGCCGGCACCGCCGAGAATACCGCCAATCACGCCACCAACGAATGAGACGAAGGGAAGGCCGTGACCCTCAGTACCCTGGGATTTGTATTCTGCCTGCGTGTCTCCGGTGATCGGGTCTTTTGCGACCTTACCGGATGCTGCGGGAATACCCATGCCAAAGACATAGACGAAGTTCACCATCATACAGGTAATTGCCATCATCAGTCCGCCGCCGATACCGCCGGAAACGACTACGACAATTAAGTCCTGTCCTGCTGCTGCGGCCCATGCGCCTCCGAAGAGACCTGCAAGACCTGCACCAGCTGCGAGCATTGCAACACCTGTTGCGATACCGGGAGCCTGTCCCATTGCTGCGGGAGCACCGCCGACCGGTACGAAGTGGGTGCCGAAGCCGATCAGGATACCGCCGATGACGATACCGATGAGGGCCATGAAGCCTACGCCGGGTGAGATGTACCATGCAAGGGCCAGGAGAATCAGGAGCAGGACAATACCGACTCCCATTGCGGTTGGGTTGATTGCGCCTCCCGCCTGGGGTTTTGCTGCAACTGCGCTCATGCGTCTGCCTCCTTGGCGACCGTGTAGGGTCCGTAGTTCTTGCGTGCCCAGACCTCAATGTAGCGGTCAATGACCGTGAAGATGAGGATCATGAGTATGCCGACGATGATTGCACCCCAGCCGGCGGAAACCTTCTCGAAGAGAACGGTACGCCAGAGTTCGAGGAATACAATCAGTCCGAAACAGATACCTGATGCCGAGCCGCCGATCTTTGCGGTGAACCAACCGTTGTCGATTGAGTTCCTCTCGCCAGCTTCTGCGTAGCGGACGATGTTACCCGATGCGGAGATAGGGACACCTGCACCGAACTTCTGGTTCTGGTACTGGCGTTCTTTTCCGTAGTACGGGTTGCCTGTTGCGGATCCTGCTGCACCGAGTGCAATACCCCATATCAGGCCGAGCAGCGGTAGCGGGAACGGGTGTCCCAGTGCTACGTTGATCAGGTAACAGAGTGTTACAGTACAGAAAATCGCGATAAAGGCATGTGCCATGGTAACCGTCGTCATGGACTTAAGGATGTCCACGTAGACCGGCTGCCCGAACTTGGACAGACTTGCTGTTCTGCCCACGTATGCGGTTGTTGCATAGACGCCCTGCACAAAGACTGCGATGATACAGCCAAGGACGATTGCCAGGACCGCGTTGATCTGCATTGCCATAAAAGCCCATGCGAGACCTGCGCCCAGCGCACACCATAAGCCGTATGCCGGGGGTTCTCCTGCTACCGCCTTGTTGAAGATACGGTGAAGGAATCCCATCTGCGGTGCGAGCTGAACCTGTGAGTTCGGGTCACCCTGGGACCCGATGTTGGATTCAGTATCTTCCGCAGCGCCGGCTACAGTGGCAAGAGCTCCTGTCAATGCAGTAATTCCAATGCCAAATACAATATGTTCCATTTAGCCTCCTCCCTGCGTGCGAATGCACGAGAGTATTCAAAATGCAATGCCACGCACATCGAGTAGATACTCTTTGTGGTTAGTGTAAATTTGGTCAGATCTTAATTAAAAGGTTTCGAATTTATTTCG
>Ga0265296_1001225_pt1 | contig 30698 bp, 25 predicted proteins | sample MunlanPumphouse1_FD_189073 | JGI IMG/M metagenome (GOLD analysis project Ga0265296, IMG submission 189073) | Groundwater microbial communities from a municipal landfill in Southern Ontario, Canada - Pumphouse #1 | ecosystem: Environmental > Aquatic > Deep subsurface > Groundwater | place... | reverse complement strand
CGGTCACAACAATAAATCCCATCCCGGCCAATACCTCGCAAGCCACTCTCGCCGCCGGATCGCGACTCATAATTTCGTCCAAAACCAAATCCGCGATTTGGTCGCAGATTTTATCCGGATGCCCCTCAGTTACTGATTCAGAAGTTAAAAATTTTCGTTCTGACATAAATTATCTTTAACTACTCCATTTAAACTCACTGGTACTCGCATCAAAATAAACCAATCCTTGATATTTTTTATCCCCTCTCTTTTTTGCCAGCGCGTTAAACAATTGCATGCCAATCCGGCCCGATTCATCTTCGCTCAACTCAATTTTATCTTTTAAAATGTGCTGTAGAAAAGCGCTCACGTATTGCGATGCTTTCGGATTAACCATAAATCCTTCCAAATCCGTAGTTCTGCCTTTTTCTTTAAAATATGCTACCATCATTTTGTTAAATTGCTTATCCTCCAAAAGATTCTCCAACTCTCCCCTCTCGGCCAACGTTTTCAAAATTACTTCCACGCGAATTTTGTCTGCCGCCCTGCCTGGCGCGGGATTTACGGCTTTATAAAGCAAATCAGCTAATTTCTTGAAATCGCCCATTGCTATTTTTGAAATCTTAGCTTTTCCCTCCTCAATTTTCTTCTCTTCTTTCTCATCACCCTTGTATTTCTCTTCAAGAACTCCTTTTAACTCAATCGTCTTCAAGGCCGCCTCAGCTCGATCCGTCCACTCCAAATCTTCTCGACTTGGTTTTGTTATCTCCCCTTCTTTAAAAATAACCGGCTTGCCATTAATATTAAAAACCATTGTTTCTTCAATTCCGTCGTAATCCAGCGAAGAAAGTTTTATCTTTTCATAAAATTTTAAAAGATAATCTAATCTTTTTTTACTCTCCGCGCTCAAACTTTTAGTGTTCGGGCTATTGGTTACGTATTGAACCAACTGCAAGGTCTCAATTTTCCCGCTGCCGACCGCATGATTATAATCCGCCAACCAATTTTTAACGGTTCCCTTCACTTTTACCCCACCCGAAGTCAAACCTTCTTTTGTTAAAATCTGTTCAGACGCCAAAACAGCCTCCCTGATTTTTTTTCTCATCTCATCTCTTTCTGTGTATATTGGCTCAGCCACTAATTTTGCTCTTACTTTTGCCCAAAGATTATAAATTCCCAATTCAAAAAGATCGCCTAATTCAAAAAGTACCGAAAAATTGTTTTGCAGCAATTCGGCAATTTCTTCCGTTTTTAAACGATCCAGGGCGATAAATTTCATCCTCAAAACAATTTCCTCGTAAGCCAATTTAAAATCTGGACTTTCCACCGGTGTCTTCGCCATATACCCAGGCAAAAGCCGCACCAGCCGATAAGCCGCTTCCGAATCGCCAAAAAGAACAGCCTGATCGGTGTAGTGTTTCATTGCTTCCAAAATTTTCGGATCACTCAATTGAAGATTTGTTTCTTCGGGCATAACTTAATTAATTCAACAAATTATTTTTTACTAACTTTCTAATCCACTGGTTTACTGATAATTACACCACCTTCTACAGAGGCGCTGCCATCGCTTTCCGAACTGCCTCACCCGCCATTGTCTCAACTCCTTTTTCCTCGACATACTTTTGTAACGCATCACAAAAACTCGGCGCAACGCCGGCCGCCCGCAAAACGTCTAATTGTTTATATAATTCGGCGGCCAAGTTAGTACCAAATTCACCTTTTTCCATAAATTTTGTCATCAAACCGCCATATCTTAAAAGCATGCCCAGCCCGGACCGACTTATTTTAAATTTTCTTGGAAGTGGACGTAGTACGCCAGTCGGAATTTCTCCGCCAAAAGCCAATCTGTTAAATTGGCGACAAATTGTTTGAAGATTCAATTTTGACGTTTCGGCGGTAATGGCTCCGGCCTGCTCTTCTTCACTAACCTGATAAAATTGCCCGAACCGCTGTTCAACCAAGCGCGCCACGCCCCAATGATTTTTCTCCTCGGCAACATAAGAAATATCATTTTCTATGGCGAAAGCGGTCTGCGGCTCTAACCCAAGCGGCTTCCAATCAGTCCCGGGAATTTTACTTATCTTTCCACCTAATTCAAATTCGCCGTCCGGCTTTTTAATCAACTCCCTGCCGATCAACACTTCGGCGGTAAACTTATGCATGCCACTAATATCTGACGAGTAACCAAGATGATTTAAAAGTTCATTTTCATTTGTATCAGCAGTTAATTTCCTTAAAATGGCCGCGCAACGTGCCGGGTTTTTTTCTTTCAAGGCACCAATAAAAAGATCTATAAGTTCGTCTGAATTTTCAGTCATTAATTCTTTCAACTCTTCCGCTTCGGCCGCCCTTCTTCTTCGTTCCGCTTCGGCCCTAATGGTTACAAAATAACTGCCCGTTTCCCGCCGAATTTGCACTATTTCTTCCTCTATTCCCTCAACTTGTGTCTTAACTTCTTCTAACCTTGCTTTTCTTTCTTCGGGGCTCAAATCCAAAAGATCCAATTTCGCTTCCAGTTTTTCTCTCTCCTCTCTCCGCGCCGCTACTGCCGCTCTCCGTTCCTCTTCACTCAATTTTAGAAGCGCTTTTGCCTGATTTTCCATTTGGACCAAAAACTCCCATCGTTTTTCCGGCGGCAATTTATCTAATTCTGCTTCCCAATCAAAACCCGCCGGCGCGGCCGTTGTCGGCGCCTCAGATGCTTCGACGGGTTCTGACGTTTCGGGAGTCGGAGTCGGCTCCAATTCCGCGGCCTCCTCTGGTGCAGTTCCCCCTGCTTCTAGTGTTGGCATTTTACCGTTTGGTGACATATTTTATAAATTTAACAAATTTTTAAATTTCTACGCTGAGGTGGCTGCCATTTTCTTCATAACATCTGCTCTTTTCTGTTTAACCTCATCGTCTGTCGGCTCACGTCCCAATTCTTCAGTCAACTCCCTCTTAGCCCTATCTTGAATTTTTCTCAGTAATGTCTGCCCTTCAGTAGTGGACACAAACGAAGCAGCATCAACAAAAGACGCCGCGCTAGCCAGTTTAGTGAAATGTTCTCTTGCCTTTGCCGCAAACGCATTTCCCTCCAACTTTGAATTCGTCTTTAACTCTTCCACTTTTCCCCTGTGCGCTTTTGCCTCTACCTCAAGTTTTATGGTTTTTTTAACGGCTTCATCCACTCTTAAATCTCCTAATTTAACTTTTATCTCGCCCAACTGTTTTTCCTTGTCCTTTCTCCCGACTAACTCTGTTTCTTTATCCTGCCTCTCTCGAGCTAATCCGCGAAGTTTATCTTCAGTTTCTACCCCCTGTTTGTCTAAACTTGTTTTTTTACTCTGTCTATAATTAGCCACTACACCCGCCTCGGCCATCAGCCCGTCTCTAGCTTTCATCAATGCATCAGCTTCTGGAGTAAAAGGCTGAAAGCCAGCCGCTCTTATTTCTTTGTCAATTTCTTCACTAAATCTGGGGTTAGTAGCACATTCCGATTCTCTTATTGCACGTTCCTTGTCAACTTGCGCGTCTATTTGGGCTTCCGCATCAGGTATTTCTTTAAGAATGTCTTCCTTAGACATCTCCTCGTAATAACGCCTAGTGTCTTCTGCTAATTTGTCCAGCGTTGCTGCCGCAGCCTTCTCGGCTTCCTGTAAAGATGTAACTGATGCCTCTAAACTGGCCGCGTCCGCCATTCCGCCGATCTCGCCTTCTAAAGTTTTCTCCTGACCCTCTAAATTTTCAAGTTCACCAAACTTCCCTTTATTTTTTTCTCGTAAATCCTTTGCCTGCTTTTCTTTAGTTTCCGCTGAAGAGAACTCCCCCTTCTGATCACGGCTCAAAATATCTCGGTAGGCGCCCTCCGGATCTTCTCCTAATCTTTGCATGTCTGCTTTCCTTTTTTGTAATGTAGCATACCGCTCCATTGATGCCTTAGATTTATCTGCTCCCACCGCCATTTTTAAAACACCCAATGTTCCCATTTTTCTTGCCAAACCCGGATCCATCAAAGTTGCCGCCGCCATCATAATGCCCACCCTTCCTCCCGCTACCCTGTCAGCCGATTTTGCCTGCCCTGCATACAGTCTGTCCCGATGCAAAGTTTTTTCTCTTTCCTCTTTCATTTCCGTCCTAAGTTTTGATCCAGGCAGGGCAATACCCGTCCTGCCATAAGCAATGTCTGCTCCCCTGTTATAATATTTGCCTGCTTTTTTACCAGCCCAAGCAACTGGTTTTCTTACCGCGGCCATTCCCACCTTTTTCATCCCCGCCACCGCTGAACCGGCCAAAGATGATCCCATGATTCCCATTTGCTGAGTGATAACTAAACTACCAACCAACATGCCGATCGCGATAATAAACGCCTGCATGGCATCCTTGCCGCCAATTTCGGTAATACCAATTTTTTGTAACTCCGCGCTTCCTCCGAGCGGGTCTGGCCTGTCATTCGGACCCAAGGTGGAAACGGAAATCAAAGAAAGCCAAAGGAAAAAAGCCATGACCGGACCGACCAAAACGTAATTTCCAAATTGAGACCACCATTGGCTCGCGTATTTTTGTCCTTGAGGAAAAGTGGTTAAGAAAAAAGCCAAAGGCGAAAGAACAATCAAAATCCAAAGCATGACCATTCTGATTAAAAACACGGCGAGCATTGTCCCAACAACCACGCAGGAAACAATAAGCATAATCAGGGCGAGAGCGTAAGATCCGGCTATTTGCCAGGCGGTTATATCGTCTCGTCCTGGTTCTAGAGCCATGATCTTGTCGAGTCCCAGGGCCTGCACAAAATTTCCTCCGGCCGCGGCCTTGAAACCATTTACAAAAGTCAAAGTTAAAACCTGGGAAAAATCAATAATGATACCGGCAATCGTTTTACTGAAATTGATGACAATCGCCATGATGACAAGCCGGCCCAGCAATTTCTTGTAGTGGTACATCTCAATCTTTAAAATTGTGGCAATGGCAATCGCCAAAAGAACGACGACAAAAAACATGTTGCAAAGATCGCGGACAATAACCCAGCCGTTAACTACCGCCGTGGAATTGACAAATTTATTGTAAGTCGCAATCTCAATCAATTGTTCAACTAAAAACAAGAGCAACTCACCGAAGAGAGCGATAAAAACACCCATGATCCAAGTTAGGACTTGTGCGAGTATATCACCCATAAAAATTTAAATTTCTAAAAAATTTCGGAGATATTTTATAAAGCGAAAAAAGGGATTTTTTCTTTTTCCCTGCTGTCGCTTATTCTTTCTATCTATTATAGCACAAAAATCTTCGTCAAACTATGGCCAGAATTTATTTAATTATAAAGTAAAATTATAGTTATCCACAATATCGGAAATACTCCCGCCATGACGCGGAGGAAATAGATAAAAAAATGAGCCCACGGGTGTGAGCTCTTCTCTTAGTGAAGTCGAAATAACCCCCTCGGTTCCCTCCGTTAGTCCTTGGGGTTTTTGATGACACGAGTAGCCTGAGAGATAGCCGACATCAAAGGCAGGTCGGGAGGGCCTCCGGGATGCCGTGGCTCAAGTTCAACCCAGTCGCCGATCTTCAACGTGAGGTCGCGGTTCAGGGCGAAAACGTAGAAAGGACCACCTGGCCCGATGTCGACGACGAGATCGTTCTCATCCTGATACTTGCCAGGCAAGAACGCTACTATCTGGCCCGCGCCTCTTGTAAGAGTCGGCTGAATCTCGGCGTACTCCTTGCGGAAGACAACAGTCTTCTCCCGCAGGTCAGTTCTTGTGGGTTGGCCGGAAGTGGAAAACCGAACCATCCACTCGAACTCGGCGAAATCCGAGTTGAGAAAATCCCGCCCAACCGAGGGCGTGAAAACCTCAAAGGGCTGCGGCAGGCTGTCGCATTCGTAGGTAATGTTTGGCTCTGTCGCAATCACGCGGACGCGTTTGATGCGGCATCGGTTGTAGTAAATGTTCTCAATCATTTGTTTTCCTTTGGTGTTAGCGGAGTGGGTAAGCATCATCGGTGTCCTCTATTTTTATCTTAATTAAATAGAAACTAAAAAGCAATAGATCGTGTTTTTTACGTTGTTTGCATTACATACAAAAAAACCCGAAGTTTGACTTCGGGAATGCACTAAATACAAAAATTTATCTAAACTAACTTTGTTTTAATTAAATCTTTAATATCTCCCGGCTTTAAATCAAAATTTTTTAAATCTTTAATATCCAACCATTCAATATCAAATTTTCCCACATAAGAAGTATTTTTATCAAACTCTGGTCCTCGGCCAGACCCCATCTCCCCTCCTAAAATAGTACAAAGATAAAAATATTCCTTTTGGCCTGCCAAATCGGGATGTTTTGAATCTATTTCCAAAATAATCTTTCCCACCTTAACATCTAAACCCAGTTCTTCTTTAATTTCTCTGACCAATGCTTGTCCGTCGGTTTCCCCGTCCTCTACCCCGCCGCCAGGCATGACCCAATAGATATCGCCGAGTTTAGTTCTTTTAATTGTTAGAACTTTACCACTCTCGATTATCACGGCTCTTACTCTTTTCATTTTTTTATTTTTAAAAACTTTGTCCTTGTTTTATCCTTGCCATCAACACTACCCCTAGTTTAGATCCTCGCTCAGAAGCCGTCAACTAAAAATCCCCGAAGTTAAGCTCCGGAGAATTTTTATTTAAAAATTTTATTTTTTCTTTTCTTCCCATTCTTTTATTTCTCGCTCCAAAACGCGTTTTACTAATTCTTTCTGAAACGTAGTCGCGGTTCCCGTCGGCTCGGTTACCGGCTCAACAAAATCAAATAATTCTTTCTCTGTAATTTCCATTAATTTTTCGTACTCTGCGATTGATAACTTCTCAATTTGTTCATAAAGCGGCTTCAACGACTTTAGTTTTTCGGGGATAGGCATTGTTACTTGAGTCATGCCGCCCCCTAAACGATCTTTTAATGCTAAAATTTCTATCAGCTCAAATAAGTCCTCCATTGAAATTTCTGTCCACATTTGTTTTACAATTGGTCTAAGTTTCGGGGGAATTTTTTCTTCCTCTTTTGCCTCTATCACTGCTATCTCCTCTCCTGTTTTCCAATCTTTCTCTGTAAATCTTTTTAAAATCTTTATTTCATAGTCGTTCTTCTCTTTATTCCACAATAATTCTGCCCGAAGAACTATTCCACCCGGAAAATGCAAGTCAAACACATCAAGCCAAACTCCTTCCGGAGACTTTCTCTTTTCAACTTCAGGTGGCCCTTGATGATGTACATAAGCAAAAGGTCTTTCAATACTTTGCTCTTTTAGGAGATGGGCCATGACTTCTTTATAACGGCTATCTTTGCCAAGCGTCCGCAAAGCAAAACAATAACTTCCTGGGGAAAAATGTTCTAATTCTTCGATCTCTTTTTGAGAGACCTCTTTGAAAGAGTTTATACCCTCGGGTCTACCTAATCTTATCTCATTTTTATCTTTGTCAAAATAAAGAAGATAATGGTACATCTTACCATCTTCAGTGACAATATAGCCCATCGTTTGGTTAATGACAGCCTCTGCTTTTTTAGCTGCTTCTTCGCCGGGCGCTTCATAAATTTTTCCGTCAATAACAAACCATCCCCAACCTTCATCAGTCATTCCGACTAAAGTAAAAAGTTTATCTTTAATTCCTTCTTTTGCTAAAAGTTTTTCCCAAAATTCGTAATGTATATCAGGATTATCTGCTTTAGCCCAATTTATTGCATCCAACATTCTTTTTTCTTTTGTCGCTTTTTCTCGTCCCATATTTTATTTACAAGAAAAATAAATTTAAAAAAGAGGGCAGCGTTGAAACCTCCTGGTTAATCAACACTACCCTCAGTGTAGAACCCCACTCAGAAGCCGTCAATAAATAAAAATCCCCGAAGACCGACTTCGGGAATAAGGTGTTATCTCAACAAATAGCACAAGATATAAAACCAAAAATAAATTCCTACAATGCAAAATCGAAAATAATCAGGATAAGAAAAACGGCCAATAGCGAAATTGCCAAAATGCCCAAAATAAAACTTAATATCTTAAACCCGAGTGGAAATTCAAAATTTTTTTCTTGAGGCGGATACCCCTTAATTTCTAGCTCCTATCCTTTATTTCATTTTCAAGTTTCTTTTTAAGATTTTCTAAACTAATTTTTTCTTGCTTAGCACCATCACGGATTTCTAGAGTAAGTTCACCGGACTCCATTTCTTTATCACCAATAACTAGCATATAAGGGACTTTATTCACCTTACCAGAGTGGATTTTTTTACCCATACCTTCGTCACTATTATCAAGATCTACTCTGATATTACGAACTTTTAATTCATCCGCAATTTTTTTAGCATAGTCATTATGATTTTCTCTAACTGGAATTATTTTAATCTGAGTTGGAGACATCCAAATTGGAAAATTACCAGCAAAATGTTCTATCACCATAGCCATAAATCTTTCTAGTGAGCCTGATATGGCACGGTGAATAACTACTGGTCTTTCTTTCTCACCTTTTTCATTAGTAAAACTAAGATCAAATCTTTCCGGTAAATTGAAATCACATTGGATAGTAGCTAATTGCCATTCTCGGCCAATGGCATCATGGAACATAAAATCCAGCTTAGGTCCATAAAAAGCTGCTTCTCCTTCTACTCTCTTGTAATTCAATTCATTTTCTTTGGCCGCTTTTTCCAAGGCCGTTTCCGCTTTTTCCCAAACTTCATCGCCACCTAGATACTTACTTCTATCATCACCTCGAACAGAGAGCCTGACCCAGTAACCATTTAGCATATTCATGGTGGTATAGAATTTCTTGATTATCCCCACAATAATACTCACTTCTTCATCGATTTGTGATACTCGGCAAAACAAGTGTCCGTCATCTTGGGTTATAGCTCGTACTCTAGCTAGACCAGAAAGCTGTCCTGCTTTTTCGTATCTATAAACAGTGGCTGGTTCAAAATAGCGGACTGGCATATCGCGGTAAGAAAACTGATTATCGCAGAATATCTGCATGTGGTGTGGACAGTTCATGGGCTTCATAAAAAACTCTTCATCGCCACCTTTGACACGAAAAAGTTCCTCACCAAATTTAGCCGCGTGACCAGAGGTTTCATATAAACCTATTTTAGTAATATGTGGTGTCCAAACGCGCTCATAACCTTTTGCTTTATTGAGCTCCCAGAGGTAATCCTCAATCGCTTCTCTTATAATCATTCCTTTCGGCTGGAGAAGTGGTAGACCAGCACCAACTAAGTCAGAAATAGTAAAAAGTTTTAATTCCTTACCAATTTTTCTATGATCTCTTTTTCTGGCTTCTTCTTGTTGTAATTCGTAAGCCACCAATGCTTCTTTAGATTCAAAAGCCAAACCATAAATACGAGAGAGCATCTTATTGTTCTCATTTCCGCGCCAATAAGCACCGGCAATTCTCTCTAATTTGAATCCGCCCGATGGAATATCTTTAGTGGTGTTTACGTGTGGCCCAGCACAAAGGTCAGTAAAGTCACCAGAAATGTAAATAGTTGGCCTGTCGCCTTCTTTTTTAATATCGGCAATTAATTCTAGTTTATAGGGATTATTAGCAAAAAAAATTTTAGCTTCATCTATAGTAATTTCTTTTTTTTCAAAAACTGACCATTTTTTTAAGAGCTCACGCATTTTTTGTTCTATCTTTCCTAAATCTTTATCACTAATAGGTACGCTAAATTCAAAATCATAATAAAAGCCATTGTCAATAGCGGGGCCAATCGCCAGTTTGACGTCTGGATAAAAACTCAAAACTGCCCCGGCTAAAAGATGGGAGAGTGAGTGCCTAATTTTATATATTTTTTCTGTTTCCATGTTTTTAAACTAACTAATAAAATAAAATCGCCCCGACAAAAAACGAATACTTTCACTTTTTGTCGGGGTGAGTCTGGTTCGCGGTTCCACCCAACTTTTTTCTTTTTTTAAGATTAGTCCCAAGAGTCATTAATCTAATGACTTGCGATTGGTAGTCGCAACAATCTCTATGAGTTATATGTTAGTGAATATGAAAATTTTTGTCAATCAGCTAAATTTTTTAAATCGTGCATGCTGTATCAATTAGACCCGACTAATCCATTCTACATATCCTAATAAAGTATTCTTTACTACTTATAAACAATACTTGCAACATAACCTTTTTCGGGCTCAAACTGATGTATTTTCCATTTATCTGAACTTCCACCCCCTCCCCCACACTCCAACATTGACGGTTTATTTTTTTTAATTATTACCTCTACGCCTTTTATGCCCGACATGCCCTTAGCCGTAGCTTTAAGATACGCCTCTTTAGTCACCCATATTTTCGTAAATTCTTTTTGCCTTTTCTCTTGCGGCACTAAACTCAGATACTCGCGCTCACCTGACGAAAAGAAACTTTTTACCAACATGTCACAGTTTAATATGGACGGTATGTACTCCACATCAATCCCAACCTCATCACCACGACTAACAGCGTACAAAATTAATCCATTCGAATGCGACACATTAAAACATATGCGATTTCTACCTTGCATATTTAATACTGGTTTTAAGGTATTTGTATATGAAAAAACTATATCTTTCGGATGTTTTTCTAAATATGACGATAATATTATTTTTAAAATCGTCCTCGATATAATAAAATTTACTTTATCACTATTTAAGCGATACTTACTCGCCCTGTCTACCTCATCGTCAGATAAAATTTCTGGGATGCTCTGCATATCACCTTCAATATCACCGATGTTTACTTTCCATAAATCTATTTTGTTGTGATCGTTAGTTTTACCGAATACATCCAGCGAAATATTTTTTATGTATTGGGGTATCGACATATCAGCTTTATATTTTATAAATGTTTTTATTCACCGATTTGCAAACAAACTCAGTCCGTAAAGTTCCAGGTAAAGACTGAACGTGCAAGACTTCAAAATTTGTAGCTAAAAGCAATCTTAGATATTCTTGTTCCGAAACTATATATTGCGCGTGCTCTTCAAAATATCCATTATCAAGACTGAATCTATGGAACAGTATTTCTGATGTTAAGCGACTACAAACCGTTAGCTCTCCTCTCTTAGTTACTTTTTCCATAAAGGGCTTTCCATTCAGCATATAGAGCGCAGATTCTTTCGTTAACGCATCAAAATATAAAACACCTCCAACACGCGTTCCTGAATGTATCCGTTTGAATACAGAAAAAAGAAGATTGGGTTCTATGTAATTAATTGAATTAAACGCAACAGTAACCAAATCTTGAGAAGTTATTTGTGTTTCTTGCAAGGTTGTACAGTGGACAGGAAAGTCAGGAAATTTTCCCTTAAGTAATTTTATCATTGCAACAGAAGGTTCTTCACATATCACTTTGGCAAGCGGCCATTTCCTGTGGAGCGCATCTGCCATACCGCCAGTACCAGAAGCTAGATCAGTAATAAATATGGGCGCTTCTTTTATAAACGGCTCCAGGCGCTTAACCACATCATCATGGTTAAAGCGACCGTTCAGAATAGAATCGTCATAATAATCTGCAATGATATCAAAAATGGTCATAATTTAATTTAACGTTATACTGCAATAACTGAAAATCCGGAGAAACTTCCCCCTTCCACGAATGGCTTCCTCCTTGATAATCCACAATCTGGCAACCATAAACCTTTTGGAGTTCACCTGGAATAGACGCTATAGCATAACGAAATCCATATTGTGCAATAATTTTGCTTTCGGGGTGTTTAACATCTAGAGCTACTATAGATACCGTAGCAGTGTTTTCAAACAGTAGGATCAAAACTTTTATTGTTGCTACGTTATTTACCTTGCATACTCCCAATACTGACTTTACACCGGGAATTACAGAGGTGAAAATATTTAGATATTTGTTTTGCCTATTGAGATCCTCAAACTTAGATGTACGATTCCTCGCCGAAAACATTTTAATACTTTCATTAAATACTGAATCAATTTCAGATATTGTCGGATTTTCCTGAAAAAACCACTCAGGTTTAAGAGCTGTAAATGCTATCTGCATTCTGTGAAGATTCCGTTCCGACCAATGAGCTTTGCCTGATAACGAAGCATTATCCCTTACAACAATCTTTGTTCCACATATCTCTGACGATTGCACCAGCGAACATTCTTGCATTTTTTTAAGCTGTAATTCGTTGACGTTACGCATTTCTAAATGCGAATGTAAGTTTTTTAATGATTCCAAAAAATGACCACCGGCATCTGGTCGACAATAAAAAGGGGGATCTTCTAATTCCTTAGTTCCAAACCAGTCTAGTCCGTCTTTACCTTTGCACAAAGGCAAAATATACGAAGGGTTATCGAAATCGTTGCAAATAAAGTAATGCTGCATACCGAACAATGACGAGTAAAATTTTCTGAACTCAAAGCTGCCGGTAATTCCAAAAGACAGTGATTTCAAATTAAAGGTTTCCCATAATAATCGGCATTCTTTTTCATCGTTAACGGTAATCATACTTTTTGCAAAAATAAAAATTAAACATCCGCATATCTTTTTAATTCCCAATCTGTTACAGAACTACCAAACTGCTGAAATTCATGCTTTAGATGTGCTCCGAAATGTGAAACAAATTCTTCCCCGAATTCGTCTTTTGACCATGAACTTTTTATGAAATTTTCAGTCGCCAATTCTAGGGTCATAGGATACAGTTTAGACACCTGAACACTTGCATTGCCTATTATTTTCTTATTGGGCTCGCGCTGATCTAAAATACCTTTTCTCACCGATGCTAACACACCCGCAATAGCGAGATACGGATTTGCATCTGCACCCGGAATTCGAAACTCCAAGTGAGCAGACTCTTCATCGTCCGCGATTACTCTACATGTAACAGTACGATTGTCTAATCCCCAACTTGGACCTTGTCCGCAGAATTCGCCTGCAGCCAATCGTCGATAAGAATTTATATTGCTCGCGTACAATGGCATACATTCTGGAGTATAGTGTAGAATTCCTCGGATAGCATAAAGGCAGGTTTTAGAGATGTGCTGAGGCACTGAATGATCAAATAAAACCGGACGTCCTGATTTATCGCGCAGAGATATGTGAATATGGCCTGATGAACCAACTTGGAAACTTTCTGGCTTGGCCATAAAATTTGCCTTATATCCGTGCTTTTCGGCAAACTCCTTTACTGCAAGCTTAAATAAAGTATGGGAATCCGCAACATCAATAGGATTGCCACGTGCCAGATTAACCTCCCATTGTCCTAAACCCCATTCAGATTGCCAAGACTCGACCATAATATTGCTGCTAGCCAGATTATTGCGGAGCTCATCAAAAAAGAATTCCATTTTATTTGTAACGCCATCGATAGCATAATCGTGGCGTTTACGGATTGCTCGCCTAGCAACATTGGAATTTGGTGTCAAGTAAAATTCTAACTCGGTTGCAACCGTAGCTATCAATCCTACTTCTTTAAGCCGCCTTATCTGTGCTTGCAAAATCGAGCGAGGTGCTACAGGAACAATTTTCCCCGCTTTATCATACACATCTCCAATTGCGATAACTGATTGGTTATGCCAACTCACGGGGCGTATCAAAGCCAAGTCTGATACTATATTCATATCTTGCCATCCAGTATGGAAACCGGCTATTGAGAGTCCATCTATAGGAAGCTGTTCCGCATCCCAAGCAAGAATACTTGAACAGACTCCAACACTAACTTTTGTCTTTTCTTTTACTTCTCGGAATGGCAACCTGCGCCCGACGAGCCGCCCAATCATGTCAGGAGCAGCCACAATAAGTGTATTGAATCCTTTGTGCTGATTAGCTTCCTGGTTGAAATTTTCAACATTATTTACATTTATAACCTTATTGAGAATCTTAATGCTCAGATTTTTCATATAATTTTATTTTTAATTTGATTTTGTTTAGGCAAGTATTGAACAATAAGATCAGCTACGGACGGAGGTTGCTCACGATCTTTAATTGCCGACGATACATTAACATCTACTACTTTAGGCCAATCTCCATGGTGATGCTCATATATCGACCTGGTATTGCTGATAGCTGGCTTTATGTAAGCCAAATGTGGCGTGAGCGGGTTTGGTTTTGAGACAACTTTATCAATCCATTCTTTGTAGTCTACCACGCGCAATCTATGTCCATGCTGTTTAAGAATAGCAGAAATCTCATGCCAAGCGAGTTTTTTTGGATTAGTAAATTGAAACACCTGATTTGCGTAGCGTTCCTGTAAGGAGACAGATACGATGCCAGAAGCCAATAAATCAGCCGGATAAATATCGAGGAAAAAACCTTGGAACGGCATGCAGCCGAGCTCAATACACGCTTGAATTTTATTCAGCAAAAAATCATTCCTTGATAAAAGCTCCGTCGAATCACTTCCACCGCAGATAAATGGCGGCCTGAAAACATAGGACAGAACACCATGTTCAATTGCAGAATGAATAAGTTGTTCAGAGACCCATTTTGAACGAAGATACCCTAGGAGCTGATCGCCAACTTGAGGAATAGCCGACTCCTTAAATTGTGCAGTCGAATGCCAATCACTGGAGAAATGGACTCCTATTGAAGATACGTATACTAATTTCGCACCGCTATCACAGCACAATAGAATCGCGTGTTTCGTACCATCCACATTTGCTGACTCTAAAGCAGAATAGCTGAAAACCCAGTTAACATTAGATGCTATATGATATACGAATCCAATATTTTCTTTAACCGTAGAATATATTTTTTTTGATAGGCCGAAATTTGAATCGCCAAGATTTCCAGCCAGACACACTATCCTACTCTCATAAGAAGGTTTCCAAAACCGATGTTTTTCTAAATTGGTTTTAAGACGTTCAAGTGCTTTGGAATCGTCAGGCGCGCGTACAAGGCAATACATGACAGTATCCGCAGTTCTCTCAAGAAGTTCATGAACCACATACGCACCAAGCAATCCTGTGGTGCCGGTAATGAAAACATTTCCATTTGTTCGCGTAGTTTTTTTTATCGGGGGAAACTTTAATTTAGGAACATCTTTCATCATAATAGGAGGATCTTCTTCTACCTTATTATGTTTTTGATACATTATAATAGCATTTGCCATATTTTTTGGCGTACTATTTCTCATCGCCAAGGATATTGGTATGCTGGATCCAACTTTATTTTCAATTTCCGCCACACACTGCATCATATCTAACGAGTTTCCACCAAGAAAAAAGAAATCATCGCTCAGAGAAATATTTTTCATACCCAAACACGATTGAAATATATTGCAAATCGTCTGACAAAGGTCTCCGCTAGAATTTGGTATAGTGTCATGAAGATATTTTGCAACAAGAAAACGAAGATCGACTTTCCCACTACCTCTAAGAGGTAGATCCTGAACAAATATAATTATTGGGCTTGTTTGTGCTGGTAGATTGCGACGCGAGAATTTTATTAAAGCATTTCGTAATTCGTTATGTAATATATCGGGCTTAGAAAGCACAAAAGCAACAAGCTTTGCCTCTATAGAATCTTCTTTATCAACTGTTGCGAATGCACGCAAAACATGTTCATTTTGTTCTAATAAATTTTCAACATTTTCTAATTCTATTCGTACCCCGTTTACTTTTACCTGACGATCTAAACGTCCATCATAATGAAGAACGCCGTTTGAATCTCTATTTGCACTATCTCCAGTCCGAAATACTACTGGATTATTTATAAACTTCTCAGCAGTGAGCTCTGGACGATTTAAATACCCAAGACCAACACTTTTGCCGCTAATAATGATTTCCCCTCGACCTTCTAATTTTATACGCTGTCCACACTCATCTTCCAACCAGACATCAACTCCAGGAATAGGATTACCGATTGGTGGTAAATACTCATCATTTACAACACGATAAACGGTAGCGCAAACAGCTGCTTCACTTGGACCATAAGCATTAAATAACCGTCGGCCATTTAACCATTTTTTAGCCAAATCTTTGGGGCAACGTTCCCCGGCAGTAATAAGTGTATGAACACCGACAAAATCGTCTTCTTTGCAGTGGTACAGCACTGACGGGGTCAATGTTGCAACCGTGACCGATTGTTGTTTTATAAACTTTTCAAGACCATTGCCGGGCAAACGCCCACCAACTTTTGGGATTGCAAGGGATGCTCCAGAAGAAAAGGCTAAGCATACCTCCCAGACCCAAGCATCGAATGATGGAGAAGAAAACTGTAGTACCGTATCCGATGGCTGCAACGAAAAAATTTGTTGGACCGCAGTAAATAAATTTGTTAGACCTTGTATAGAATTAATTGCACCTTTTGGCTTTCCGCTTGTACCAGAGGTATAAATAAGATAAGAAGCATCCTTGCTAAGGCGTAGAGAAGTTTCTAGTTGACCACTCGCGTAAAGGCCGGAAACAGGTTCATGCACACAATCGGTTAGAAAATCCTTATTTGCACTAAGTATCAAAGCTGGCTGGGCATCTTTTAAAACAATATCAATCCACTCTGGCGACCAGTTTGCATCGATCAATAGTGCAACACACCCAGAATCAATCACTGCAAAAAAACAAGCGCTTGTCTCCCAGGATGACTTATTGATTATTGCAATAACGGAACCTTTCTCCACACGCTTTTGTAAAAAACTGGAAATCTTAGTTATACGTTCGAACAATTCCCCATAAGACAAGCTTAGTTGGCTCATTTTAATCGCTATTCCTGTATGCTCGTGAATCACTGACAGGATTTCTTTTATACGACCATCGTATTTTCTTTGTGTCATAATTTGATATTGTGTTGACTTGATTTTTCGAAAGCCAAATATTGCAAAATCATTTCTGATGCCTCGTTTAACGAGCACGATGTGGTGTCGACCACAAGATCATAATGCTGAATCTTATCTTCAACGTGTTTTAACCCATCAGCTAGACCGATACGGCGATCGCCTCGGGAATTCTCCCGTCTTTTCAATTCTTCAATACCACAAGTAATTAATACGTAAATTATTTTCGCACCGGTTTTACGCAAATTTTCTAACTCGTCTGCCCAAGACTTAGTAAGAACAACGTGGTCGATTATGATGTTGGATCCAGACCGCAGTAAACTTTCGGCGACATTATGCATCTGCTGGATTATCCGATCACCCTGCTTGCCTACCCTTATATTAAGTGCGCCTCTTTTTAAATAGAACTGGAAACCAGCGGAGGATTCTTCTGTCTCTCCAACAAGACGTTCTGGCAACATATTAACAAAAGTATCGATGCTTAGGGAAAATATGTTCAGTGTATTAATTTTTTCCAGCAAAATATCAGAGATACAACTTTTACCTGCACTTGAAGTTCCGTTTAAAATTAAAACGAACGGAATACTACTATTAATTTCTTTTTTTATATTACCTAATGGCAAAAAAAATGCTGATTCTTCATTATTTTGTGTTTGGCTACAATTCATAGATTTAGGTTTAATACTGTTGTTTAATTGAATTATACAAACACACACAAGCAAAGAGATTAACTGAAACTATAATCCCCATTAATTTGCTTTTATCGAATTTTGACGGTAAAACCTTCTTAATATTCATGGTTTTAAAATTAGTAAAACCCTTATTTCATTAAGTCATCAAGCGAAACACCAAGAACGTCTACAATTTTTTTGACTGTATTAATAGTAGGATTCGGGGTAGAGCCAGCCTCGATCTTAGCGATTGTATGAAAGGCTAGGTTTGCTTTTTTAGATAAAACATCTTGAGAAATACCGAGTTTGTTTCGGTATTTCTTTATATTGTCTCCAATTATGGATTCTTCTTTAGACATATTCATATAGTTTTACTATTATAGTTAGTATGGATACAGAAAATTATATAACTGCTTGTTAGCATATAAAATTTTTAGTATTTAGTCAACAAAAATTAGGGAATGCCTCTGACATAACGCGCACATTGGATGGTGGGACAAGCGTTATTCCTTTATCGTTTTCTTTTGTTTCTTATTCTTTAGCCCGCCCGAGCTGAATAAAAAGGCAAAATTCCTTATTCAGGATTTTCGTCAAAAAATGTTCGAACTTCGTCTAGAAAACACCGCCAAGTTTTACATTCAGCGAAATTGAAAAATGTTGCCTCGGCGCAAAGCGCCTCTCGCGTCTCGACAGGTGACCTTGAAGGTGTGAACCCCCGGCAGAAAATCTCGCCAGAAGTAGTCGAAGCGAGAGTAGGCGATGCTTGGCGGACCATCAAGCCCAACCAAGCAACTTGCGATGACGTCGCTTTCCGGATCGAGACAACTCCACTGGAGGTAGTTCTGCGACATCGTGACGTAGGAGGTGGCCCCGGTCCAATAGCAGGTGGGCGGCTGATTGCCGCCAGAACTCGCCATCCTCTCCGAGCCGTGACTCCCCTCCCGACAGAAACCGTTCTCACAAGTGTAGCCCGAAGCGCATTCGCTTGTCGCGTAGCAGCGCTCGTTGCTATCATTCCCGCAGCCGAAAAGTACGCCGAGCACAACAAGTGCAACGACCATTTCCACGACCTTTACCTTGCCCATGATCTCCTCCTGCCCTTATCGGGCTGTACTCCAGAGACACACCCCCGGAGATTTTGTTAAGGAACACTTCTCTCACCAGGATCATCTAGTTTCATCTTAATTAAATAAACATTAAAAATCAATGGCTACGACTTAAAGATCAATTGGTAGATGAACGCAACAATCCTTGACAAAATCTCAAAATAGCGTAGATTTAAATTAGAAAAAGCGGCGCAGGGTGCGTCGTTTATCCCGCGAGAGGGCGGGAAGAAGGAGGGTCGGGAAATGACGAAGTACTTGGGGATCGCGATGGCGCTCGTGCTCGGACTCTTCGCCAGCTGTTCGGACGACGGTGGCGGCACGGACCAGGACACGACCGTCGGGGATGTCGACGGCGAGGCGGACGGATCGTCCTGCAGTTCCGACGACCCGGCGCCGGTTGTCGCCTTCGTTCGGCCGACGGACGGCGCGGAAGTGACCGGGAACCAGACGGTGGAGATCTCGGTCGTCGATCGCTGCGGTATCCGCGAGGCGACCTTGGATGTGGATGGCGTGACCTTCGCAACGTTGACCGAGGAACCGTACACCTCGTCGTGGGACACAAGCGGAATCGTGAGCGGTAACCATACCCTCACGGCTCGCGTGACGGACATCGCCGAGCAGACCGCATCAGTGACCGTCGAAGTCGACGTCCGCGCCGAGTGCCGTACGGCGACCGACTGTCCCCCGCGCGTCCGCATCGTCTACCCCACTGCGGGCGCGAGCGTTTGCGGAATGCTGAACGTCGAAGCAACGGCCACGGGAGAAGACGACATCGCCGAAGTGGAGTTTCAAGTTGACCACGTCTCTCTCGGAACCGACACGAACGCTCCCTACCAAGCGGAGTGGAACACCACGGGCCTCACGGACGGAGAACACGTCCTCACTGCCACAGCCCGAGACATCGGCGGACAGGAAGCGCGGCACACGGTGAGCGTTACCGTGGAAAACGCCGGAGGCGCCTGCGACAATTTGCCAACAGCCGTGATCGTGGAACCCGCGGACGGCAGCTACGTCTACGGCGACATCACGGTGCGCGTGAACGCATCAGACGACATCGGCGTCATTCGCGTACGCGTGTTCGTGGATGCCGGCATGATTTGGGAAGACGTCACGACGCCCTTCGAAGGCGTCTGGCACACGGCCGACTTCACGGAGGGCCCGCACCTCGTCCGGGCGGAAGCCACGGATACGGCGGACCAGCAAAGTGCGGAGACCTCACTCGAAGTGGACGTCGACCGGACACCGCCGACGATCACCATCACGGCTCCGTCAGACGGCGAGACGGTTTCCGGTACGCGGGTCGTCACCGCCAACGCAACCGACAACCTGTCGGTAGCAAGCGTGGTCTTCACGGCAACCGGCGGCCTGTCGCGATCGTTCACAGACAGCGAAGCGCCATTCGAGTGGCCGCTCGACTTCCCTGAGGCAGCGGAGTGCGACACCAATGTCGCAATCGAGGCCGAAGCGACCGATCGAGCGGGCTGGACTGCCGCCGATACCGTCACGGTAATACTCGAACCCATGGAGGTTTGCAACGAATTGGACGATGACTGCGATGGCTCGACTGACGAGGATTTCGAATGCCGAACGGGGATGATGAGAGCGTGCACGACGAGCTGTGGGTCCTCATCGACGCAATTATGTTCTTCAGCATGCGCCTGGGGGGTATGCCCGCCGCCCGTCGAAATCTGCAACGACCTGGATGACGACTGCGACGGCCTGACGGACGAGGACTTGATCTGTCCAGAGTGCCCGTTCATCGGCGGTACATGGTGTCTTGCATATCGTGACGGTGCAACAGGAGTAGTGGAACGCTTCAATGTGTGGCTCGAGCAAACCGACTGCTCTATCACATACGGAGAGTCGGGCGACGTCTGCAACTACACTGGCGATATCAACGAAGCCGGCGCTGTCTCCCTCCTACGAGACTGCGCTATCGTTGACCGAACCCTAATCGGCACCTATACATCCACCCCCGCCCCATACATGTCGGGAACGTGGTACGAGGATGGAGGTGCTTCGGGTACTTGGTTCACCGGCTGCCCGTAGAGACGAAACCAGACATAGGTCTGGCCAGAGATTAGAAGGAGGTAGCAAAAACCGACGGATGGCGACAAGTGACAAACGCCTAAAAAACCGTCGGTCTTTTTTTATTTAAAAAATTTACTTATTCTCCAACAATTTTGATTTCTTTAAAAATAAAATAACCGGCTCGCCACATCTTTCGCACAAATCTACCCTTATAGAACGATTAAAATCTACAGTTATTTTTTTATCTTTTATTTCCTTCATACACTTGTCGCATTTAGAGACGTACATAAATTTTAGATTTAATAATTAATTTAATAATGTTTGTCAGGGTAAAAAAGACAGTCCTTACTTAACTGGACTGTCCTTTACTAAAAATCTTACTCAAAAAATTGTTAAACTAATTTGGGGAAGGGTTCCATGGTCAACAACGATTTTGCCTCTTCATCATTCAAAACATTTTTCTCTTTTAATAACTCAACTAAACGCAAAAGTTTCGTATCTCCTTTTCGCATTAGAATGATCATGTTGCCGTGGTGTTCTTCCAACTTATCATCAAGATAATCTTTAGTGATCATCTGATTTCCGACGTGCTCAATTTGGTTTTGTAAAGAATCCATAGCCGGGGTGATGTTTTGTTCAATTACTTTTCCCAATTCTACGCCAATATTTTTTAAATCCTCTTGAGTAAGCATAAATACAAAAAATAATGATTATAGTTTAAGTATATCAAAGAAAAGGCGAGTGTCAAATTAAAATCCCCTCTCCCCTGGGGGTAAGGGGCGTAAAAAAAATTTCATTTTTTTAAAATAATGTTTGTAAAGTTAGTGGACCTTGACAAAATCTCAAAATAGCGTAGATTTAAATTAGAAAAAGCGGCGCAAGGTGCGCCGTTTGTCCCGCGAGAGGGCGGGAAGAAGGAGGTTCTAGAAGATGAGTAAGTACTTGGGGATCGCGATGGTGGTGCTCGGACTCGGGCTCATCACCAGTTGTTCCGACGACAGCGGCGACTGTGCCAACGGATCCTGCTTCGACATCACGGGGGAGTGGAACGTGAGGTTCCACTTGTATTACACAGACGGAACAACGGGAGGTGGAGTAAGTACTTGGTACTTCCGACAAAACACTACAAACATAACTGGTGGTGACGCATTTTGTAACTTCACCGACGTCTCAGTCTCGGATGAGGGACACGTCTCCTTCATTACGCATTGCCGAAGCAGAGACGACGAGGTCATCACTGGCGACTTCGTTGGACCCAACCACATGGAAAGTGGAAGACACAACAGTGATACCTGTGAAGGCTGCGAAGCGTCATGGGAAGCCGATCGCCGCTAGCAAGCAGAACTGGTCTGGCCAGAGATTAGAGGGAGGCAGCAAAAACCGACGGATGGCGATAAGTGACAAACGCCTAGAAAACCGTCGGTCTTTTTTTTATTATCAAGCGAGTGAGAGAAATGAAATCGAGATTTCATTTCCGAGCGAGCGCCGATAACACGTAGTATTTAAACTATTTTTTATTTTTTCTCCAACAATTTCGACTTTTCTAAATATCTTCTGCAACTCCCTCCTCTGCCTCAAGAGTGAACATATATTTGTCCTTGACGAATATTCCGATGGATGATACAGTGTTCTGACCTTTGGGTCTCGCTTAAAAACGAAATTCTTTGACAACAAACTAGAGCAACCAATTGCTCTTAGCCATGGTTCACGGCCAGTGAACCAAAGGGAGGACACGATGGAAAGGACGCTGATCGAGGAACTCAGTTCCCTTGAAGGGAATCCTGTTCGGGTTTGCGGATGGGTGGAGAAATTGCGCAGCCAAAAACAGATGCAGTTTCTCATCATCCGCGACCACACCGGAAGAGCGCAGGCGTCTCACGAAAAGGCGACAAATCCTGAGATGACCGCGCTCATCGACAACCTTACCACCGAGAGCGTCATTGAGATTGTCGGGAGGGTGGTTTTGAATCCGGCGATCAAGTTCGGCGGGCTCGAGGTAGTCGTTGAATCGATCACCGTTGTCGGGAGAGCCGACTCCCCCCCGCCGCTGAACGCGAACTCGCCGCCCGAAGCACGGCTGGACTGGAGATTCCTTGACCTGCGTACTCCGCGCAACCTGCTCATCTTCAAACTCCAGACCGCCCTCGAACACGCCATGCGCTCCTTCTGGAGGTCGGAGGGGTTCATCGAGATCCACTCCCCGAAGTTCATGGGCGGCGCAAGTGAATCCGGGGCCGAGCTCTTCCGCGTGGCGTACTTCGACCGCTATGCATACCTCGCCCAGAGCCCTCAGTTCTACAAGCAGATGGCGATGGCGGCCGGCTTTGACCGCGTGTTCGAGATCGGACCCGTATTTCGAGCCAACCCGTCATTCACCACCCGTCACGACACCGAATTCACGAGCGTCGACGTCGAGATTTCCTGGATCGAGTCGCACGAGGACGTGATGCGTCTAGAGGAACGTTGGCTGCAGCACGCCCTCCAGGTGGCGCGAGACGAGTTGGGCGGCGAAATCAAATCCAAATTCGGCGTCGAAGTGGTAGCGCCGAAAATCCCCTTCCCTCGAGTCACCATGAAGGAGGCGTACGAAATTCTCGAGCGAATGGGGCACCACATCGAACGGGGCGAGAAGGGTGACCTGGATCCGGAGGGCGAAAGGCTTCTCCACCAACACTTCCACAACAAGACAAACCATGAGTTCGTCTTTGTCACCGACTATCCGGCCACAGTACGGCCGTTCTACCACATGCGACACGAAACCAAACCCCATCTCACCAAAAGCTTCGACCTTCTCTGGAAGGGGCTCGAAGTTACGACAGGAGCTCAACGGGAACACCGCTACGCAATCCTCGTGGAACAGGCCAAGGAGAAGGGGCTTGCGCTCGAACCCATCCAGTACTACCTGGACTTCTTCCGCTACGGGTGTCCGTCGCACGGCGGGTACGGCTTCGGCTTGACTCGCATGCTCATGACGATACTCGGCCTGAAGAACGTTCGCGAGGCGACGTACTTGTACCGAGGAGTCAACCGACTCGCTCCGTAACAGGACGCCGGCCGCCACACACAAACTGCCCGGGAAGTAAGAATCTTCTCGGGCATTTTTTTATTATCTCAACCAAGGTTCAACTAAACTAATTCTTCTACCCGAACAGTCAACCTCTATTTTGACTCCGATCGGCAACACTAATTGTGGATCCGTATGCCCGACATCGAAATTGGTAACAACTGGTAAATCTGGCCTATTAAATTCCCCTGCAATAATTGCTATTATTTTTTCCTCCAATTCCCCTTTTTCATCGTTGGAATAATTTCTTGCTCGAGAAAAAATAAATCCGTTTATCCGGTCAAAAACACCAAGCATTCCATAATTTCTCAATACGTGGTCAACATAATGAAGAGCTGGCTTATTTTCTGAAATCTCGAGAAAAAAAATTTTATTTTTCCAAAAATTTTGTAATGGCCAAAACTCAGTTGCCTTCATCATCTCTAAAACCTCCATACATCCGCCAAATAATTTGCCTCGTACTTTTGTATTTCCCTGGAGCCAATGCCAGCCATCATCAGATTTTATCGGATTAACTTTCCCGACGTTATCTTTATTGGCCCAATCAGGATAGCCATCACAATACTTTCTGTAAGGCTTGTATTCGTAGCTTTCTTTTGGTTCAAAAAGAATTTCCCTCACATGATTTTCAAAACTCTCCGACAAATTTTTCATCTGTGAAAAACCAGCCATTATTGAAGGGCCATAAAAAGTTACTAATCCTTGCAAATTTAAAAATGTATGGAGTGTCGATGTATCGGAATACCCCATTAGTATTTTGGGGTTGTCTATAATAATTTTCTTGTCTATAAAAGGTAATATCCGGATAGAATCGGTACCACCGATTGAGCTAAAAATGGCCTTAACTTCAGTATCCGCAAAGGCGTCATTTATATCCTTTGCGCGAGATTGAGGGTTCGCTTTCAAAAATTTTGCATCAGATCTCGCCGTAGGAAACTCTTTTATTTTTAATCCCCATTCTTGCAAAATTTTCAAACCGTTTTCGTAGATATACGGAAAAACACTCGGTCCTCCCCAAGAAGGGGAAACAACGGCTACGACGTCTCCTTCTTTTAATCTTTTTGGTTTAATCATAAAATAAAATTTTATTTCTTATTTTTATAATAGCCCAATCCTGTCGTTCAGACAAGGCTAATTTTGTCTGAAATTATAATAATCTTTACAAAATCATCAACAAAATAATAAGATGATACACCCGTGAGGTTAGTCCTGGAAGCATAGACAGTTCTTTCACAATCCGACGCCAAAAAAAGAACGCGATCACGGATGCCACTGGAAACCGCGAGAGACAGTTCGCAGCCAAACGGCTTAATGTATCGCGTAGGGGTTTTGTTTTGATCAATACGCCAAACTCACCAACAATGCTCTTAGCCATGTTTTGAAAAACACGGCGGGAAAAGGAGAAAAGGACAATGAATGAATATCTGACTCTCGTAGCTAGCTCCGGGCAAGTGAATACGCCACCGGGAAGTTACAGCACGATCAAGGAGTGGATTGCGCACTCGTTTCTCGGTCCGCAGTCTCGCGTGCTTGAAATCGGTTGCTCAACCGGCTTTATCACGATTGAGATTGCGAGGTACGTTCGGGCGACGTGTTATGGTCTCGATTTGCACGAGCAAAGCATTGAAGCCGCGAAAAAAAACACCGACCCATATGTTGCCGATCGGGTATCTTTTATCAGCGGCGATGCCGGACAGTTACCGTTCGGTGAGGATGAATTCTCACACGTGGTGATCGGCGGGCACCTTCCCTTTGTACCGCCGGAAGTGAGACAAAACCACATTGGTCAGGCTGTTCGCGTCGCTAAACCTTGGGGATACGTGCTTACCGCACTGTACTTCTACAAATCACCGCCCCAAAAAACCCTGCTTGACGAATTCAATCGCGAAATCGGGACTCGTCTTGAATCTGACAACGACCTCTCTTACTGGAGCAATCTTTTTGAGAACCAGAACCTTCTTCTTGAATACGAGTCTATTTACGACATCGTACCGGCGGATTCGGAGAGAATTCGCGTCTACCTTGATCACTTGGAACCCGTGTCCAAAAAAGAGTGGGGAAAACGCCTCCGCCTCTTCAACGAAAATGGAAGATATTTGAACTACTTCGTGCGAGTATATCGGAAAATCCCCAAACAAGGCACCCTCATGATTCAAACTCCACGAGGAGGAATCTACCAAATCAGGAGGATCTCGCAGCGATTCCCCTGAATCGCCACAGATCAAAAAACATGCAAGGAGAAAAAATGACAACTGTTGGTAAGTTCTTTAAACGCTTTGGGATCATTGATCCGGCAGTTTCCGTGATCTCTCGATCTGCGGAGAATGTTCTGCTGGAACGATTCTCTAAATTGAACGTTGATGTACCAGTACAGTCTTATCGGCGGTATGGATATTCTCTCCTAAACTATGTCGCTCAACGTTTTTGGAACGACTGTTGTGTATATCATCGGCTTAACCAAAAAGTGTTCAACCGTTTCCGCGCGCGAATGTTCAACTCGGGGATGAGCGCGATTGTCGCAATGATTGAAGCTCTCGGTCTCTCTCCCGGCGATACCGTCATTCATCACCGTGATTGCTACTTTGCGACAGCTGCGTATCTGCAAATATTGCGACAACGCGGCATCATCGTTCTTGCAGTGGATGTTCGCGACCTCCAGAGCGTTCAAGCGCTTTGTTGTGGCAAAGCACATGGCCGAACGCTTATTGTTACGGAGTCTGTCTCAAATCATATTCGTATGGTGACAGCTCCATTGGCGGAGCTCGCTACCCTGGCCGCTTCTGCCTCGGCATATTTGTTAATTGACAATACATTACCAGGAGCGTGTCAGGTTGAGCCAACAATCTTCTGTTCTAACGACGACCATGTAATTTATACCGAGTCGCTCACTAAATATTACCACAATAATGAGTCGGGAAAGCGATCGGTTGGCATCGCAATCTTTCCTGACGTACTTCGAGAGCAAGTGGACCACGTGACGGCTGTCTTCGGGTTTTACCTCCAACTGCACGATGTACTCGAACTTCCGCACGAACTTTTTTGCGTTGGTGCCGCGCGCATCGTACAGATCGCAAATACCACTAGACTCTTGACGGAATACCTCGTAAGTCAGCAACGGAGTCAGCGACTTCCCTTCATAATCAGCGTTCCTACATCGTACGAGGGGGAATCTGGCGTGATACCATGGTCCGGAGTCATCTTCATGCGACTCGAGCCGCATGGGCAATGCACCGCTGCACAGTGTGTCGCGCGTCTATTGTCCGAGACAGGCTTTCCCGAGCGTGGCAGTTTCGGTCATCAGACAACAACCGTTCTTCCAATTGGTCTACGGTGGAAGGACATCGATGATGGTATTGTCAGGATTGCTATCGGCTCTGGCGATTCAATCGATGATCTCCGTAGGGCGCTTGGAAGGTTCTTCGCCCATTACTGACACCTTACGCGGGCCTCATTCTTCTTAACGAATGAGACCCGTATTTTTTATTTTGATATAATGACAAACAAAAATGTTTGTGATACGCTTTATATAAACATTATGCATATCATTATTCTTGGATCTGGTGGGTTTCGGACGACCCCCCAGCCAAATTGTCACTGCAAAATTTGTACAACCGCGCGGCGTAATCCACAACTCGCCCGAAGTGGACCAAGTTTTTATATTCCGAATCTTAATCTTCTTGTTGACACCCCAATGGAAAGTAAAATACAACTTGATCGCTTGGGGCACTTTCCGCAAAGAATCATTTTCAGCCACTGGCATCCTGACCATACAGAGGGTTATAGAGTTATAGAATCGTTTCCACATAAACCAAAAATCTTTTTACAGCGTAGCTCAATGATGTTAAAGCATGTCCCGGCATTGCGACATTTAGAGTCGACTGGTAGATGTACACTGCTCGGGTGGCCGAATAAATTACCGATCGAAAAGGGACATTATCAGCTAACGTACCTAACTCTGACAAAATCAATTCCAGCGTACGCCTTTCTTTTGCGGGGCAACGGTAAACAAACGTTACTTTGCCCTGACCATGCAAAATTTTTATTAACGTTTCCAATAATTCCAAATCTGGATTTAATTATTATGAACATGGGAACACTTCGACGTCATCAGCCTCATCTTACAAACATAAAAGACAATCTGAAAATTATTAAACGCTTTAAGCCAAAACGCACCATCTTTACACACGTAGAAGAATCCTTTTGTATAACTCCCGCTACGCAAAAACGACTAGAACAAAAATATGCTCATTATCATATTCACATTGCGCATGATTTTGAAACAGTAATGTTATAATACTTTTTATTTTGCTACACGAGCGATAAAAGAGTGTGAGTAATCTCACACTCTTTATTTCTGATACAAATCACTTCCAAAACGAGAATAAAACTCCTTTACAAAATCATCAACAAAATGATAAGATAGCACACCCACGAGATTGATCCTGGGAGCCCGGGCAGTTCTTTCACAATTCATCTCTGCCGTGTTTTTCAAGGCACGGCGTGGAAAGGAAAAACAATGAAAAGGGTGTACGTAGCTGATTTGCTCGACCGTACCTCAAATGGTACACGGGTTGAACTCTACGGCTGGGTAAAATCCCGCCGCAGACACAATCACGTCGTCTTCTTGGACGTTTGTGATTCCACGGGGACAGTCCAGAGCGTGGTCGATGAGACCAACAAGGAACTGCTCAAACTGGCAAAACGGATCAGTCAAGAAACGGCTGTGAAGGTTGTCGGAATCCTCACGGAGACTGGACGACCGAATCCGCCAAAGGAAATCCATGTTCAGGAGATCAAAATCGTCGGCGTCAGCACGATCAATGTGTCACCGTACCCACGCTCGGACATCGACATTTTAGACCCCAAACTCCAGGAGCAACTTCTGGACAAACGGCACTTCTACCTCCGCAACGAAAAAATCGCGGCGATCCTAAAATTCCGTCATGTCCTCACGTGGGCTGTGCATCAATGGTTCCATAAAAATGGATTCATTGAGATTCACGCCCCCGTACTTACACCGACGCCGCTCTACGATGACCGCACGGCAATGGCGCTCAAGGTTCATGGGCAAGATGTGTTTCTGACACAATGTGTCGGGTTCTATCTCGAACAAGCAGTCCACGCTTTTGAGAAGATTTACAACATCGGCCCCAGCTTCCGCGCCGAAGAGAGCCGCTCTAAGAGGCACCTCATGGAGTACTGGCATATCAAAGCCGAGCTGGCGTTCGTGGATTTTGAGGACATGGTCGCAACTGTGGAGCAGTTCATCCGAGATGTAAGCGAGCAATGTGTTCACGAAGGAAGTGGACTTGCACGCACCATCGGCACCGAAATGTGCGGCGACGGACTGAAAATTCCGTTTCCGCGCATTGACTACTACGAAGCTGTGGAATGGCTGAAAACGCAGGGTTCGGACATGGAATTCGGCAAGAGCTTGGGTTCCAATGAAGAATCTTTGCTCAGTAGCCGATTCGGCAATATCCCGTTTTGGGTTGTTGGCATTCCGCGTTCCATCGAACCCTTTCCATATGTGATTGATTCGGCTGATCCGCGTCGCACAAAGACAGCCGACTTGATCGCAAGTCGAGGGTTCGGCGAACTTCTCGGTATTGCCGAGAAAATCCACACGCTGCCGATGCTCGACGAGCGTTTGGCGGAAAAAGGCAAAGCTGGTGACGCCCGCTACGAATGGTTGCGGGAGCTTCGTCAATACGGCTGTGTGCCGCATGGAGGATTTGGTATGGGGCTGGAGCGGTTCATCCGCTGGCTCTTGCAAATTCCGCACGTGCGGGACACCATTCCCTTCCACCGAGCGTTCGGTAGGAAAATCAACCCGTGACGCCATAAAAGGGAGAACAAAAATATCCAAGTTAGGCCAAGCGAAACCAAGGGTGAAGGGAACTCCCCTCTTTGCCCTTTTATTTTTTAATTTAAAGTTATAAAATTAACGTGAGAACATTTATTAATTATCGGCTTAACTTTTTATGTACATTAAAGAAATAGAAATTAAAGACAACTCAACTGTACCCAAGTTTTTGTATCATTTGGTTCCTGAAATACTTTTTAAAAAATTCGCTGACAGTGAAGGAAATTATAATTGTCGAAATAAAAAAGAATGGGGAAAAAATTCTTCCTTTATTCATACATCACCAACAAAAAAACAACTTAAAGAAAAAGTTGCTAACATTAACTGGATTAATTATCCCCGGGAAGAAAAATTTTTACTCTTAAAAATCAACACTCAAAATATTAAAGCAAAATTCACTTACACCATAATCAACGGCAGCATCTATCACCATATATGGAGTAAATTGCCAAAAAATTCCTTTAAGGTTTTAAAAGTTAAGCGTGGCCGGAATGGTAAATTTCTAATTTAAAAACATATCTAGACCTTCGCACGGCGTAAACGGGCCAACGTGGTCTGTTTTTATTCTCTAAAATTAAAGATAAAAATTCATGTGATTATGGAAAGAATAGTCCTTGTTATTGAGGACTGCCCCTGAGACCAAACAATCTTAAGGAAATTTTCATTTTTTAAAAATAATGTTTGTAAAGTTAGTGGGCATTGACAAACTCTCAAAATCAGTTAGGATTTAAATTAGAAAAAGCGGCGCAGGGTGCCGCCATTTATCCCGCGAGAGGGCGGGGAGGAGGTTCTAGAAGATGACGAAGTACTTGGGGATCGCGATGGTGTTCGTACTCGGGCTCTTCGCCGGCTGTTCGGACGACGGTGGCGGCACGGACCAGGATGCGACCGTCGGGGATGCCGACGGCGAGGCGGACGGATCGTCCTGCAGTTCCGACGACCCGGCGCCGATCATCACCTTCGTCCGGCCGACGGACGGCGCGGAAGTGACCGGAAACCAGACGGTCGAGGTCTCGGTCGTCGATCGCTGCGGCGTTCGCGAGGTGTCCCTGGACGTGGATGGCGTGACCTTCGCAACGTTGACCGAGGAACCGTACACTCGGGTCTGGGACACAAGCGGAATCGTGAGCGGTAACCATACGCTTACGGCCAGCGCGACGGACACCGCCGAACAGACCGCATCAGTGACCGTCGAAGTCGACGTCCGTGCCGAATGCCGTACGGCGACCGACTGTCCCCCGCGCGTCCGCATCGTCTACCCCACTGCGGGCGCGAGCG
>Ga0265296_1001224_pt1 | contig 30705 bp, 27 predicted proteins | sample MunlanPumphouse1_FD_189073 | JGI IMG/M metagenome (GOLD analysis project Ga0265296, IMG submission 189073) | Groundwater microbial communities from a municipal landfill in Southern Ontario, Canada - Pumphouse #1 | ecosystem: Environmental > Aquatic > Deep subsurface > Groundwater | place... | reverse complement strand
CAGCTCAAGCGCGCCGGCCTGGACTACCACGAGTACTCGCGCCTGCAGGTGCATCCAGACCTGGACACTGCGCTGGCACGGATCGCACCGAAGCGGTTGTTCGCCCTGAGTACGCGTGCCAGCGTCCGCTATGACAGCGTGGCGTTCGAAGACGGTGATGCCTTCCTGTTCGGCCCGGAAAGCCGAGGCCTGCCGCAGGACGTGCTGGATGCCCTGCCCGATGGTCGGCGCCTGCGCCTGCCGATGCGGCCGGACAACCGCAGCCTCAACCTGTCAAACACCGTTGCGGTGGTGATGTACGAAGCGTGGCGACAGCACGGGTTTGCCGGCGGCGCGTGAGGCCATGCTTCTCCCTTGCGCCCCATTGCTGAAGCGCGCGCATGCGTTCATGGGCGTTACTTTTCTTTCCGCGCGGAAAGAAAAGTAACCAAAAGAAACGCGCCGCCATCCGCGAGCCGGTGCTGCGCACCTGCGCTCCTCGGCCCGCCGGGGGACGGCGCGGAACTCGCTGCGCTCAGACACCCGCGCCTCTTCGCCCCCGCCGGACCTGCGGTGCTCGGCTCGCTTCAAGGCGGACCCAACAGCCGCGCAGTAGATCCACGCCATGCGTGGATGTCTTCCACCTGGATCAATCAGGTGCGGGCGCCATGGCGTTACCTGGAACGCGTGCGATTGCCCACAAAAGAAAACTCCAGACCATCAATATCAGCATGCGTGCCGCACAATCCAAAACCCGTTGCCGTCGGGTCGATCCCGCCGGATGAGACTCTCAGCGCACCTGCATGTTTCTCGATGGCCACTGTGCCTAGTTCGGACTGATGAATCAGCTTTCCGCCCTCTGGCTTCATGTGCAGCACAAAGGAGCAGACGTGCTGCATCGCCTGGGTACTGTGCAGCTCAACCCTGTAGCCCAGTGATTCTTCGACAATCGACAGGCTGTCCCTGAATCCATCGCGGCAACTACGCCCGCTGCCCGGTTCGGTACACAGATCGCTCGCCTGCGAATAGCTGCCTGCCCATGCCCCATCATCCCTGTTGCCTGCCCACGCCATCTGCAGCACGGAGGCTTGGAAGAGCAGCGGGAGGCACAGCAGCCTTACAGAGGGATTGTTCTTCATTCAGCTTGCATCTCCGGATAGGCGTCCTTTGCCGCCCACCCTACTCGGCAACGCCGGCCAGCGGCCGGCACTACCGGTGCACTCAGAACGCGTTGATGCCGGTCAGCTCACGCCCGATCACCAGTTGGTGCACGGTTTCGGTGCCTTCATAGGTGATCACCGATTCCAGGTTCAGCGCATGGCGGATCGCCACGTGCTCGGTGGTGATGCCAGCGCCACCCAGCAGATCGCGACACTCGCGGGCGATGTCGATCGCCATGCGGCAGTTGTTCCACTTGGCCAGGCTGACCTGCTGCGGCTGCACCTGCCCCGCCTCCTTCAGGCGACCGAGCTGCAGCGCCAGCAGCTGCGCCATGGTGATGCGCCGGGCCATGTCGGCCAGCTTGATCTGCGCGCTCTGCGTGGCGGCCAACGGACGGCCGAACAGCACGCGCTCCTTGGCATAGCCCAGCGCTTCGTCCAGGCAGGCGATGGCCGAGCCGATCGGGCCCCAGCTGATGCCGAAACGCGCCTGGGTCAGGCAGCCCAGCGGACCCTTCAGCCCCTTCACGTTCGGCAGGCGATGGCTGTCAGGCACGCGCACGTCGTCGAAGAACAGCGCGCCGGTCAGCGACGCGCGCAGGCTCATCTTGTGCTTGATTTCCTGTGTGGTGAAGCCGGGCATGCCCTTCTCCAGCACGAAGCCCTGGATGCCGTCTTCGGTCTGCGCCCAGATGATGGCCAGGTCTGCCACCGGGCCGCTGGTGATCCACATCTTGCTGCCGCTGATGCGCCAGTCGCTGCCATCGCGCACCGCGCGGGTCTTCATGCTGGCCGGGTCGGAACCACCATGCGCCTCGGTCAGGCCGAAGCAGCCGATCAGTTCGCCGCGCGCCATCGCCGGCAACCACTGCCGGCGCTGTTCTTCACTGCCGTACGCGTAGATGGGATACATGCACAGCGAGCTCTGCACCGACACGAAGCTGCGCAGGCCCGAATCACCGCGCTCCAGCTCCTGGCAGATCAGGCCGTAACTGACCGCGCCCAGATCGCCGCCGCCGTACTCGGCCGGCAGCGTGGCGCCGAGCAGGCCAAGCGAGGCGATCTCCGGCACCAGTTCCGACGGGAAGCGCGCCTGGTCGAAGGCATCGCCGATGATCGGCAGCACGCGCTCGTTGGTGAAGCGGGCCACGCTTTCCTGGACTGCGCGCTCTTCCTCGCTGAGCAGGGAACGGACATCGAACAGGTCGTACGGATCCAAAGCCATGGCACTCACACGCAGACGGGACCTGGCCATTGTCGGTCATCCGGGTGGGTTTGGTGTGCCGGTAGAGGCCGACCCTGGTCGGCGCTGGGGTTTCCGCAGACGCCAACCCAGGTGGGCGGCTACCGACGCTGCGTACGCTGCACTGCAGCAATCGCGGTGTGAACATCGGCGATCTAGCTCGATCACGCGCAGCCCGGTACCCTGACAACATTCAAACAACCGTTTCGCCCGTGGCTGCACGCGCGATTCCCAGGCAACCGCCGGTGGCCCCGATGCCGGCACTACCCACGAGTCATGCAATCGATGAGTGCTGAAGCCAACGCCCTGCCCCCGCGTGAAGTCATGGAATTCGACGTGGTCATCGTCGGTGCCGGCCCGGCCGGCCTGGCAACCGCGATCCGTCTGCGCCAACGCGCGATCGAAGCCGGTCGTGAACTGTCGGTCTGTGTGCTGGAGAAGGGTTCCGAGCCTGGCGCGCACGTGCTGTCCGGTGCGGTGATGGACCCGCGCGCGCTGACCGAACTGTTCCCGGACTGGGCCGAGCGCGGCGCACCGCTGAAGCAGAAGGTCACCCGCGACGAGTTCCTGTTCCTCAGCGAGACCGGCGCGCGCACCACCCCGCACGCGCTGCTGCCCGAGTGCTTCCACAACGAAGGCAACTACATCATCAGCCTGGGCGAGGTCACCCGCTGGCTGGCGCAGCAGGCCGAGGCGCTGGAAGTGGCGATTTTCCCGGGCTTTGCCGCCGCCGAAGTGCTGTACGGCGACGACGGCGCGGTGATCGGCGTCGCCACCGGCGACATGGGCATCGAAAAGGACGGCACGATTGGCCCGGCGTTCGAACGCGGCATGGCGCTGCAGGCGAAGTACACCGTGTTCGCCGAAGGCGCGCGCGGCCATCTCGGCCGCCAGCTGATCAGCCGTTTCAAGCTGGACGAAGGCAAGGATCCGCAGGCCTACGGCATCGGCATCAAGGAACTGTGGCAGATCGACCCGGCCAAGCACGAGCCGGGCCTGGTGGTGCACGCCGCCGGCTGGCCGTTGGACACCGATACCTACGGCGGTGCGTTCCTGTACCACGCCGACGGCGGCAAGGTCGCCATCGGCTACGTGGTCGGCCTGGATTACAGAAACCCGTGGCTGAGCCCGTTCGAGGAGTTCCAGCGCTTCAAGACCCATCCGTCGATCCGCAAGCACCTGGAAGGTGGCACCCGCATCGGCTACGGCGCGCGTGCGATCACCGCCGGCGGGCTGATGTCGCTGCCGAAGACCGTGTTCCCCGGCGGTGCACTGGTCGGCTGCGAGGCCGGCTACCTCAACGTCAGCCGCATCAAGGGCAGCCACGCGGCGATCAAGACCGGCATGCTGTGCGCCGATGCCGCCTTCGACGCGCTGGTGTCCGATCGCCAGCACGACGAACTCAGCGCCTACCCGGCAGCCTTTGAAACCAGCTGGCTGCACGACGAACTGAAGCTGTCGAAGAACTTCAAGCAGTGGTTCAAGAAGGGCCAGACCGTGGCCACGCTGATGACCGGCATCGAACAGTGGCTGCTGCCAAAGCTGGGCGTGCGCAATCCGCCGTGGACCCTGCGCCACAGCATCCCGGACCATGCCTGCCTGGAGCCGGCGTCGAAGCACGCGCGCATTGCCTATCCCAAGCCCGATGGCGTGCTGACTTTCGACCGCCTCAGCTCGGTGTTCCTCAGCAGCACCAACCACGACGAGAACCAGCCCAGCCACCTGACATTGAAGGATGCAAGCATCCCGGTGAAGGTGAATCTGGCCGAGTACGCTGGCCCGGAAGCGCGCTACTGCCCGGCGGGTGTGTACGAATTCGTCGGCGACGGCAACGATGCGCGGCTGCAGATCAACGCGCAGAACTGCGTGCACTGCAAGACCTGCGACATCAAGGACCCGACCCAGAACATCGTCTGGGTGACCCCGCAGGGCGGCGGCGGACCGAACTACTCCGGCATGTGACCGGTGATGGGGCTGCGACCGCCGGTCGCAGCTCCACGTAGCGTGCGACCGTTATCCTGCCCGCCATGCGCGCCTTTCATCTGCTTCTTGTTGTTGCCATGACCCTGGCCGCCAGCGCGTGCCAGCGCCAACCGGCTGTGCCCAGCACGCCGGAACAGGCACGCCAGCAGGCGATGCAGCAGGCGTTCGAACTGTGTGCCGGCTGCCACACCGTCAAGGCCGGCGGCATCCACCGCTACGGGCCCAACCTGCACGGAGTGATCGGCCGTCGTGCGGGCAGCCTGCCCGACTACGGATACTCGCAGGCCATGCGCCGCGCCGACATCGTGTGGAGTGCTCAGACCCTGGACACCTTCCTGCAGTCGCCCACCCATCTGGTGCCCGGCACGCGCATGTACAACGCGTTCCCGAGCGCGGAGCGTCGCGCGCTGGTGATCGCCTACCTGCAGGAACACGCAGCTCAGTGAGCCATGCGCTGCAGCTGGTGCTGCAGATGCTCCACGAACTGTCCGGCATCAGCGATCGCCGCTGCGATCTCGGCATCACCTGCGGCCTGCAACCGTTCCACCAGCGCGTTGGCACGATCGGCCAGGCCCCGTGCACCCACCGCGCCCAGCGCACCGGCCTGCCGGTGCAGATGCAGCGCGGCCGTCACCCGGTCGCCTTCCTGCAGCGCGCGCTGCAGGGTCGCGATGTCATCGTCACTGGCCTTCAGCAGGCTGTCTCGCAGTTGCTGGGCGATCTCGCGCGAACCGAAGCGCCGCTGCAGGGTCGACAGGTCGGGCAGGCCCTCGTCGCCATCGGGTTCATCGTCGCTGTCCACTGCGGTCTGGTCATCCTCCACATCGTCCGCGCGCGGCAGCCAGCGCAGCAGCGCCTGGCGCAGCGTCGCCAACGACAACGGTTTGGCCAGCACGTCATCCATGCCGGCTTCGCGGCAGCGGCGTGCGTCGTCGTCAAGCACGCTTGCGGTCAGCGCCAGTACCGGCATCCGCGGCTGGCCGTTGCGGCCCTCGCGCTCGCGCAGCAGGCGGGTGAAGCCGAATCCATCCAACACCGGCATGCGGCAATCGGTGATGACCAGATCGAAGGATTCCGATTCCTCCGCCAGCCGGTCCAGGGCCTGCTGCCCGTCATCGACCAGCACATGCGGCACACCCAGCTGCTGCAGGCGCCAGGCCATCATCGCCTGGTTGGTGGGATGGTCTTCAATGACCATCACCCGTGCCTGGCGCAGATCAGGGGGCAGCAACGCGATCTGCTGATGCTCGGCCTGCAGCGCCATCACATCCTCGCTGCGCGCCTCCACCAGCGACAGCAGCACTTCCACCCGCGTCCCTTCGCCCAGCGTGCTTTCCAGCTTCATTTCGCCGTCCATCTTCTGCACCAAGCGCCGGCAGATGCTCAGGCCCAGCCCGGCACCACCATGGTCGCGCTGGATGTACGCGCCGGCCTGGGTGAAGGGTTCGAACAGGGTCGGCAACTGCTCCGGCGCAATGCCGATGCCGGTATCGGTGACACTCAGGCGCAGCGGCTGGCTGCCATCCTCCGCAGTGGGTCCCAGCACCTCCAGCTGCAGCCGCACCGAGCCCTTCACGGTGAACTTGATGGCATTGCTGACCAGGTTGAACACGATCTGCCGAAAACGCACGCCATCCACTTCATGGGCCTGGGCCAGCTGTTCGTCGATGTCCAGCTGCAGGTCCAGGCCGCGCGCCGTGGCCTGCGGCAACAACAATCGATGCACCCCTTCCAGCAGGGGCCGCACCGGCAGCGGTACCGGCTCCAGTCGCAGCGCGCCCGCTTCCATCCGCGAATAGTCGAGGATGTCGTCCAGGATCTGCCGCAGCATCTGCGCCGAGTCTTCGATCACGCCGAGGATGCGTTGCTGTTCGGCGTCCAACGGCGAATGCGCCAGCACTTCCAGCATGCCCAGCACACCACTCATCGGCGTGCGGATTTCATGGCTCATGGTGGCCAGGAAGCGCGACTTCGCTGCCGCCGCCTGTTCGGCTTCGACCATCGCCGCCGCCAGCGCGTCGGCCTGCGCGCGCGCCTGGCTCACGTCCACCCAGTAACCACTCCAGGTCACCGCGCCCGCTTCGGTTGAATACGGATGGGCCTGGCTGCGCACCCAGCAGGGCACGCCTCCGTCACGATGGATACGGAACTCGAAGGAAAGCGGCGCGAAATTGCGCGCCGCCAGTTCCATCGCACGCAACACCTTTTCACGGTCATCGGCATCGATGCACGCCAGCAACGCCTGCCCATCCGCTTCCGCCTGCTGCCGGCTGATGCCGAACATCGACTGCACATCGCCGGCAATGAAGGGAAAGCTCAAGGTGCCGTCCGCTTCGCGGCGGGCCTGGTAGACGATGGCAGGCAGGTTGTCGGTCACCTCGGCCAGGCGCTGCTCCAGCTCACGGCGGCCGGCCACTTCGCGGCGCAACCGCCAGTGCCCCAGCCCGTGCACCGCCACCGCGGTGGCCAGCACCAGCAGCAGGGGAAGGCCCCAACGCAGGAGCGTGCGCCAGTCCACCCCATCGCGATATTCCACCGCCAGCCAATCGCCGCGCAGGGCCTCGCGCTGGCGTGGCCCCATCTGCAGCAGCAGGCGGTCGAAGGTGGTGGCCAAGGCCGCATGGCGGCGCTCCACCGCCAGCGCCAGCTGGTCGTTGAACCCGGCTGGCGCAGCCAGTTGCAGGCGCCCCGGAAAGCGGTTGCGCAGCAGCTGGTCGACCAGCGCCAGGTTGCCAACGTAGGCATCGGCCTCGCCATCCGCAAGACGTTGCAGGGCCTGCTCGGCACTGCGCGCGGCGACGATCTTCACCGACGGCGCCTGCTGCTGCACGTAGCCGCGGATGCGCTCCGGATCGGACAGCAGCACGCGTTTGCCGTCCAGGTCCGACAAGCCCAGCATCGACGGACCATCCGTGCGGGTGACGATCACGTTGGGCACGGTGATGAAGGGCTGGCTGAACACCCATTCCGGCCCCAGATAGCGCGAATCGGAAGGAATGCCGATCACCGCCTGCAGTTCCCCGCGACGCGCCTTCTCGCGCACCTCGTACCAGTCATGGCTGTTTTCAACCTGCAGGTTGGCGCCGGCCTGCAGCAGGCGCTGCAGGTATTCATTGGTCAGGCCACTGGGCTTGCCATTCCTGTCGGCGAACGACAGCGGTGCGGCGTTGGGCGCAAAGCCGATCTTCAATGGCTGCTGCAGCACGCGTTTCTCGGCCTGGCTCAATGCCAGCTGCGCCGACGCCGACCACTGCGGCGGTGGCAGCCAGCGCTGCGCGAGGGTGTCGCGCTGAGCTTCGCTGACAGCGGCAAGCGCCAGATCCAGTGCTTCGGACAACGGTTGTTTGCTGTTGGGCACACCGAAATGCAACTGCTCGGGGGGCAGATCGCTGGGCCGCAGCAACACCACACCCTTCAACTTGGCGGCGGCGATCAGTTCCGTTGCCACGTAGGCATTACCGATGAAAATGTCGGCTTTGTCGTCTCTGACCATATTCAAGGCGGTCAGCGTGTTGTCTGCGACAAGTTGTCGTGCCCGTGGGAATCGCGCACGCACCTGCGGCCCGGTCATGAAGTCCTGCTCGACCACAACGCGCAGGCCATCCAGATCGGGTGCCTCCGAAGCACGCAGGTCCTGGGGACGCCCGACCATGGCCAGCGGTGCTTCGGCATAGGCGGCGGTGTAGACCATGCAACGGGTGCGCTCGGCGCTGAGCGCGATGTTCATTACCACGTCGATCTCGCCGCGACATGCCGCATCCAGCACCGAGGGCCAGTCTGCAAAGCGGCGCGTCTCCACCTTCAGTCCAAGCTGACGGGCCGAAAGCGTCAGGTAGTCCGGGCCGAGGCCCACCTGCTTCCCGTCCTGGATCGACTCAAAAGGGGGCCAGCCACTGTCATACTGTCCAACAACGACAACAGGGTGTGCGGCCAGGTATTCGCGCTGCAGGGGACTGAGCGGCAACGGTCCCGGCGCGGACGCGGACTGGGCCAGCGCCGGCAGAGCCAGCAGGGTCGTCAACAGGATCAGTCCACGAGCCGCCCAGCTGCGCATCTGCAACGATCTCCTGGAAGTCCTGCCAAGGACCGCGATAGTCGCGGTCCGGCGTGCCGGTGGCCATACTAGAGCATGACCTTGCGCATCATCATCGCAGACGATCACCCCGTGGTCCGCATCGGTACCCGCGCCGTCATCGAGTCCAGCGGCGTTGGCAAAGTCGTTGGCGAGGCCGACAACGCCCAGGCGCTGATGACCCTGCTGACCACCCAGCCCTGCGACCTGCTGGTCACCGACTATTCGATGCCCGGCAGCCCCCAGGCCGATGGCTTCGCCATGATCGGCATGATCCGCCGCCGCCATCCCGACCTGCCGGTGCTCATGCTCAGCGTTTCCAACAACCTGGCGATCCTGCGCATGGTGCTCGACAGCGGCGTGCTCGGCCTGGTCGACAAGAGTTCGTCGATGGATGAACTGCCGCAGGCGGTCTATCGCGGCCAGTCCTACATCAGCCGCAGCCTGCGTGAGCGGGTGGAGGAAGCCGGCAGCTGGCGCATGCGCGAGGGCGATGGCAAGCCGTTGTCACCGCGCGAAGTGGAGGTACTGCGCCTGCTCGGCACCGGCATGACGGTGAAGGAAATCTCGCTGCAGCTGCACAAGAGCGTCAGCACCATCAGCCGTCAGAAGGGCGATGCCATGCTCAAGCTGGGGCTGAAGGGCGACGCGGAACTGTTCGACTACCTGCGCGACGGCAGGATCTGAGACACCGTTCACAGCTCTTTGGGGGAGCCTCCCCCCTGCCCCCTGTGATCATCGTCGCATCTGTGCCATCATCGGCCCTGATGGGTTTTCCTATGCGAGGTCGAAGGAATCGACCGGCTCATCACGACGTTCCCCCCTCACTTGGGGTGGGGCGTGTTCTGCGTTGGCCTTCCTGCCCGACGCCCGCAAACCATGGAGAGGTGCATGAAGATCCTTCCGGAATCCCGCTTGGCCCGTGTCCGCCCACGTCTGTGTGCGACGTTCGCCGGCCTGCTCGTAGCGTTGCTTGCCAGCGCCTGCACCCCCTCGACTTCGACCGCGTCACCACAGGGCGCCACCGCGCCACGACAGGATGTTGCCCCGATGCAGAGCTCCGCCACACCCGCCACCACGGCCACCGCCACGCCCCCCGATGCCGGCAGCGTGCTGTATTTCATCTACGACGTCGACGGCGATGGCGCCGTTTCGTATGAAGTAGCCAATGGCAGTGTCGCCACCTTCTGGTTCGGCCATGCCTTCGAAGTGGCCGGCACCCGCTATTACACCGGCTTTGCCTGGAACACGCCGCAGAAGTACGGCAAGCCCGGCGAGGACGACGTCGGTCCGGACAGCCAGGTCACGCTCACCGAGGCCACCTTCACCCTGACCGGCGACAAGCCGGATCGGCCGTGGGTGTTCAAGGGCGCCGAACCGTGGATCGGCACCGTCGGCGCCAACGGCACCGCGCCGGACATCGACAGCAAGCGCAAGCCGCTGGAGTACCGCACCCCGGCCGGCAAGCTGGTACTGGCGGTGCCGACCAGCACCTTCGCCACCGGCACCAGCATCGAAAGCTACGCCGTGCTGGTGTTCAACCCGGACTACGAGAAATCCGAAGACGGCCAGGTCTGGGCCAGCCTCGGCACGGTGATCACCGGCGAAGACAATTCGGCCGCCTGCGACGACGGCCAGGTGATGCCGTGCGTCAGCAACCGGGGCGTTCTAGCCTTCAACGCCGTCGCCGGCAGCGACCTGCCCAGCATCAGTGTCACCGCCACCGGCACCACCATTTCCGGCCCGGGCCAGACCCGTGCGCTGGGTGCGGCCGATGCACGCCAGTACCACTACGACGCCGCCCGCAAGGCCTACGTCGAAAAGTAAGACGCACCACCCCGCAGCACCTGTTGACCGACATGTTGAAGACTCACGGATGAGTCCGGTTGGCGTATCGCGGCAAAAGGCCGCACCATCAACCCCAGAGGAAGTGTCATGGCACAACGTGACTACAGCAGAAAGGAAGTTCTCGACATCATCGAGCAGGTTGCACAGCGCAAGGGCATCGCCAGCGAAGACTTCCTGCGCTTTGCCCACATCGAGACCGGTGGCCGCTTTGACGAGCGCGCGCACAACGACAAGACCGATGCCAAGGGCCTGTTCCAGTTCCTGCCGTCGTCGGCCAAGCAGTACGGCCTGACCGGCCACGAGTACGACCCGACCCGCAACACCGAAGCGGCAGCGGAGATGTTCAAGCGCAACCTGGTGGACATGGAAAAGCGCCATGACCGCACCGGCCACCCGTACCTGTCCGGTGATGACAAGCCGAGCGGCCTGGACCTGTACCTGGCACACCAGCAGGGTGCGGCCGGCTACGGTTCGATCCAGACCGCGATCGCCACCGGCACGTTCGGCCTGGTGCGCGACGGCCACGGCGATCCGATCGACATGCGCCCGCGCATCATGGGCCAGATCGGCGGTGACGTGGAAGCGCTGACCGGGCATACGCGCGCCGAGATGCGCACGATGAATGATCGTGACCTGGCCAGCACCTTCGCCCAGTACTACGACCGCAAGTACGACGCGATCAGCATCCCGGAAAAGAACATCGCGCCGATCACCGAGGCCCAGTCACGTCCGGCACCGGTGCAGGCCGCGCCGACGCAGACCGTGGCCCCGGCCGCGCAGACCGCTGTTGCCGCCGGTGCCGCGACCATCGCCGCCACCGCCACGGCTGCCGCAGCCAAGCCGGATGCACCCGGCATTTCGCTGGATGCGGCCTACAACGCCGGCGTGAAGTACGACAACGTCAAGTACGCGATCAACATCGAGTCCAGCCAGTACTATCGTGGCAAGGGCGTCACCGGCAAGAACGTCGAGCAGGGCTACATCGACTGCTCCGGCTGGGTCGGCACGATGCTCAACAAGACCCAGGACGAGATCAACCAGAAGGCCGGCCACGCGGTGTTCGCCGACGCCGACAAGATCAAGCTGGGCTTCGCCGGCTCCGGCGGGATCGTGCACGAGGCCTACAAGGAGTCGGGCGTGCTGCTCAAGCGCGACGACATCCTCAAGCCGGGTGCGCTGAAGGAAGGCATGGTGATCGGCCTGGATACGGCCAAGACCAAGCACGAGCACTGGAATGGCATCGACCACATCGTGATGGTGGTGCGTGACCCGAACACCGACAAGCTGCTGATCAGCCAGTCCACCGGCAAGCTGGGCGTGCACACGATGCCGGTGGAGGATTACCTCAAGCAGGTGAAGGACCACCCGAACTGGAAGCTGTTCGCCTCCGATCCGCTGCACCAGGCACGCGACCTGCTGGAGAACCGCAGCCAGACGCATGAGCAGGCGCAGGCCAAGAGCGCGTCCGAGCCGAAGCCGGCGGCGCAGGAAAAGCCGCAGGCCAGCAACGAAGTGCATAAGCAGGGTGCGCACGGCGAAGGTGTGCGCAGGGCGCAGGAACAGCTGGGCCACCTGGGATATGTGGGTGCCGACGGCAAGCCGCTGGTCGAAGATGGAAAGTTCGGTCGCAACACCGAGGCTGCCGTGCGCCAGCTGCAGAAGGACAACGGTCTGGCGGTGGACGGCATCATCGGCCCGAAGACGCTGGATGCGATCAAGGATGCGCGCGAGCGCCCGCTGCTCAATGACGAGCGCCATCCGCAGAACCCGATGTACAACCAGGCCGTAAAGGGCATGGAAGGCCTGCCGGCAGGCACCTTCAAGGATCGCCATGCACTGGAGGCCGCTGCCGCCGCACTGACCAAGGAAGCGCAGGCCAGCGGCATGCAGCGCATCGACTCGGTGGTGCCCAGCACCAATGGTGAGCGCATGTTTGCCGTACAGGGTACCGCCGGCGACCCGGCCGCCTGCCGCGCGGCGGTGGACACCCGCGCTGCCAGCGAGCAGAGCATGGCGCTCAGCAGTGGGGCGGTGCACGGTGCACCGAATGTCCTGCAGCAGCAGGACGCCCAGCAGGAGCAGGTGAAGCAGGCCCAGCGCGCCATGGGCCACTGAGCCAGGCAGGGGGAGACCAGGGGAAGGGCCGCGTACTGCGGCCCTTTTCCTTTCTGGCAGCTGAGCGGCCGCCGCGCTTTCAGCCTCGCTTCATGCCGCCTGACGCTAGATGAATGCGCAAGCCGCACGGGGATCGCGCGCAATGTTCCGGCAATGTCCGGGCACCAGCGTGGTCCCTACGGCAGCCGGGGCGCCCAGCGCCCTCCCTGCCCACCGTGGCATGCACCTCACAGGAGAACCCAACATGCTCAGCACTTCCGCACTCAGCTTCCGTGGTCTGGCGATGGCCCTGGCACTTCTTGCCGGCGTGGCCGTGGTCAGTGATGCCAGCGCGATGTCGAGGAAGGACAAGCGCACCGTGGTCGGTGCCGTCGTCGGCGGCGTGGCGGGTCACCTGATCTCCAACGGCGACCCGGCCGCCACCGTCGGCGGCGCGGTTGCCGGCGGCGCCATCGGCAACCTGACCACCTCCGACCGCCATGACCGCCGCTACGACGGGCGCTATGACCGCCGTTATGACCGTGGCTACGATCGCCGTTATGACCGGGGCTACAACCGCGGTTATGGCTATGACCGCCGCGATGACCGTCGCTGGCAGCGCGAGCGCCATGACAACCGTTACTACCACGACCGCGGCCGCCATCGCGGCTGGTAAGCGCGCCGGCCACAGGCCGCACATGATGTGTCCCTGACGGGCGGGTCGATGACCCGCCCGTTTGCGTCTGTGGCGTCCATGGCGTTGAATGCGCAGCCTTGGATGTTCCTTTACTCACCAGCGGCCGTGGCATGACTTCTTCCCCCCATCGCGTGCAGGGCCTCAACAACGACGAGGTCGCCGCCGACTGGCCGGCGATCGACGCGCAGGAGATCACCTGGCTGCGTGGCCATTTTCCGCAGCTGGGCGCGGACAGCACGCTGCGCTGGCACAGCCCGCGTCCGTTGTCGGCCGCGGCCATCGTCGACGGCACGCGCGGTCCGGTCTTCATCAAGCGCCACCACCATAGTGTGCGCAGCGCTGGAAGCCTGGAGGAAGAACACCGTTTCATCGCACATCTGGCGACTGCCGGCATGCCGGTGGTGCAGGTGCTGGCCAGCAACCACGGCCGCACCGCACTCGAACATGGCCAGTGGACCTACGAACTGCATGCGGTGGGCGCCGGCCAGGACCTGTATCGCGAGCTGCCGTCATGGTCGCCGTTGACCGACGTCGCCCAGGCCCGCGAGGCAGGGCGCATGCTGGCCACGCTGCACCGCGCGGCAGCCGGCTACCACGCCCCGCAACGCAGTACCCATCTGCTGGTGGCACGCGACGACCTGATCCGCGCCGATGACCCGATCGCTGCGCTGAAGGCCGACCTCGGCAACCGCCCCGGGTTGGCCCGCTACCTGGCGCGCATTCCCTGGGAAGAACAGCTGCACCGCGATGTGCTGCCCTGGCACCATGACCTGGCCGCGCGCCTGCAGGACGAACAACGGCTGTGGGCGCACAACGACTGGCACGTCTCCAACCTGCTGTGGAACGACGACGGCACGATTGCCACGGTGCTCGATTTCGGCCTGGCCTCTCCAACCAGCGCGCTGTTCGACCTGGCCACCGCGATCGAACGCAACGCAGTGGCCTGGCTGCAACTGGAGCGTGGGGACGACGCGGTACGCATCGATATCGCCCTGGCCCTGCTGGAGGGCTACCGGCAGGAACGGCCGCTGTCGCCCACGCGCGTGCACCTGCTGGCCGACCTGCTGCCGATGGTCCATTTCGACTTCGCTCTGTCCGAAGTGGAGTACTTCGAGGGCGTCACCGGCTCCACCGCGAATGCCGACGTCGCCTGGCAGCCGTTCATGCTCGGGCATCCGGCCTGGTTCGCCACCGACCCCGGCCAGGCCCTGCTGGCGGCCCTGCACGCCGCCGCGTAAGCCGCGAGCCACCCAACACGCTGGTTACCGAGTAGATCGACGCCATGCGTCGATGATGCGCTCGGCCGGGGTCAGATCCCGTTCCGCTGGAAAGGGATCTGACCCCGGCTGAAGAGCGGTAGCTCGCAAATCCGTACCATTTGTAGTGAAATGGTCACCTGAAGCGGGGGTGCCTGGATCTGCCAGGCTGAGAGAGTCCCTTGGAACCTGATCCGGTTTGCACCGGCGTAGGGAGCTTTGAGCCGCAGCCACACCTCCGTCATGGGCCGGTGCACCTGCGCGCCGTCGCTTCGTCTCCCTTGTTGTCTGAAGACGAATCGAATGAACCGCTGCCTGCGCCCCACCCTGCTCGCCCTTGCCTTCTGCGCTGCCCTGCCGCTGTACGCCAGCGAGGCAGGCACCGACGCCGTTGATGCTCCGCCGTCCTCGCCCACCGATCTGGCGGCGGTACGCGTGCAGGCCGGCAAGCCGGCCACCGACACCTCGCGCGTCAACGCCTTCGGTGGCGGCTCCTGGAAGGACACCCCCGCCTCGGTGAACGTGCTGGAGCGCGACTACCTCGACCGTCGCCAGGTGCGTTCGCTGTCCGAGCTGGCCAGCAACGATGCCTCGCTGGGCGATGCCTATGCGCCGGTGGGCTACTACCAGAACATCGCCATCCGTGGCTTCGCGCTGGACGCGGCCACCGGCTACCGCTTCAACGGCATGTCCATCGCCGGCGAACAGCGCCTGGCGCTGGAGAACATCCAGGAAGTGCAGATCCTGAAGGGCGAAGCCGGCCTCGCGGCTGGCGTGATGGCGCCCGGCGGCATCATCAACTACGTGGGCAAGCGCCCGGCGGAAGTACGCACGGTCACCCTGGGCACCGATTCGGAAGGCTCGCGCTATGCCGCCGTGGATGTCGGCCACTGGCTGACCCCGCGCTTCGGCGTCCGCTTCAATGCCGCCTGGGATGCCAACGATTCCTACGTCGAGCATGCCGACGGTCGCCGCAACTTCTATTCGCTAGCCACCGACTGGCTGATCGGCGAACACGGCAAGCTGGAAGTGGATGCCAACTACCAGACCAGCTCGCAGCGCTCGGTGTCCGGCTTCCAGCTGCTGGGCGCGCGCGACCTGCCGCGTGGCGTCGACCGCGAGCGCCTGCTCGGCTACCAGCCGTGGCAGCGGCCGGTGGACATCGCCAGCACCAACATCACCGCCCTGCACACCTACGACTTCAACGACGCCTGGCAGTCGCGGCTGTCGATCGGCCACAGCCGCTCGGTGATCGATGACAACGTCGCTTTCGCCTACGGCTGCTACTACACCGCAGGGTGCGCAGACGGCAGCGTGCCGGGCAACTATTTCGCCCCCAACGGCGACTACGACATCTACGACTACCGCAGCCCGGATGACACCCGCCGCAACCAGCAGGCACGTGCCGAACTGCGCGGCAGCTTCGACACCGGCAGCGTCGGCCACCAGCTGAGCATCGGCGCCGACTACTTCCGCCGCACCGTCGACAAGCGCCCGAGCGTCAACGAGTACGTCGGCACCAGCAACATCCACGATGCGCAGGTGCCGGTGTTCGAGCCCTCACCGAAGATGCCGGGTGCATCGGCACGGCGCCTGGACAGCCGCCAGACCGCGTTCTTCGCGCTGGACCGGATGAGTTTCGGCGATGACTGGCAGTGGCTGGCCGGCGGCCGCTTCGTGCGCCTGGACGAGCGCGCCTACGACAAGCGCGGCACGCCGCAGCGCCACAGCCGTTTGTCGCGCTTCCTGCCGCAGACCGCGCTGGTGTGGAAGGCCACCGACCAGCTCAACGCCTACGCCAGCTACGTGCGCGGCATTTCGCTGGGCCAGGAAGCACCGTTCTGGACGTCCAACGCCGATACCTTCCTGCCGTCGATGCAGTCGCGGCAGCTGGAAGTGGGTGTGAAGTACGTACCGGTGGACGCTCTTACCCTGGGCGCCGCAGTGTTCCGCACTACCCAGCCCTACCAGTACGCAAAGCCGGACGGCAGTGATGCCGGCTACACCTTTGTCGAAGAAGGCAAGCAGACCCATACCGGCCTGGAACTGACCGCCAACGGCCAGCTGACCGACTCCCTGCAGATCGTCGCCAGTGCCAGCGTGCTGCAGGCGCGCGCACGCGACAGCGGTACTCCGGCCTATGAAGGCCATCAGCTGGTGAACGTGCCGAAGGTGCGCGCCAGCGTGCACCTGGCCTATGCACTGCCGTTCGCCGAGGGCCTGGAGGTGACCGGTGGCTGGCGTTATGCCGCCGCCAACGTCGCCCGCGCCGACGGCGGTGTGCGCGCACCGGACTACTCGGTGTTCGACGCCGGCCTGCGCTTCCAGCACCGCCTGCACGATCGTGCAGTCAGCTGGAACCTGTCGGTGGACAACCTGTTCAACCGCTTCTACTGGCGCGACACCGGCAGCAGCGGCGGTGACTACTACCTGTTCCCCGGTGCGCCGCGACAGGCTCGCCTGTCGGTGACGTTCGCGCTGTGAGCGGCGTCGCGCTCGAGTGGACTGCAGCCCTCTTCAGCATCCTCGGGGTGTGGCTGATGGCAAAGCGACGGCTGGCCGCGTGGCCGGTCGGCCTGCTGTCGGTCGCGCTGTACGGCGCGGTGTTCGCCGAGGCCAAGCTGTACTCGGACACGCTGCTGCAGGTCGCCTTCGGTGGTTTCCTGGTCTACGGCTGGATCAACTGGCGCCAGCACGCGGCCGATGAAGGCAGCATCCGCATCGTGCCGCTGGCGCGCGGCACGCTGCTGCGCGACCTCGCCATCGGCCTGTGCGCCGGCGTCGCGCTTGGCGCCGGCATGCACACCTTCACCGATGCGGCGCTGCCATGGCTGGACGCGATGCTGACCGCGTTGAGCCTGGTCGGGCAGTGGTGGCAGGCACGCCGACACGCCGCCTGCTGGTGGGTGTGGATCGTGGTGGACGTGGTCTACGTGGGCGCGTATCTGTTCAAGTCGCTGCACGTGACTGCTGCGTTGTACGTGTTCTTCCTGGGCCTGGCATTGTTCGGGCTGCGGGCGTGGCGTGCAGCCGCACGGGAACCGCAGCTGGCAACGCGGTAGAGCCACGCCATGCGTGGCTGTTGTGGGGCGACCGTCGCGCCATCCACGCATGGCGTGGATCTACTGGTAGTCGCCAACCTTGGTTGGCACCTGCCAAACGCAGCCACGCATGCGGAGACACATAGTAGAGCCTCGCCATGCGTGGCTGTTGTGGGCAATCGGCACGCGATCCACGCATGGCGTGGATCTACTGGGTAAGCACCAGCCCCAAGCGCAGCGGTTGGCGCATATCCTTCGGCGGTGCCGCCGGCAACGCCGTGGCCTGCAGCGTCGCGCGCAGATCGGCATCCACCTGGGCATCACCCAAGCTGTCGAATTCCAGTTTGGAGATCGCGCCATCGCGGGCGATCCACACGCTCACCACCAGCGGTGTCGGCGTATCGGGATGCTCCTGCAGCCAGGCCAGCAGGCGCTGGGCGCGTGGATCCTGTTCCTGCTGGAGGCGCTGCTGCAGTTCGCCGCTGACGGAGGCCGCATAGGCCATCCAATGCGCAGGCGCGTCCTGTGCGGACACGCTGGCGCTGCCCAGCGCCAGCAGGCCCAGCAACCATGCCAACGGGCGCCAACCACGGCGCGTGGTGCGCCTGTTGCCTGCAGAATCCATCACCCACGTCTCCACTGCCGTCCAACGCGCCATGGTCGGCGCTGTAGATGACAGGCAGATGGCGGAGGCTGCAGTAGAGCCACGCCATGCGTGGCTGTTCTGGGCAACCGGTTGATCCATCCACGCATGGCGTGGATCTACCTGGCTGCCCCACCCGGCGTGATCAGTCGCCCAAGTCGGCCAGCACCTTGCGCGAGGGGGCGAAGAAGGTGACGCCGGTGGTCGCGGTGGAGAAATCGAGGATGCGGTCGTGCAACGGCGCGGGATTGCCGATGAACATCCGCTCCAGCATCTGCTCGATCACCCACAGCCGACGCGTATAGCCGATGAAGTAGGTGCCGTACTCGCCACGCCCCGGGTTGGCGAAGGGCATGTTGTCGCGCAGGATCTCGTGCTCGCCGTCGGCATCCTCGATGGTGCAGAGCGTCTTGTGCGACTTCTGCGCGTCGGCCGGCGCGTCGTCCAGCTCCATGTTGTCGTGCTTGGTGCGGCCGATGATCGCTTCCTGCGCTTCGGTCTTCTGCGCACGCCAGGCATCGAGGTTGTGCAGGTACTTCTGCACCACCACGTAGCTGCCACCGGCATGGTCGGGATCTTCGTCGCCGACGATGGTCGCCTCCGGCAGCGACAGGCCCTCCGGGTTGGCGGTACCGTCGACGAAATCGAGCAGGTCACGGCCATCGAAGTAGCGGAAACCGGCCACGTCATCCACCGCTTCCACGGCATCACCGAAGGCGAGGAGCAGGTTCTTCTCGAACGCCACGATAAGATCCATCGTGCGCGCACGGATGTGGTACAGCAGGTCACCCGGCGTGGACACCGCCGTATGGGTGGCACCCTTCACTTCCTGGAACGGCTTCAACTCGCGCGGTGGCGTGCTGCCCACCAGCGGCGCCCACACGCGGTGGCCAATGGCCACGTTGCAGGTAAAGGTGCGTTCGATCTCGCGGATGGCGGTGTTCTTGATCAGGTCATCGGTGCTGGCCAGCACCTCGCGCACTTTCGCCAGCGACGCTTCATCGTCCTTCACCGTCAGCACCAGGAACGCGGCCGAATGGGTCAGCGGCGCGGTGATCTGCTGCGGCTCGTTGTCGAGCGTGTGGTTGAGGGCGGTGATGGGGGCGGGCTGGGCGTTCACGGCAGTTCCTGCTGGCTTGAGGCGGGCACATCGCATGGGGCGATGTGCGGGCGATCATAGCGGAACGGCCTTGCCGGCGACGGAGCGGTTCTCAGTTCGCGGCGAGCGTGAGCCATTCGTCGGCGAGCGCGCGTGCCCGCTGTTCGCTGTCGGTGATCGAATGCTCCGGCTGCTGCAGCCACCACTCTCCCTGCCATTGCGGCAGCATGTGTCCGCGCAGGAAATGCTCGACGCGGAAGCTCTGCCCGACAGCATGGATGCAGACCAGCCGGATGCAGTCCTGGGAGACAACAGCGTCCAGCAGCTGCCAGCCATCCGCAGCATCGCGCAGCAGATGCGCCCCGGCGATCTCGATCACGTCCATGCTGTGCGACTACGCCGTGGTCACGGTGAACTGTTGCGGCGTGCGCCACGCAACCCGGAGGTAGGCGCCCTGCAGCAAGCCGCCATCGCGAAAGTGTTCGAACACGTCGGCCGGGCACCACTCCCTGCCCGCCGAGAAGGCTACGCCGAGGTCACGCAGACGGATGAAGACGATGGCCTTGGCTGCGTCGTCGGCGACCGGCAGGGTGAGGGTGTCTGCCTCGCCAGCGGTGAAGCCCAGCGCCTGCAGCGAGGTCCGCGGGCGGCCGTTCAACAACATCACCTTGATGCAGTTGCCGTCGGCCTGCCTCACGTAGGCGTCGATGTGCGTTTCCATTGGCGGATTGTAGAGGCAACGCGACCCCACTTGCAGCGTGCTGCTGGTCGATCATTTGAGGCCTGGCCATGACACTGCTAGCCTGCGGATGTGCGGCCTGCAGAGGCTCGCCATCCACACACTTCACGGAGGAAGCAGTCGATGGTCCACTCACCGATGCAATGGAGTCATGGGCCCGTTGCTGCGGCGCTGGCGTTGCTGCTGGCCGCCCCGCTGCAGGTACACGCCGCAAACGAAGGGTCTTTCTTCGACGCACTTGAGCGCTATGGTGCCGATGACTTCAGCGGCTGTGCGCTTTTTCTGGATGACCTACTGCAACGTGGAGGCCATTTTCCCGAGGGTGGCGAACTGCTGCTGGTTGAATGCACGGCAGCGGCCGGCGACCTGGGAAAAGCGATGGACCATGTAACCACGCTGCTTCCCAGCGGCAGGCTGTCGGCCGATGACCTGCTGCACAAGGATCGGCCAGGATTGAATGCGCTGCGCAACGGCCCGGCGTGGCCGGACATGCGCAAGCGCGTGCTGGCCGCCGAGCAGCAGCGCCTCGCATTGCTGGACGCGCCCCTGCGCAGGGAACTGCTGGAGCGCGCCGAGCGCGACCAGGCGGCACAGCATGCGGCTGTCGACGCTGGCGGTGGCGAGGCATTCAAAGCGACAGCTCCAGTGATCAAGGCCAACGCAGATTGGCTGAAATCGGTGGTAGCCGACAAGGGTTGGCCGACGTATGCCCTGGTCGGACATGATGGTGCCAAAGCCGCGTGGCTGCTGGTCCAGCACGCCGATCACGATCCCGTATTCCAGGCCGATATGTTGCCGTTGATCGAAAAGGCCGCCAAAGCCGGTGAAGCTGATTCTGCAGATCTGGCGCTACTGACTGATCGCGTGCTGCTGGCGCAGGGCAAGCTGCAGCGCTATGGCAGCCAGTTCACACAGGCCGATGATGGCGCGATGGAACTCCGCCCTACCGAAGACATGGAAGGCCTGGATGCGCGCCGCGAGGCGATGGGGCTGCAGCCACTGGCGCAGTACAAGGCCACGCTTTCAGAGATGTATGGCAAGCCGGTCCGATAGCACGGCGCTTGCCGAGGCTTAGTCCCGGTCGCTCCACACCGCCAGCACGTAACCGTCCAGATCGCGGAAGTGAAAGCGACGGCCACCGGGGAAAGCAAACACGTCCTGCACGATTTCGCCGCCGGCCGCGACGATGCGCTGCTGTGCATCTGCCAGATCCGAACAGTAGAGAATCACCAGCGCACCTCCCGTGGCTGCCACCGCCTCGTCAGCGACGAAACCCCCTTTGAGGCGGCCATCATCGAACTCGGTATAGGCCGGACCGTAGTCGGTGAAGGACCAGCCGAAGACCTGCCCATAGAACCGCTTGCTGCGGGCGATGTCGGCGACGTTGAATTCGATGTTGTCGATGCGGCGTTCGGCAGCAGTGGTGTCTGCGTGACTCATGGGGCGGCTCCGTGGTTGGAGCGCACAGCATCGGTCAGCGTTGAGCAGGCGTCTTGAACGAAACGGCCATCAACGCGCCCACTCCTGGCGCAGCGCACTGGCGGTCAGGCCGGACAGCTCGCGGGACTCGCGGCTGAGGTGCGCCTGGTCGGCATAGCCCGCCTCGGCGGCCAGCATCGCCAGACTGTGCGCGGGCTGTGCCTGGCTGCAGCGCAGGAACCGCTGCAGGCGCAGGATCCGCTCCAGCGACTTTGCACCGTAACCGAACTGCGCCTGGCTGAAGCGGCGCAGGGTGCGCGGGCTCATCGCCAGGTGGGTGGCGAGTGCATCGACGCTGACGTCGCCCTTGGCAGCGTGCGCGAACAGCACATGCGCACGTTTCGTGTGTTCGTCCACCACGGCCGCAGGCATGTTCTGTTGCAGGCAATCGGCCAGACGTTGCAGACGCTGCTCAGGCGCGGCATCACCAATCGAGGCCGCAACCTGCGTTGCCCATCGGGCATTGAATTCAATCAGCGGCACGGCCTGACCGACGATGTCAGACAAGTCGATGCCAAGTGCCGCCGATGCCTGCCCGGGCCGGAAACGCGCGCCCAACACCTGCGCACCAGGCGCCAGTTGCGGGTGTGCGGCGGTCCGGTCCGGCCCCACCACGAACAGGGCACCCTCACGCCAGAGGATATCCACGCAGCCATCGGGCAGCACGGTGATGCTGCCGCTGGCGTCGGCCGACAACTGGCTCTGCCAGAGCTGGCCGAACTGGCCACGCAGCAGCGCAGGCGCCAGGTGTTCCTGGTAGGCCGTGCCGGTGCCAGCGAGAGTGGAAGGTTCGCCCATGCCCCATTGTGGCAAAGCGAAACCGGAAAAAGAGAAGCCCGGCACGAGGCCGGGCTTCACTGGCGTATGGGAGAGAGGTCACACGCCAGTTACACGCACTAACGACAGGCGTTTGTTACCAGCTGAAGCGCGGGCCCACGAACCACTCGCGGTCGCCGGCCTTGGCCAGCTTCACTTCGCCACTCAGGCCCCAGTTCTGGTTGAACTTGGCGGTGGCGCCGACGCGGCCGTAGAACTCGCCGTCCGGGTTGATACCGTGCTTCTTGCTGTAATCCTCGTAACCGGCCAGCGCATAGCCTTCCAGGTACGGGTTGAACGCGGTGCGCACGCCCACTTCAGTGGAGTAGCCGTTGAAGTCCAGGCCGTGCTTCATATCAAACTTCTGGTACGCAACACGAGCCACCAGGTCGGTGTTCGGTGCGATGCCGTAGTTGTAGCCGGCACCGATGCGCCACTGGGCGACATCATTCTTGAAGGTGTCGGTTTCCTGCTTGCTGTAATCACCGAAGACATGGAAGTTCGGGTGCACGGCAACCGAGCCCTTCACGCCCCAGCCATCAGCGTCGCCGCCCTTGGCATCGGTGTTCACATAGCCGCCTTCAACGTAGTTGTACGACAGACCATCGGCAGCCGATGCGGCGAACGGCAGCGCGGCCAACAGACCCAGGGCAAGCAGCGAATTCTTGATCATCGGGATACACCTTTAATTATTTTGGTTTCGTCGAACGCCCCTCGGGAGGGGAGGGATAAGGGGCGTTCGACAGGTGTGAATTATCCGTTTGTTGATGAAATCAGCCCTGAATATTGAACTGACCGGTACATGAATGAGGTTCCTGTTCAGGGAACTCTCGATACGTCATGTACTAGCCGTCGGGCGCAGGACGAAGGGCATGACCGCTTCGTGCATCTGAGAACTGCACGTGTAGCAGTGAGGTGCGGGCGTAGCTGTTGCGCGACGCTCATCTGCGCCCATTCATTAGGACAGCGTGAGCCCGCTTCATCCTGATGAATTGGCTGTATCGAAGCGGCGCAAGGGCATCGACCGATGCAGCACAGCTCGCTTGTTCCCGCTTGTTAAGGTTGGCTGCTTGCCGCACCTTCACGGCCCATCCACGTCTTCCAACTGCAGCTGAAAGCACTTCGCAGCGCCGGGAACAAACGCCGCTATATTCCAGACTCCCCAGACGAAGGAGGGAGTGGAATGTTCCTGACCAAGCAGCAAATCAACGCGGCACGTGCCGTCACCGTAGCCATCGTTGCTACCGTAAGCCTCGGTGCTTGCGCCACCTACAAAGACGAATTCGCTTCGATCAACTCACGTCTCGACCAGCTCGACGTGAAGGTGCAAGGCGCGGCGCAGAGCGCCGAATCCGCCAACCAGTCCGCACAGCAGGCCAACCAGCGTCTGGATCAGATTGAAGGCCGCGTCCAGCAGCTCGAAAGGGTCCCGGGCCGCAAGCCGCGCGGGTAACCGCTCTCCCACCCACTTTGATGAACGCTTGAACCAGACACCAGTGGCCTTCGCCGGCCACTGGTGTCTTTCAACCTCTCGGTCTTCATCCGAAGGAGCCGTCCCATTCGTACGTACTCATTCCCTGCACGCCGGGCCGTGTCGGCCGCGCTGACCATCGCGCTGGCATTGGCAGGCACCAGCGTGGCCAGTGCCAAGAATGGCAAGGAAGCAAAAGAAGCACCTGCCGCGGAAACGGCGAACGCCGCCGATGAACTTCCGCAGGGCCAGGAAGTATCCGAGACCGTCATTGCACTGGCCGGCTGGGTAGTCGCCAGCAAGGACAACCAGGGCTATCCGTTCGCGATCATGGACAAGGCCGCTGCGCAGGTCCTGGTCTTCGGCGGTGACGGCAAGCTGCGTGGCGCGGCGCCGGCATTGTTTGGTTCGGCCATCGGCGATCACTCGGCGCCCGGCGTCGCCAAGCTCGCGCTGAGCGCGATTCCAGGCCACGACCGCACCACCCCGGCCGGCCGTTTCATTGGTGGCTATGGCCCGTCCGAGGACGCCGGACGCGTGCTGTGGGTGGACTACGATTCCGCCGTGTCGATGCACCCGCTCCCCCCGGGCACCCCGAAAGAGAAGCGCAGCGAACGACTGGCATCCGCCACGCCGGACGACAACCGCGTCACCCACGGTTGCATCAACGTCTCACCCGGGTTCTACGAGCAGATCGTGAACCCCACGTTCGAGAAGGGCGGTGTGTTCTACGTGCTGCCGGACAAGGACTCGATCGAGGAAACGTTCCCAGAGTTTGCGCAGAGTCGCGCGGCTGCGAAGGGCGACGATGAGAAGGACGCACGCCACGCCCGCAAATGAAGCGCGGCTGTGAAGGCTGAGGAAGCAGTCGCGTCAGACCGCAGCGAGGAGTGCTTCTTTACGGAAGCTCCAGCCTGGGCATCTTGAACGTGAACAAGGTGCCGGTGGCCGCGCTGGACTGCACCTCCAGCGTGCCGCCATGAGCGCGCGCAATCTCCGACGCAATGTAGATGCCGAGGCCGAGGCCGGGCCGTGGCTGCTCACTCTTCTCGCGAGAGAACGGACTGAATATGGCGTCCATCCTCTCTGATGGAATGTGTCCGTCGTTGTGTACTTCGAGCGTAAGCACTTCGGGCGTGGCGTTGACGGTCAGCGTAATTGCAGACGAGCGCGCTCCGTGTTCAGCTGCATTGGTGAGCAGGTTGGCTAGGAGCTGCGCCAATCTGCTCGGATCACAGACCACGTTGTCGTCCATCTGCATGCGGACCTTGATGTCCTGGCGGCCAGTGGCGATGGCCACCTCTTCCACAACCTTTTTCAGGTCTTCTTCCAGCGTGCTGGTCAGCTGCAGCGCGATGGGAATACCGCCGCCCAGACGCCCCCTGGCGAAATCAAGCACGTCGTTGATCAGTCCATCCATTCTGGCAACGCCTGAGGCGATGTGCGCGAGCATTCGTTGCTGACGCTCAGCGTTCAGCTCACATGCCAGCGACTCCGCAGCGATGCTGATTGCCTGCAGAGGACTGCGCAGGTCATGACCCAGCACGGCGATGAACTGGTCGCGCAGGTCGGCGACGCGGTGCGCGTCGGAGAGCGCAGTTTCCGCTCGCTCGAGGCGATCTTCCTTGTCGAGGTAGCTTCCTACCAGATCGGCCAGCAGCTCCATGGATCTCTGCACGTGGGCGACGTCGAAGCTGGCCGGTGCCGAGTCAATCGCGCAGAGTGTGCCGAAGAAACTTCCGTCCGGCCGATGGATGGGAACGGACGCATAACTCTCGAGCCCGTAGATCCGCGGCGTGTGATGCGTGGAGTAAACCGGGTGCTTGCTCGCATGCGCAAATACCACCGACGTTGCCGACTGCCTGATCTCATCGCAGATGGTTGTCTCGAGCACCAGTTGGCCACCGGGAACCAGCCCAAACCCCAGGGTGTCGAACGTGGCGCAGGCGGTCCAGGTGGTCTGGGTCACGCGGGCAATGGCGGTGAATCGTGAGCCCGTAATGTGGGCTACGGTCTCCAGGATGCGCGGCACGGCCTGGATTCGACCAATCTCGGCGATGTCGTCCAGCAGATGGGGGTCCGTCAGCTTCTGCATGGTCGTTCGTCCGGTGGGCAGCGCATCATCCCATGGAACCCGGGCGAAGGCTGATGCGAGGGCGATTGCCGCCTTTTCAGGCCAAGCCGTGGCGGGCCGATGAGCCCCTGCCTTAGGTAAACGACCGGTTCTGGCCGGTACTGGACATTTACTTCAGGGTCCTCTCTTTTAAACGAGCGCTACTCCCCCGCACCAGCTGACAGGCTATCCCAGATGCGTCCGTTGCGTTGCTCTTCAGTGGTGACGTTGACCACCGCCTGTTCGCCCAAGCGATCACGCAACTGCTGCAGATACAGGCTGCGTGGCGTAACGACCTGCCCCTTCGATTGTACGATGCCGGCCGGTTCCTCTGGCGGGAACTTGCCCGCGGCGATGGAACCGACCTGCCCCACACTCCAGTTCATCGCGAACGGCGGCGCCTGGACGACGTAGATGTCGTGCTCGGTGTTCCAGAACATTTGCTGTGCACCCGCCCAACCGTGCCCCGTTCCGCTGTATCGCCGGTTCTGTGCCCGCAGCATGTAACCCTTGGTGTTGTCGTACAGGGTGCCGGTGGACCAGCGGTGATGCGGACCACTGTCGTTGCTATCGCCTACAGCGACGCAGTCCAGGAATACGTTGGGGCCTGGTACCCGCGCGCCGATGATGAAGGTATGTCTACCGCCTTGGTTGTAGCAGCGCTGGATGAGGTTGAAGGCGGAGTTTCCCTCATACAGGAAGACATAGCGGCGCGCGCCTTGGGTTTCGCCGTAGCGCGGGTCGAGATAGGCAATATCCTGGAGGGTATTGAAGTAGGCGCCGCTTCGGGTAACGAACCCATGTGACACATAGCGCACGGTGACATTGCGTACCCACGAATCGCGAATCGCGCCGAGACGGATGGCAGTGAACGGGCCGGTATCGGCGGTGCCGTTGACCGTACTGGTTTCAGGATTGCCCTCAACGCGCAGATCTTCGACGCCAACCTCGGAGATGCGGCTGGGGTTCGTGCGATAGATGCTGCCGCCACTGAAGCGCGTCTCGATGGCATCCATGATCGGGGCATCGAGGGTCAGCGTGTCATGCTTCACCGCAGTAACGATCCGTTCGCTGTATACCGCATAATCGCTGGGGGTCCAGCGGTAGCGCGCAGTATCGATACCTTCGGGGCCGAGCCATCGGGCATTGGGCTCCCTGACGATGGCCACAGTGTCACCAACACGATAGCCCGCTGCTGACTTCACCGTGATCCGCATTGCCCCCACAGGTACGTAGTCCATGGTGATTGCGGTTCGGCGCGCGGCGCGGGCTGCGCGCGGCGCCGCCGCTTCTTTCTCGCCCAGATCAATGATTCTGCCCTGCTGCTCGCGGACCTCAGAGCGGATCACTGTGCCGTCGGCACCGCGACCTTCGCCGCGTAGCACCACGCCGCTGGATCGAATGACCAGCGTCTGGCTCAGCGTATAGCGGCCGCGCCGCAGCAGGACTGCACCGCGCAGGCCGTGGTGGTCGCTGGACCGTGCGGCGACCGCGTCGATTGCAGCCTGGATGCGCGGGTAGTCGTCACCACTGGTGTTTGGCTCGAGAACTTCGATCACAGGAATGCTCGCTCGGTCGGGCAGACTGACGCCACCTCCCCGATAACCTGCGCGGGAAAAATCCGGAACGATATTGCGTGCGCTGCTGGCACCGCGTTCGCGGTAAAGACCGTATTGCAAGCGCTTGCCGTCGTTTTCCATCGCAACCAACGGCGCATCCGCCTGCCGGTTGATGGGGTGCGTGAACGGCCCCTGCCCGCTGCTTGTGTCGCTCAGGTTGCTGGCTTTCTGCGTCTCAGCTAACGGCGCGTCATTCGACGACAGCGCGTCCTCGCTGAAGCACGCCAGGATACAGACGAAGAGAAGTTCAAGCGCGCGCGTCAAGATGCACCGGCCAGCCTGCTGTCGAGCCTGCACCGTAGCACGGCCGATGAGCCAAGCATGCGCCGTTTGTTCAATCCAATGCGTGCTCGGCCAGACATGATCTATCGGTCCCAATGCAATCTCGCACCGATGACAGATTCCGACACGCGCCGTCCGCCAGTCCAAAGTACCTTCCGACGTTGTGTCATCGGCGGAGAGCGAAGGGACAGATCGGCCCCACCGCAGGTTACGGATGGGGCGATAGCCTTCTCGACCCTGTCTTCCCTGGCCGCAGTATTGAGCGATGAGAACCGCCGGCTGTTGCGACTGCTGCGCGAACTTCAACCCAGGTCCCTCACCCAGCTGTCTGAGCAATGCGGGCGCAAGGTTCCGAGCCTTTCTCGTACCCTTCGGATGATGGAAGGCTATGGACTGGTTGAACTGAAGCGGGTCGGGGCGTCTGTCGTGCCATCTGCCATGGCCACGCGCTTTCTCATAGAGCTCGATTAGAACCAGGTTGTATCGCCCAATCGCGGAGTTCTGTCGTCATTGCCTCGCTGAGATAACAGCACACTACGCTGACAACCACGACGCATGTCGCATATCCCTCTATCGCTCAGGGCCCTTGCGCCATCGGCGTCTGGGGCGGCTTAACAGCATGCAAGAATGCTGAAAGCGTCTTGCATCAGGCGTTGAATGCAACTTGTCTGATTGGCGTTACGCAGTGACGGCGGTACAGATGACGGGCCATCGAAGAAGGATGGCCGGGCCTCGAAAACCCGTCAGATCACACACGTTGTTTACGCTTGCCGGCCGGCGTCACACCGCGTGACGCCGGCTGGCAATCCGTCTGCCAGCTATGGCGGGCGGAGCGTGGAGGCCTTGTGCCTGCCGGTCTTGTGTGTGATCTCCGGTTTTCGAGCCACGTCTCCGCCCGCCACCCTTATGTGGCGGCTACCGTCTGTCCTGCACGGAGCCCCAGCCATGACTGCACCGGAATTCCCCCGTCCCCACCCCTATCGCGTTGCGGGCGATGAGGTATCAGAGCAACCACCTGCGCTCGACCCCACGGCTTTCATTGCCACCCTGACGCGGATCGGCAACGGCGCAGCCGCCGACGGCCAGCCGTGGCCGGAGCGTCATCAGATGCCGGGCCGGCGCATGGCACTGGCCGATGCGGACTGCGCACTGGCGGGCCTGCGCATCGCGCTGGAGATGCTGCTGGCGGCCGAGCGCGTCCGCCAGAACGGCCCGGACGACGAATACGTGGGCGATCGGGTGATGGAGGGGTTGATGATGGCGTGCCTGGCGCTGACCGCGCAGGTCAGCGCGCGGATGCGGCCGGAGGAATAACGCCGGAACCTCTTCCGGCGTTACCGCCCATCACTCGCAGGAATCGCCTTCTTCCTTCAGCATCGCCTCGTCCACCGGTCGCTCGCGATCGATCAGGGCACGCTGCTCCGCGTTCGGCTCGCCCAGCCACCACACCTTGCAGCGGGCCGTAAGGCGGCCGACCATCTTCGACTGCGTCGGCGAGTACAGCATCGCCAACGCGGTGGTCGGGCACTGGTGCGCCTGGCAGGCGGTGTAGAGCCACCACGGCTCGCCCTGCAGCACCATCAGTTCGCCAGGCCCGCTGGGACCGCTCAGCAGGCGTTCGCGCAGGGAGGGGATGCTCTTGTCGGGCGATTCGGCCGCCGCAGTGTTCTTCATCAGGGCATTGAACGCGGCCAGCACCTTCGGGTCCTTGCGGCCGCAGTCGTCCACGGTGTTGCCGCCGACCAGGGTGAAGAAATAGGTGGCCAGCGGATTGTCCTTGCAGGTGAGCTCCGCGCCGGGGGTCTCTCCTTCCGGCTCACCTTCGTTGTCCCACACCGAGGGGTCCACGCCGTCTTCGATGGACGGCTCGTTCTCGACCACCGTGGCGGTGGCGGCTGGGGCTTCCTTTGCCGGTGCGGCGGTAGCGGCGGGCGTGGCAGCGGTGCCTGCGTCCGGTGCGGGTGCCGGCGTCTGCGTGCACGCGGCCAGCAACGCGACCATCGCCGCCATTCCCATCATTCGAGACGTCATTCCCTGTCCTGTGTGCATTCGCCCAGCCGGCGACCGTGTGATTCTACCCGCCAGCCAAGGCGGATACTCTGGCAGTCACGCCTTCCATCACCACCAGGATGCAGACGCATGCGCCGTTCAACACTTGCCGTGATTGTTCTCAGCGGCTTGTTGATGGCCGGGCCTGTTGTTGCGCAGGAGGCCGCTGCGCCCTCGCCCGCCGCACGTGTTGCCGATGTCGCCCTGCCCGCTGCGCTGGATCGGGTGCTGCGCGATTACGAACAGGCGTGGCGCACGGGTGATGCGAAGGCATTGGCGGGGCTGTTCGCCGAGGACGGTTTCATCCTGCAGAGCAACCAGCCGCCTGTGCGCGGGCGCGCGGCAATCGAGGCAGCGTATGCCAGCCAGGGAAGCAGCCCGTTGCGGCTGCGCGCGCTGGCCTATGCCGCCGAGGAAACCGCCGGTTACATCATCGGCGCCTATACCTACGGCAACAACGTGGGCGATACCGGGAAGTTCACGCTGACGTTGAAGCGGGTAGCGGGTGGGCCGTGGATGATCTTTTCGGACATGGACAACACCAGCGCGCCGCCGCGGTCGCGGTGATGGGCGTTACGGGTTCCACAGTAGATCCACGCCATGCGTGGATGGGTTTCGCGCACGCACAAAAAAAAAACCCGGCGCTGGGCCGGGGTTTTTCGATTCACTTGAACAGCGTGTCCGGATACTCCGGTTTCTGTTCGCGTGCCAACAGCGCACGCAATCCTTCTTCCGGGGTCTGCTCGCCATGCAGCACGGCGCGCACGCGGTCGGAGATGGGCAGGTCGATGCCATGACGGCGCGCCTGTCGCATCACTTCGTCGGCGGTCTGCACCGATTCAACCACCTGGCCGATTTCGCGGATGGCGTCCTGCAGCGTCTGCCCGCGGCCAAGGGCCAGGCCCAGGCGACGGTTGCGTGACAGGTCGCCGGTGCAGGTCAGCACCAGATCGCCCAGGCCAGCAAGGCCCATCAGCGTTTCCGGCTTGGCACCGATCGCTGCGGCCAGGCGCAGCATTTCG
>Ga0265296_1001223_pt1 | contig 30717 bp, 35 predicted proteins | sample MunlanPumphouse1_FD_189073 | JGI IMG/M metagenome (GOLD analysis project Ga0265296, IMG submission 189073) | Groundwater microbial communities from a municipal landfill in Southern Ontario, Canada - Pumphouse #1 | ecosystem: Environmental > Aquatic > Deep subsurface > Groundwater | place... | reverse complement strand
CGATCCCGCAAATCCTGCGAATAGGCTCTGGTCATCCATGCCGACCTCCAACAGCCAGCATCTTGAATCAGAAATCCACCGCCTTGGGAATCCCCAATGATTCCGTCAGATCACAAACCGCTCTAGGTGGGTGGAAGGCACTGACTTGGTCTATATCGGAAAGACCGACCGCACGCTCGCGAAGCGGATCAGCGAATTTGCGCGCTTCGGGAACGGGGAGCCGGCCGCTCATTGGGGCGGACGCCTAATCTGGCAGTTGCCCCACCCCGCGCTGCTGACGATTGGTTGGCTTGCGCTTGATCCTGGGCGCGCGTCGAATGTCGAGGCGTCGATGCTCGACGAGTTTTTCGACCGATTCGGGAAGTTACCGTTCGCCAATCTTCGTCGATGAGGCTTGACATGATATCATGATATGATATCAATATATCATGACACGCATTCTCGCCGATTTGCCCGATGACGACATCAAGTGGCTCGACCATCTCGCCTCGGAGCAGGGGAAGTCGCGCGCGTCGGTGCTTCGCGATGCCGTGCGGGGTTATAGGGCGCAGTCGCAATCGGCGCAGAGCAAGGAATGGCTTGATATAGGGTTTGGGGCTTGGAAGGGCCGCACCGATATTGGTGATTCTGTCGAATGGCAACGGCGTGAACGCGCGTCCTCGACCCGCCCGTGGGATGATGATTACGAAGCGGTCAAAGCGGAGTTTCCAGACCTGTTCGATGAGGAGGATGATCGCCAGCGCCAGATTCATCTCGATATGCTGGCGGGTAAATATCCGGATCCGAAAAAGCCGGTTTCCCAGTGAGTGGTTTCAGCTTTGATTCGAACATCATCATCGACGCGCTGGCAGGATTTGGCCCGGCCCGCGCGGAAATCGATCGCGCTACCGACTTTGGCTCGCGTGCTTGGATCAGCCGTGTGGTGTGGATCGAAGTGATGTCGAAGGGGGAGGGCGATGGCCTCAGGCGCGCCGAGACGCTGCTTTCTGGCTTCAGCGTGGACGAAATCGACGCTGAAATAGGTTGGCGCGCTGCTGCATTGCGGCGCGAACGAGGTCGGCTCAAAGCCATGGACGCCATTATTCTAGCTACCGCACTCACTCGCGGCAGGGTTTTGATCACACGTAATACAAAGGATTTTCCGGCGAATATGCCGGGTATCCGCGTCCCCTACACGCTCTAAAACGAAAGCCAGACCAACATGTGCGGAATTATCGGAATCATCGGCACGGGCCAGGTCGCGGACCGCCTGGTCGACGGGCTGAAGCGCATGGAATATCGCGGCTATGATTCGGCGGGCGTGTGCACGGTCGAGGGCGGCCAGCTCATCCGCCGCCGCGCCGAGGGCAAGCTCGGCAATCTCGTCAAGGAACTCGCGGGCAACCCCGCGCCCGGCACCGTCGGCATCGCGCACACGCGCTGGGCGACGCACGGTGCGCCGACGACGAGCAACGCGCACCCGCACGCGACGGGCGAAGTCGCGCTCGTCCACAACGGGATCATCGAGAATTTCAAGCCGCTGCGCGAGGCGCTGACCGCGCGCGGGCGCAAGTTCGAAAGCGAAACCGATACCGAGGTCGTCGCGCATCTCGTCAGCGAACAGGTCGAGGCCGGCAAGTCGCCGCAGGACGCGGTTAAGGCGGTGCTGCCGCAGCTCCGCGGCGCCTTCGCGCTCGCGATCGCTTTCCGCCAGCATCCGGGCCTCCTCATCGGCGCACGCCTCGGCTCGCCGCTCGTCGTCGGCTATGGTGACGGTGAGACCTATCTCGGCTCGGACGCACTCGCGCTCGCACCGCTGACGCAGAGGATCGCCTATCTCGACGAAGGCGACTGGGTCGTCATCACGCGCGATGGTGCGCAGATCTTCGACGCCGAAAACAACCCGGTCACCCGCGAGATCACCACCTCGGGCGTCACCGCCGCGGCGGTCGAGAAGGGCAATTATCGCCACTTCATGCAGAAGGAGATTTTCGAGCAGCCGACCGTCGTCGCGCAGACGCTCTCCTCCTACATCCGCCCGCTCGAACAGACCGTCGCGCTGCCGCAGATGGATTTTGATCTCGCGGGCGTCGAGCGCATCACCATCGTCGCGTGCGGCACCAGCTTCTACGCCGGCATGGTCGCCAAATATTGGTTCGAAACCTTTGCCCGTGTCCCCGTCGACATCGATGTCGCGTCGGAATTCCGTTACCGCGATCCGGTGCTCCAGCCCGGCGGGCTCGCGCTCTTCATCTCGCAGTCGGGCGAGACCGCCGACACGCTCGCGGCGCTCCGTCATTGCAAGGCGAACGGACAGACGATCGCGGTCGTCGTCAACGTGCCGACGAGCAGCATGGCGCGCGAAGCGGACCTGCTGCTGCCGACGCACGCGGGCCCCGAGATCGGCGTCGCCTCGACCAAGGCGTTCACCTGCCAACTCGCGGTACTCGCGGCGCTCGCCGCGCACCTCGCGCTCAAGAAGGGCAAGCTCAGCGCCGATGACGAGCGCGAGATCGTCAAGCATCTGATCGAGGCGCCCGCCGCGCTGAACGCCGCGCTCGCGCACGACGAGGATATTGCGGCGATGGCGCACCTCGTCGCGCCGGCGCGCGACGTGCTCTATCTCGGCCGCGGCCCCGACTATCCGCTCGCGCTCGAAGGCGCGCTCAAGCTCAAGGAAATCTCGTACATCCACGCCGAGGGTTACGCGTCGGGCGAAATGAAGCATGGCCCGATCGCGCTGATTGACGAGGCGGTGCCAGTGATCGTCCTTGCCCCCTCAGGCCCGCTGTTCGAAAAGACCGTCAGCAACATGCAGGAAGTCATGGCGCGCGGCGGCAAGGTCGTGCTGATCAGCGACGCCGAGGGCCTCGCCGAAGCCGGCGACGGCTGCATGGCGACGATCGAAATGCCCAAGGTCCACCCGCTGATCGCGCCGCTCGTCTATGCGGTGCCGGTGCAACTCTTGGCGTACCATGTCGCGGTCGCCAAGGGCACCGACGTCGACCAGCCGCGCAATCTGGCGAAGTCGGTGACGGTGGAATGAACTGGAATACCACATGCCACTGCGGCGCCGTCTCGGTGCGGCTCGCCAAGGCGCCCGAGGAGATCGCCGAGTGCAATTGCTCGCTGTGCTTCTCGCACGGCATCCTCTGGACCTATATGTCGCCGCGCGATGTCGTGATCGAGGGCGAGACGCGAATCTATAATCGCGCTGACCGCGAAAACCCCAATTCGGACCTGCATTTTTGCGCGACCTGCGGCTGCACGACGCATTGGTCGGCGACCGCCGGACTGATCGAACGCATGGGCGGCGAGGTCGACCTGATGGGCGTCAACATGCGCCTGTTCGACCCGGCGCAGCTCAGCGGGTTGAAGCTAAGCTTCCCCGATGGGCGCGGCTGGTCGGGCGAGGGGCCGTGGGGCTATGCGCGCGAGCATGAGGTGATGCGCTGACGCGCGTGTCGTAAGGATGTCACTCCGCCGCGTTGGCCTGCGCCAGAATCGACGCCGCGATTTCCTCGATCTTGCCAGCGACGAGCAAGGGCGCGCCGCCGACCATGCCGACCTGCGTCTGGCCATTTTCATAGTCGCGGAGCCAGGCGACATTTTCGGCGACGACCAGATAATTGCCGCCGCGCGATTTGAGCGAAATGAACTTCATTGGGGTGTCTCCTGATCGCGGATGCTCTAGGCGGGAAATATGAAGAATATGAGATCGACCCCTCCCGCCGCGATCATCTTCGATTTCGACGGCGTCGTCGCCGACAGCGAGGTGCGCGCCAACCTGTCGCTGGCCGAGAGCCTGACCGCAGCGGGTATGCCCGCGACCTATGACGAGTGTCTGCGCGATTATTATGGCCACAACTGGCAGGAGACCGAGCGGCGGATCGCCGCGCGCTATGGCCGCGCGCTGCCCGCCGATTTCCGCGAGACGCACCGGACACGCGCGCGGGCGCGCTATATGGAGGGCTTCGATGCCGTCCCCGGCGTCGCCGCTTTCCTCGACACGCTCGGGCCACTGCCGCGCGCGATCGCTTCGTCGAGCCGCGCCGAATATATCGGCTGGGCGCTCGCCCTGTTCGGCCTCGGCCATCATTTCGGCGCGCATGTCTACAGCGCCGATGGCTGGGACCGCGGCAAGCCGCATCCCGACATCTATCTCGCCGCTGCGAAAGGGCTGGGCGTCGATCCGGCCGCGTGCCTTGCGATCGAGGATTCGCCGACCGGCGCGCAGGCGGCGATTGCGGCGGGGATGACCGTCGTCGGCTTTTGCGGTGCGGGGCATATCGTTGACCGCGCCGGCCATGGCGCGATGCTGCGCGAGATTGGCGTGCATCATGTGGCGCTGACGTTCGACGAGGTTACGGCGCTGACGCTCAATGCCAAATGATCCTCCCTGTGGCGCAGCCATGGGGAGGGGGACCATCCGAAGGATGGTGGAGGGGCAGCGACGTTACTCTATCAGCCCCTCCGTCAGCGCTTTGCGCTGCCACCTCCCCATGGCTGCGCCACAGGGAGGATATAAGCGGCAAAAACCGCTGTCCTATAAAGCTAGGCTGGATTAGCTTCGCCACGGGTTCGCGTCCCGATCAAGGGACGAAATATACAATCCCGAGTGAAGTTACGCAGTTTTCCGCGACTTTTCAAAACGCCCTTCGAGGAGAGAGATATGTGCACCGAAAACACCGAAGCCGATCTCGACCGCGCGGGATTGCCTGTCGGGCGGCGCAGTTTTGCCGCGCTCGCGGGTGGCGGTGCGCTGATCGCGGCGCTGCCCGCGCGCGCGATCGCGGGCAAGCCGGTGAAGGGCCGCGATGTCGAGATCAAGACCGCCGACGCCACCTGTGACGCCTATTTCGTCGCGCCCGCGAGCGGCAAGCATCCGGGCGTGCTCATCTGGCCCGACATTCGTGGGCTTCGGCCTGCCTTTCGACAGATGGCCGACCGGCTGGCGGGAGAGGGCTATGCGGTGCTCTGCGTCAATCCCTTCTACCGTTGGCAGAAGTCGCCGGTGGTCGATGCCGCGAACGATTTCAATAACCCTGCGATCCGCGAAAAGCTGTTCGGCTATCTGAAACAGCTCAACAAGCAGCTCGTGGAGACCGATGCAACGGCGCACCTCGCCTTCCTCGACGCGCAGCAGGAGGTCGATACCAAGCGCAAGCTCGGCACCACCGGCTATTGCATGGGCGGCCCCATGGTCATCTATACTGCGGCGCTGAAACCCGATCGCGTCGGCGCAGCGGGGAGTTTTCATGGCGGCGGCGTCGGCACCGACAAGCCCGACAGTCCGCACCTGCTGATCCCGAAAACCAATGCCGGTTATCTGTTCGCGATCGCCGACAACGACGACAAGGAAACCCCGAACGAGAAGCTACTGCTGAAGGCCGTTCTCGAACCCCGCAAACAGTGGCACGAGGTCGAGGTATACGAAGGCGCGATGCACGGCTGGTGCCCGCCCGACGGCCGCGCCTATAACGAGGTGGCGGCCGAAAAGGCGTGGGCGCGGATGTTGGCATTGTTCAAGGCTAGCCTCTAAACTTCTTCTGTATCAAACCCGTTCGTCGAGCGAAGTCGAGACACCCGTCGGCGGGGCGTGTCGCTGAAGGGCATCTCGACTTCGCTCGATGCAAACGGAGAAGGGGCTCAGTGCGCGTCAGCCGCCGCTCGCGGCGTAGCTTGCATAGACGCGCTGGCCGCTGGGGCCAAAGCTGATGACCTTATAGGCTTCTCGGTGGTCGTCATGCTCCATGCCGGGCGATCCCGTCGGCATCCCGGCGACCGCGAGGCCCTTCACGCCCTTCGGCTTTTCGCGGAGCAAGCGGCTGATTTCCTTCGCGGGCACATGTCCCTCGATCACATAGCCGCCGACGAGCACGGTATGACAGCTGCGCAGCGCTTGCGGCACGCCCTGCTTGTCCTTGACCGCATTCATATCGGGCGAATTTACCACGACCGCCTTCTGCCCGAACGACGCCTTCACCTGCTCGAGCCATTTGAGGCAGCAGCCACAGCCCGCGTCGCGAAACATCGTCGGGTTCGCGGCGTGTGCGGTGCCGATCACGGCAGAGAAAGCGGCGAGGGCGAAAAACGCGCGGCGGGCAGGTATCATCGCAAATCCTTTTGGAAGATGGTGCGCCGAACCTATAGGCTGACCCCATGAAAGTCCATCTCATCCGGTCGGGCGAGCGCCGCTATGCCATGCGGATCGAGCGTGCCGGTGCGCTCCCAACAAAGCCGTTCGCCCTGAGCTTGTCGAAGGGCTGTTCTTTCTTTTGACGACGCAAAAGAGAAAGACGGTGCTTCGACAGGTTCAGCACGAACGGGTGAGGGGAAAGGCGTGCCTCAGCCCATCGGGTAGAGGATGTCCTTGCTGACCTTGTCCAGCGCCTTCATCACGTCGTCGGACAGCACCAGTTCCATCGCATCGAGGATCGGATCGACCTGATCATAAGCGCTGACCCCGACGATCGTCGAGGCGACGAAGTCATGCTGCTTCGACCAGGCGGTCGCCATCGTCACCGGATGCAGGCCCGCTTCTTCGGCGATCTTGAGATAGCGTTCGGTCGCGGCGAGGCTCTTGTCGTTGACGAAGCGGCGCCCCATCGCGGCCTGCCGGCCCTCCATCTTCAGGTAGCGTGAGAAGCGCGCGCCTTCGGGCGCCGCGCCGCCCTGATATTTGCCCGACAGCACCCCGCCGGCGAGCGGCGAGTAAGGGATGAGGCTGACGCCTTCCTGCCGGCACACCTGCGCCAGCTCGTCCTCGAAACGGCGATTGTTGAGGCTGAAATTATTCTGGATCGTATGATAGCGCGCGCCGCCCAGCCGATCCGACGCCGCGAGCGATTTCATCAGCCCCCAGCTCGTCTCGTTCGAGCAACCAAGGATGCGCACCTTGCCGGCGCGCACGAGCTCGTCGAGCGCGTCCATCATCTCGTCATAGGGCGCGTCATGGTCGGGCCAGTGCGTCTGGTAGAGGTCAATATAATCGGTCTGGAGCCGCGTCAGGCTGTCGTCGACCGCCTGCATGATGTTCTTGCGGTCGAGCGCGGTCATGCCGTTCCGGCACGGCGACTTGAACCACACATGGCTTGGCCCCGACACCTTGGTCGCCAGGATGATCGCGTCGCGCGGCTTGGTTTTCATCCAGCGCCCGACGATCTCTTCGGTACGACCGACCCATTTGACGTCGGGCGGCACCGGATAGCCTTCGGCGGTGTCGTAGAAATTGATTCCCGCATCGAAGCAGCGGTCGAGGACACGGAACGCCGTCGCCTCGTCGGCCTGGCTGCCGAAGGTCATCGTCCCCATGCAGATGTCGGACACATGGATAGCGCTCTTGCCGAGGCGACGACTCTGCATGCTCTTGTTCTCCGGTCAGAAGAGGGGAGCGCCGTCCATAGGTTGCGCTTCGCAACCTTGCAATCAGATCAAATGAGCAGCGCGAGCGATCCCACGAGCAATGCGGCCATCGTCCAGTTGAACGCCTTGAGCCGCGCCGCGCTCGACAGCCAGCTGCCCATCACCTGCCCCATCACCGCCCACAGGCTGGTCGAGGGCAGGTTGATGATCCCAAAGACCACCGCGACGAGCAGCACCGCGCCGAAATTGCGGTCTGGCGCATAAAGCGCGATCGCGGTCAGCGCCATCGACCAGGCTTTGGGGTTCACCCACTGGAACAGCACGGCCTGAAAGAAAGTCATCGGCTTGCCGCGCGCCCCGCTTTCGGTGTCGGGCGCGGCGGCGTTCGCAATCTTCCACGCCAGCCACAGCAGATAGGCGACGCTGACTACCTTGAGTATGATGTTCAGCACGGGAAACAGGTCGAACAGGCCCATCAGCCCGACCCCGACCAGTACGATCATCAACGTGAAGCCGATACCGACCCCAAGCGCGTGCGGCACAGTGCGGCGCAGTCCGAAATTGGCGCCCGACGCCATCAGCATCATATTGTTCGGCCCCGGCGTGATCGACGAGACGAGCGCGAAGGCGGAGAGCGCGAGGAGGGAGGTCTGGTTCATGCGCGCAACATAATGCGTTTTGCGACGCTATGGATTGCAAAGATCGGCGTCGATGGGGTAGATTATGCAATCTATGACCAAGATTGACGCCATTGGCCGCAAGATATTGTGTGAATTGTCGCGCGACGGGCGAATCTCGAACCTCGAGCTTGCCGAGCGCGTCGGGCTGTCCCCATCGGCGTGCCTGCGCCGCGTTCAGGAGCTTGAACGCAGCGGCGTGATCGCGGGCTATCGTGCGCGGATCGACCCGGCGAAGCTTGGCCTGACCTTCCTTGCCTATGTGACCGTCGGTCTGTCGACGCACACAAAAAAGGCGCAGGCCGATTTCGAAGCGGCGATGGCGGATGCCCCCGAGGTGCGCGAATGCCACAACATCACCGGCGCGATCGAGTATCTGCTGCGCATCGAGACCGAGGATCTGGCGGCGTACAAGCATTTCCATACCGAGGTGCTCGGGATGCTGCCGCAGGTCCATTCGATCACCACCTATGTGCTGATGGACTCGCCAAAGGACGAACGGGCATAGTTTTTCTTCGCCGTGCCCGCGAAGGGGTGAGCTTGAACCAGGGTCCCCGCCACCGCATATCGGTTTCATGACGAAACTCTCTTTCCTCGACCTCGTGCCCGTGACCGACACCGGCACGATCGCCCAGTCACTCGCCAACGCCGCCGATCTCGCCAAACATGCCGAGGCACTTGGTTACGAACGCTATTGGGTCGCCGAACATCATGGCATGGCGGGGATTGCGAGCGCCGCGACCTCGGTCGTGCTCGCGCACCTTGGTCAGGCGACCAAGAGCATTCGCATCGGTTCGGCTGGTATCATGCTGCCCAACCATGCCCCGATGGTGATCGCCGAGCAGTTCGGGACGCTCGAAGCCTTGTTCCCCGGCCGCATCGATCTGGGCCTGGGACGTGCGCCCGGATCGGATCAGCGCGTCGCGCGCGCCTTGCGCCGCACGCTCGCCAGCGACGAGCGCGAATTCCCTCAGGACGTGCTGGAGCTTCAGGCATTTCTCGCCGGCGACGAACAACTCGGCATAACCGCGGTGCCGGGTGCGGGCACGCATATCCCGCTGTGGATCCTCGGCTCGAGCACCTTTGGCGCGCAGCTCGCCGCGATGCTCGGACTTCCTTATGCGTTCGCCAGCCATTTTGCGCCCGACGTGCTCGACGAAGCGCTCGACATCTATCGCCGCCAGTTCAAGCCGTCGGCACAGCTTGCCGCGCCTTATGCCGCCGCGGCGTTCAATGCCTTTGCCGCCGATACGCGCGAGGAAGCCGAGTTGCTGGCCTCGTCGCAGCAGCAGGCATTCGTTGCGCTGCGCACCGGCAAACCGGGCAAGATGCAGCCGCCGCTTGCGGGCTATAAGGACAGCCTGCCGCCGAACGCGCGCGCGATCCTCGACCATGTCCTGCAATGTTCGGCGGTCGGCACTTCCGGCGATATTGAGGCGGGGCTGAAAGCTTTCGTTGCGCGCACGGGCGTCGACGAGGTGATCATTGCGTCTTCGATGTACGACCATGCCGCCCGCAAACATTCGCTCGCACTGACGATGGAGGCGGCGAAAACGTTCTAGCCGCGCACTCGGCGCTATGTTGACGCGCCTCCGGCTGGGGCAGTATAGGAGCGGCCCGACCAAGGGCGGCCCGCAGAAGGGTCGCCTTTTTAATTTTGACTGAAAGGTGCCTGCCATGACGATCACGCCGCTGATGCCCGTATACCCCCGCTGTGGTGTACGTCCGGTTCGCGGCGAGGGCGCCTATCTGATCGGCGAGCGAGGCGAGCGTTATCTGGACTTCGCAAGCGGCATCGCGGTGAACCTGCTCGGCCACGGCCACCCGCATCTGACGAAAGCGATCCAGGAGCAGGCCGCGACGCTGATGCACGTGTCGAACCTGTACGGCAGCCCGCAGGGCGAAGCCTATGCTGCGCGCCTTGTCGAGAACACCTTTGCCGACACGGTCTTCCTGACCAATTCGGGCGCCGAGGCGGTCGAATGTTCGATCAAGACCGCGCGCGCCTATCATTCGAGCGCGGGCAATGCCGAAAAGCACAATCTGATCACCTTCAACAACGCCTTCCACGGGCGCACGCTCGGGACGATCTCGGCGACCAATCAGGAAAAGCTGCGCAAGGGGTTCGACCCGCTGCTGCCGGGCTTCGCCTATGCGCCGTTCGACGACATCAACGCTGCGCTCGATTTGGTCGACGACAACACCGCGGGCTTCCTCGTCGAGCCGATCCAGGGCGAGGGCGGTATCCGCCCCGCGTCGCAGCCTTTCCTTCAGGCGCTGCGCGACATCTGCGACAAGCGCGACCTGATGCTCGTGTTCGACGAGGTCCAGTGCGGCGTCGCGCGCACCGGCGCGCTCTATGCCTATGAACATTATGGCGTGACCCCAGACATCCTAGCGAGCGCGAAGGGCATCGGCGGCGGCTTTCCGATGGGCGCATGTCTTGCTACCGAAAAAGCCGCGCGCGGCATGGTGATCGGCACCCACGGCTCGACTTACGGCGGCAACCCGCTCGCCTGCGCCGCCGGACAAGCGGTGCTCGACGTTGTGCTCGAAGACGGCTTCCTCGCGTCGGTCAAGGCGACCGGCGAACGCCTGCGCGGTGCGCTCGAGCAGCTCATTCCCAATCATGACAAGCTGTTCGACAGCGTCCGCGGTGTTGGCCTGATGCTCGGACTCAAGCTCAGCTCGGACAGCCGCGCCTTCGTTGCGCATCTGCGCGACAATCACGGACTGCTGACCGTCGCGGCGGGCGAGAATGTCGTTCGCGTGCTGCCGCCGCTCAATATCGACGACAGCCATATCGCCGAATTCATCGAGAAATTGTCAGCGGGCGCGGCGAGCTACACGCCGCCCGAAGGCTGATGCGGCACTTCCTGAACCTGTCCGACGCGGGCGGGGACGCGGTCGCCGCGATGCTCGCCGATGCGATCGACCGCAAGGCGGCGCGCGCGGGCTGGCCAAAGGGCAGGGTCGACGCCGATGCGCCGCTCGCGGGCCATGTGCTCGCGATGGTGTTCGAAAAGAATTCGACGCGCACCCGCGCCTCGTTCGACATCGCGATCCGCCAGCTTGGCGGCACGTCGATGATCATGGACGCAGGCGTGACCCAGCTCGGGCGCGGCGAAACGATCGCCGACACCGCGCGCGTGCTGTCGCGCTATGCCGACGCGATCATGATCCGCACCGACGATCATGCCAAGGCCCTGGAGCTTGCCGAATATGCAAGCGTCCCCGTCATCAACGGGCTGACCGACCTGTCGCACCCGTGCCAGATCGTCGCCGACCTGCTCACGATCGTCGAAAGCGGCAAGGCGCTGCCTGGGCTTGAACTCGCGTGGCTCGGCGACGGCAACAATGTCCTCGGCTCGCTGATCGAGGCAGCCGGGATGTTTGGTTTCCACGTCCGCGCCGGCGTGCCGCAGGGCTATGAGCCCGATGTAGGCTTCGTCGAGGCGGCGCGGGCGAAGGGTGTCCGCATCGACATCACGCGCGATGCGCGCGAGGCGGTGGCGGGCGCCGATCTGGTCGTCACCGACACCTGGGTGTCGATGGGGCAGGACCATGCGCACAACAAGATCGCGGCAATGGCGCCCTATCAGGTCGACGAGCGGCTGATGACGGGCGCCAAGGACGATGCGATCTTCCTTCATTGCCTGCCCGCGCACCGCGGCGACGAGGTTGTCGATGCGGTGATCGACGGTCCGCAATCGCGCGTCTGGGACGAGGCCGAAAACCGCGTCCATGCGCAGAAGTCGATCCTGCTCTGGGCGCTCGAAAAATTGTGAGTTCGAAGACGTGAGTGACATCATCGAAACCTGGTTCGATCAGCCCTTGCTGTTCACGATCGCCGAACGCCATGTGCGCGGACGGCTTGTGCGGCTCGGGCCGACGCTCCAGACGATCATGGGGGCGCATAATTATCCGCCGGTGGCCGAAAAGCTGCTGGCGGAGGCGCTGGTGCTTACCGTGCTGCTTGGCTCGACGCTCAAGGACGAGAAAGGCCAGATGACGCTGCAGGCGCAGACCGGCGGCGGGCCGATCGAGCTGCTGGTCTGCGACTATCGCGGCGGCGAACTGCGCGGTTACCTCAAATTCGATGCCGAACGGCTCGCCGAGGTCGGGGCCGACCCGACCTTGTTCGCGCTGTTCGGCGAGGGCTTCCTTGCGATCACCTTCGACCAGGCGACGACCCCCGAGCGCTATCAGGGCATCGTCCCGCTCGAAGGCGCGTCGATCGGTGAGGCGGCCGAGCATTATTTCGAACAGTCCGAGCAAATCCCCAGCCTGATCAAGCTCGCCGCGCGCCATGATCCCGAGGCGGGCTGCCTCGCCGGCGGACTGCTCTTGCAACATCTGCCCGAAGGCGAAGTTGGCCGTGACCGGTTGCACGTGCGTCACGACAATGCCGAATGGGAGCATGCCAAGACGATCGCGGCGACGCTGAAGGATGCGGAACTCACCGACCCCGCCACCTCGCTCGAAACGCTCGCGTGGCGGCTGTTCCACGAGGATGAGGTGCGCGTCGAGCCGGGCATGTCGGTGTCGCGCGGATGCCGGTGCAGCACCGGCTATTTCGCCGGGGTGCTCGCGCAGTTTCCGGAGGCCGAGCGTGCGGATATGGCCGATGAAAATGGCCGGATCGTCGTCGACTGCGCCTTTTGTTCGCGCTTCTTTCCGATCCCGCTGGATGAAATCTCGGCCCCCAATCGCGCGGAATAGCGACGGAATTTCCCCAAATTTCGGCGACGAGGCGAGATAATCCAGCGCCAAGTGGTTGAAAACGCATCCCCGGCTTGCTAACTGAACGGGAACAGGGTCGCATATTCGCTCGCTCGCGGGCGGCCAATGGAACAGGTGGAATGGCGGTCTTCTCTCCCACATTGCGAATGTCTCTCATTGCGCTCGGCTGCGCCGCCGCAAGCGCCGTACCCGCGCAGGCGCCTTCGCTGGCGATGCTCGACCGCCTCGAAAAAGGCAGCTGGCAGCTTCGCGAGCGCGGAAAAGAAGATGTGTTGCAGACGATTTGCGTCGGCGACGCGCGGCGGATGATACAGATCCAGCATCCGCGCTCGACCTGCTCGCGCTATGTCATCGAAGACACGCCGAATGCGGTGACCGTCCATTATACCTGCCCCGGGGCAGGGCATGGCCGCACGAGCATCCGCAGCGAGACGAACCGGCTCGTCCAGATCGACACGCAGGGCATCGCCGACGGCAGGCCGTTTTCGCAGGCGATCGAAGCGCGCCGCACCGGCGGCTGCTGAGTGAACGAAATATTAACCATCCAACATTAGGGTGGAGGCGTGGCATACCGATGTGTGCCCTTCTCCCTAACGGCTTTCATGCCGAACTGGGCCGTGCGGCAAGTGCCTCGCGGCCCATTTTCTTTGATGCGGCGCAGCACTTGCGCGCCCCGCGGCGCGGGCCTATCTGGCGCCGATGCAGCAAGTTTCCGGAAAAACGGTGATCGTCCTCCTGTCGGGCGGCCTCGACTCGATGGTCTGCGCGGGCATCGCGCGCGAGGCCGGCGCGCGCATCGTTGCGCTCACGATCGACTATAACCAGCGCCACCGCGTCGAACTGGAATCGGCGACGCGGATCGCGGACTATGTCGGCGCGGCCGAACATATCATGCTCCCGCTCGACCTCCGCCGCTTCGGCGGTTCGGCGCTGACAGCCGACATCGACGTGCCGAAAGACGGTGTTCCCGAGGTTGAGGGGGGCGGCGATGTTCCGGTCACCTATGTCCCGGCGCGCAACCTCATCTTCCTGTCGCTGACGCTCGGCCTTGCCGAAGCGCGGCAGGCACAGGACATCGTCATCGGGGTCAATGCGCTCGACTATTCGGGCTATCCCGACTGCCGCCCCGAGTTCATCCAGGGGTTCGAAAAGCTCGCCGCGCTCGCGACGCGCGACGGCGACAAGGGCGTCGATTTCCATATCCACGCACCGCTCCAGCATATGACCAAGGCCGATATCGCCGCCGAGGCGGCGCGGCTAGGCATGGACGCGGGGATGAGCTGGTCGTGCTACGACCCGACGCCCGAAGGGCTGCACTGCGGGTCGTGCGACAGTTGCCGGTTACGGTCCAAGGGCTTTGCCGATGCGGGGCTGGCCGACCCGACGCGCTACGCCTGAGCCGATGACTTACGCCGTCAAAGAGATTTTCCTCACCCTGCAGGGTGAGGGCGCGCAGGCAGGGCGTCGTGCGGTGTTCTGCCGCTTTGCTGGCTGCAATCTGTGGACGGGCCGCGAGAAGGATCGCGCCAAGGCGGTCTGCCAATTCTGCGACACCGATTTCGTCGGCACCGACGGGACTTTGGGCGGAAAATATCGAACGGCGGCGGCGCTCGCCGATGTCATTGCCGAAAGCTGGGGGCAGGGCAGCGACGACCGCTATGTCGTGCTCACCGGCGGCGAGCCGATGTTGCAGGTCGATTCCGCGCTGATCGACGCGCTGCACGAGCGCGGCTTCACGATCGCGATCGAGAGTAACGGAACTTTCCCGGTTCCGCGCAGCATCGACTGGATCTGCGTCAGCCCGAAGGCGGGCAGCGATCTGGTGCAGACGAGCGGCGACGAATTGAAGCTCGTCTGGCCGCAGCCGGGCAGCGATGTCGCGCGGCTCGCGACGCTCGATTTCAAGCATCTGCTCGTCCAGCCGCTCGACGACCCGCACGCCGCCGCCAATGTGCAGGCGTGCATCGATCTTGTGATGGACGATCCGCGCTGGCGCCTGTCGCTGCAGACGCACAAGAATCTGGGATTGCGCTAGGAGCTATTCGCTCTTTTTCGCGGCGGGATCGGCGGTGATCGCCTTTTTCGCGACGGGTATGTCGACCGCATCGGGATTATCGTCGGCTTCGCTTGCGGGCGCCGCCTCATCCGCAGTATCCGCTTCGTCGGTCTTCGTCGCATCCTTCTTGGTGCCGTCGTCGGGGACGCTGTTGTCGACCGCGGTGCCGTCGCTGACCGCATCGTCGAGGATGATCATCGAATCGCTCACCGATCCCGGCTGGACCTCGACCGCGTCGAGCTTGGTCGTCGACTTGCCGGCGGTGTCGCTGCCGCCGCAGGCTGCGAGCGCGAGAAGGGAAAGCGATGCGAGAAGAGTGCGGGTCATGCGGCGTTCCTAATCGCTTGGCGAAAGCTTGTCGAGAAAGGCGGGTAGCGTTTGCACAAGCGCCGCATCGACGTCGGCAAAGGAAGCCGTCCGCCCGAGCGCCGCAAGGCTCGTCACTGGAAATTCGGCGATGCCGCACGGCACGATGCCGCCGAAATGCGCCAGATCCGGCGCGACGTTGAGCGAAAAGCCGTGCATCGTCACCCAGCGCTTCACGCGCACGCCGATCGCCCCGATCTTGGCCTCGCGGCCGTCGGCGTCGTTGGTCCAGATGCCGATGCGGCCCTCGGCACGCCGCGCCTCGACGCCGAGCAGCGCGAGCGCGTCGATCACCCAGCCTTCGAGCGCCGAGACATAGGCGCGCACGTCGCGCCCGCGCCGGGTCAGGTCGAGCTGGACATAGCCGACCCGCTGGCCGGGGCCGTGATAGGTATAGCGTCCGCCGCGCCCCGCGTCGTAAACCGGAAACTGGGGGCTCAGCAGTTCAGCGGGATCGGCACTGGTCCCGGCGGTATAGAGCGGCGGATGCTCGATCAGCCAGATCCGTTCGCCCGCCTCGCCAGCGTGGATCGCGGCGGCGCGCGTCTCCATATCGGCGAGCGCGACGTCATAGTCGGTCAGGCCGGGACTGATGGTCCATTCTGGCGGGGAAAGGGGCGGCATCGCGCGGGCTATCTGGCCCGCCGCGGCGTCCCGCGCAAGACCCTCTGCACCGGTTGCCGACAGGGCTGGACAGGAGCGCCGAAGATCGTCACCTTCGCCGCAACTGGGAAATCGAAAAAATGACGGGGTATCAATGGTAAAATTCGACATGGGCGCCGCGTGGGACGACACGCTGCAACTTTTGAAATCGCACACGGCGCTGGTTGGCACGATCGCCGGCGTTTTCCTGTTCCTGCCGGCGCTCGCGGTCGCATGGTTCGGTCCGGTGCCGATCGAGCCCGCTGCGGGCGCCGATTTCAATCAGGTCATGGAGACTTTCCGCGAAAGCTTTCGCCAAATGATCCCGGGGCAGCTGGCGATCGCGCTCTCAGCGCTCATCGGCACGGCAGGAATCCTACGGCTTTGGCTGTCGCGGACCGGGACCAGCGTCGGCGAGGCGCTGACCTTCGCGCTCATGCTGTTCCCGACGATGCTCGCGATCCAGATATTGTGCGGAATCGCGCTCGGTCTCGGCTTCATCCTGTTGCTCGTCCCCGGCCTCTATTTGCTCGGGCGGCTCGCGCTCGTCACCCCGGCCGTGGCCGACCGCAGCCTCTACAACCCTTTCGAAGCGATCCGGACGAGCTGGGAGCTCACCCGGGGCAACGGCTGGGCGATCTTCTTTTTCCTGTTCCTGGTCGCGCTGGTGATCGTAATCGCGGCGCTGATCATCGGGGGCATCGTCTCGGTCATCGCAGGAAACGAACCGGGGTTCGGGCGGATGCTGGGCGGATTCATCGAGGCCGCGTTCAGCGCCGTCGGCAGCCTGGCGTCGATTGCCGTTTCGGCGGCCGCCTATCGCCAGCTTGCATCGTCTGATGTGTTCAAGTGATGCGGGTCACCGCTAATAACAACGATGTGTCGCAAACGGGGCGAAGCCGCCCAGGCTTTTGCCCGCCTTGGATGGAGTGTGAGAGTCTGGTTTAAGAACAGGGGGAAGTCACATGGCAAAAATGAGTATCGGAGCGGCCTTCTCGGAAACCTTTGCGTTTCTCAAGGCCAATTGGACGCAGATGCTGATATGGGTGGGCGGGGCGTTGGTCGTCGTTGGCCTGCTCGGTTATCTGTTTCTTGGATCGACCTTCTCGGCGATGGCGTTGGCACCCAATGACCCGTCGCTCGTGATGGGGGCGTTCAGCAAGATATTCCTGTTCGCGCTGATTGCGGCAGTGATTCTGTACGGCGTTTCGATGCTTATCTGGCGCGGCGGCATGCATCCCGGCGAAGCGCCGAATTTCGCCTGGGCGTTTCAGGCCGGGCCGGCGTTGGCTTTCGGCATGTTCGTCGTGATGATCGCCGCCTATATCGTCATCTTCATCATCATGTTTATCCTGACGCTGATTTTCGGCGCAGCACTCGGCGGGATGGGCGGATTTTCGCCGGACGCGCTGACATCGGGCGCAGCTGGTGCCATCGGCGGCGGCGCGATTTTCCTGATGATCATCCTCTATATCGGCCTGAGCGTCTTCATGCTGTGGGTGCAAGCCCGTTTCATGGTTGCCGGTCCCGTGATGGCAAATCAGCTGACGCGCAATCCGGTGACGGGTCTCGGTGAATCGTGGCGGCTGACGGGGCCGTCGCAGTGGACGATCGTCGGCTTCTATCTGCTCTTCACGATCGGCATATTCATCTATGCGCTGATCGCGGGCATGATCTTCGGCGGCGTCCTTGGCGCTATTCTGGGCGGTTCGGCGGTCGGCGCGATGCTGACGATGATCGTCATGGCGGCGGTCGTCTACCTGCCGATCATCATGATTTCCTTCTCGATGCCGGTCGGCATCTATCGCGCCATCGCACCGCGCGCATCGGGGGATGTTTTCGCCTGATCTACGCCAACGGAAAATAGAAAGGGCGCCTCCGGTAACGGGGCGCCCTTTTTTATGTCAGCTCCATTTGGCGAGCGGCGGCAGGCTCATCAGGATCGCGTCGATGTTGCCGCCGGTCTTCAGCCCGAACAATGTTCCGCGGTCATAGACGAGGTTGAATTCCGCGTAGCGCCCGCGCCAGATCAACTGTTCCTCGCGCTCGGCCTCGGTGAAGGGCAGCCCCATCCGGCGCCGCACGATCTGCGGAAAGATGTCGAGAAACGCTTCGCCGACCGCTTGGGTCAGCTGGAAATTGCGGTCGAACTCGGCATCGTCGCCGCATTCGAGATGGTCGTAGAAAATCCCGCCGACGCCGCGATGCACGCCGCGATGCGGAATATAGAAATAATCCTCGGCCCATTTGGCGTAGCGTTCGTAAACGTCGGGACCAAAGGGCGCGCAGGCCGCGCGCAGCCGTGCATGAAAGGCGTCGGTATCCTCGGCATAGGGGATCGGCGGGTTGAGGTCGGCGCCGCCGCCGAACCAGCGCTTCGTCGTCGCGAGGAAGCGCGTGTTCATATGCACCGCGGGAACATGCGGGTTCGCCATATGCGCGACCAGGCTGATCCCCGTCGCGAAAAAGCGCGGGTCTTCGCCCGCGCCATGGATCGACCCGGCAAAGTCGGGCGCGAACTCGCCCGCGACGGTCGAGACATTGACGCCGACCTTTTCGAACACCTTGCCCGTCATCACGCCGCGCACCCCGCCGCCGCCTTCGCCCGGCGCCAGCCCCTCGGCCTCGCGGTCCCACGGCGTATAGGCAAAGCGCGCGCCGCCGCCCGCCTCGGCCTCGATCTTCTCGAATTCGGCGCAGATTCGGTCGCGGAGCGATTCGAACCAGTCACGAGCCGTCTGTTGCTGCGGGTCGAGCGAGATCATGCCGGAAAGCCTTTCGTTTGCCTGAGCGCTTCGGCGAGCGCGATGCCAGCCGCGACCGCGACATTCAAGGAGCGAAAGCCCGGCTGCATCGGAATTGCGACCCGTGCTGCGGCCGCATCATGGACATAAGGCGGCACGCCCGAGGATTCGGCGCCGAGCAGCAGCAGGTCGCCGGGCTCGAACGTAAAGGCGGGCAGGGGTGTCGCCCCCGCGGTGGTCAACAGCACGAGCCGCCCTCCGGCGTCGGCGCGCCAGTCGTTGAAGTCATTCCAGTTTGCATGCCGGCGCACATTGGTACGCACAGCATAATCCATGCCGGCGCGTTTCAGCGCCGCGTCGCCAAAGGGGAATCCGCACGGCTCGATGATATGTGCGGGCGCGCCGAAACAGGCGGCGGTGCGCAATATGGTGCCGACATTGCCGGCGATGTCCGGCTGAAACAGGGCGATTTCCATGGTGCCCCCATAAAGGCGAAGGCGCCGGGAATCGAGAGGCTTGGCGGCCGTCGCTTGGTACAGTGCGTTATGCGGAAATTGCCTGTTGGCAAGCCCGGACAGTGCGGCTATCAGGCCCGCAATTCCCGGAGGGGCCGCCGGGTTGTGCGCTTTCGTGCGCGTGCAACAGGGGCGGCCATAACTTCGAGAACTTTTGTTAGTTCACCCATGCAAGGGCAGTCGAATGGCCAGTGAATCTGAACTCAACGCCGGTATCGAGGATGGCGTACGCCGCCGGGATTTCATCAATATTGCGGCGGTGAGTTTCGCTGGTGTCGGTTCGGTCGCCGTGGTGCTGCCGCTGCTCAACCAGATGAACCCGTCGGCCGACGTGCTCGCGCTGTCGACGACCGAAATCGACATTTCGGCGATCCAGCCCGGCCAGGCGATCAAGACCAGCTGGCGCAAGCAGCCGGTGTTCGTGCGCAACCTCGTCGCCAAGGAAATCGCCGAAGCCAAAGCCGTTCCGCTGGGCGACCTGCGCGATCCCGAAACGATCGACCAGCGTACCAAGCCCGGCAAGGAAAACTGGCTGATCACGCTGGGCGTCTGCACCCACCTCGGTTGCGTCCCGCTCGGTGCTGCGGAAGGCGAGAACAAGGGCGATTTCGGCGGTTATTTCTGCCCGTGCCACGGTTCGCATTACGACACCGCGGCGCGCATCCGTAAGGGCCCGGCACCCAAGAATCTGGTTGTGCCGCCCTATGAATTCAACAGCGACACCGTCGTGACGATCGGCTGAGGAGCGAGATAAGATGAGCTTTCCCTGGGCCAAACCCTATGAACCGACGCATCCGCTGATGAAGTGGATGGACGAGAAGCTGCCGATCCCCCGCCTGGTTTATAACGCCACGGGTCCCGGCTATCCCGTCCCGCGCAATCTCAACTATTTCTGGAACTTCGGCGTCCTCGCCGGTGCCGCGCTGATGATCCAGATCATCACCGGCATCGTTCTGGCGATGCATTATGCCGCCAATGCGGGCGTCGCGTTCAATTCGGTCGAGCATATCATGCGCGACGTGAACGCCGGCTGGTTCATCCGCTACGCGCATATGAACGGCGCGAGCATGTTCTTCATCGTCGTCTATCTGCACATCTTCCGCGGCCTTTATTATGGTTCGTACAAGGCGCCGCGCGAAATGGTGTGGCTGCTCGGCGTCGTGATCTTCCTCCTCATGATGGCGACTGCTTTCATGGGCTATGTTCTCCCGTGGGGCCAGATGAGCTTCTGGGGCGCGCAGGTGATCACCGGCTTCTTCTCGGCGATACCGATCGTCGGCGAACCGGTGCGCGAATGGCTGCTCGGTGGCTTCGTCCCGGATAACGCCACGCTGAACCGTTTCTTCTCGCTGCACTATCTGCTGCCGTTCGTGATCCTGGGTGTCATCATCCTGCACATCTGGGCGCTGCACATCCCGGGTTCGTCGAACCCGACGGGCATCGAGGTGAAGGACGAACAGGACACCGTCCCGTTCCACCCCTATTACACCGCGAAGGACGGCTTCGGTGTCGGCATCTTCCTGCTGATCTTCGTCGCGCTGACCTTCTTCAGCCCGAACACGCTCGGCCACGCCGACAACTATATCCCGGCGAACTCGCTTTCGACCCCGGCGCATATCGTTCCCGAATGGTATTTCCTGCCCTTCTACGCGATTCTGAAGGCGTTCACCTTCAACTTCCTGTGGATCGATGCGAAGCTGTGGGGCGTCATCGCGATGTTCGCGTCGATCGCGCTGCTGTTCTTCCTGCCCTGGCTCGACAGCTCGCCGATCAAGTCGTCGAACTATCGTCCGCTGTACCGCTGGTTCTTCTGGGTCCTGGTCCTCGACGTGTTGCTCCTCGGCTGGTGCGGCATGCAGCCCGCGGAACAGCCGTGGGTGATCCTCAGCCAGCTGGGTGCGATCTATTATTTCGCGCACTTCCTGGTGATCCTGCCGATCGTGTCGCGGATCGAACGCCCGCTTCCGATGCCGAATTCGATCACCGAAGCGGTCCTCGCCAAACACGCCACCGACACCTCGTCGGCTTCGGCAACGGCCTGAGCGCCGGACTTTAATAGGAGCTGATACAGCCATGGTTCGTCCGCTCGGTTTTCTCGTCGGTCTCGGTTTCATTGCCGCGCTGGTGCTCGCGATCCTCACGACGCCGCTCAGCAATGAGCCCAATGTCGCCTATTCCTTCGTAAAACATCCCCGGCATCTGAAGCTGGCCAGCGATGGCATCGTCGTGCCGCACTGGGACAAGGCGCAGCTGCAGCGCGGGATGCAGGTGTACAAGGAAGTCTGCTCGGCCTGTCACAGTCTGAACCTCGTCGCCTTCCGCAATATCGCGGATTTCGGCTACACCGAGGGCCAGGTGAAGACCTTTGCCAAGGGCTTCCAGGTGCCGTCGATCAACCCCGACACGGGTGAGCCGGCGACGCGCGATGGCTTGCCGTCGGATTATTTCCCATCGCCCTATGCGAACGAAACGGCCGCCCGCGCCGCGAACAACAACGCGCTGCCGCCCGATCTTTCGCTGATCACCAAGGCGCGCGAAGGCGGCAAGGATTATGTCTATTCGCTGCTGACGGGCTATCAGAACCCGCCGGCGAACCTGCCGGCCGAACTGAAGCCGGGCACGGGTCTGCACTACAACCCCTATTTCGCGAACCTCAACCTCGCGATGGCGCCGCCGCTGACCAACGGGCAGGTGACCTTTGCCGACGGCTCGCCGAACGATGTGAAGAGCATGGCGGCCGACGTCACGGCGTTCCTCGTGTGGACCGCCGAACCGAAGCTGATCAAGCGCATCCAGGTGGGTTATGCGGTCTTCTTCTTCCTGCTGATCTTCACCGTGCTGACCTATCTGTCGTACCGGAACATCTGGGCCGACAAGAAGCATTGAGAGCTAAGGGAGGGCGAGCTTCATGATCGCCCTCCCGCCTCAGCCGGACCTCGACCTCGCGTCGCTCGTCCGCACCGTCCCGGACTTTCCGAAGGCGGGCATCCAGTTTCGCGATATCACGACGCTGATTGGCAACGCCGTCGGCTTTGCCGAGAGCGTGCGTCGCCTGAGCGCGCTCGCCGCCGTCCATCGTCCCGACTTCATCGTCGCGGTCGAGGCGCGTGGCTTCCTGTTCGGCGCCGCGATGGCGACTGCGATGGGATTGGGCGTCGTCCCCGTGCGCAAGGCGGGCAAGCTTCCCGGCGTCACCATCGGTGTCGACTATGAACTCGAATATGGCGTCGACCGCCTCGAACTGCACGAAGGTGCGGTGCTGCCCGGCCACCGCGTTGTGTTGGTCGATGACTTGCTGGCGACCGGCGGCACGATCCTCGCCACCGCCGCACTGATGCAGAGCGTCGGCGCCGAGGTCGCCGCCGCGCTGTTCGTGATCGACCTTCCCGATCTCGGCGGCTCACAGCGGCTCGAAGCGGCGGGGCTGGCCTGCGAGACATTGATCGCCTTCGACGGCGACTAGGGTCAGGCGGCCATGTCGGCCATCGCCGCGTCGGCTTCGACACAGAAGATCGCACGCGCTTTCCCGCCCGCCTTGGCGCGGTAGAGCGCGGCATCGGCGCACGCCAGAAGCCGCTCCAGTTCGACCCCTAGCTTGGGCGCGGTTGCAATCCCCACACTGACCGATACCGACATCGAAATATCGTCGACCAGATAGGGTTTGCTGATCTCGCGGATGATCCGGCGCGCGAGCAGTTCGGCCTCGGTGTCGTCGCGCAGACCGACCTGCAGCACGATGAATTCATCGCCGCCGAGCCGCGACACGACATCTTCGCTGCGCACCATCCCCTCCAGACGACGGGCGACCTGTTCGAGCAGTGCATCGCCGGCGGGATGGCCGTAGCGATCGTTGATCGCCTTGAAACCGTCGAGATCCAGGAAATGGAGCGCGACCTGGTTTCGCGCGCGCAGCGCCGTCGCGGTGTGAAGCTGGAACTGTTCGCGCAGCAACAGGCGGTTCGAAAGGCCGGTGAGGGCGTCGGTCCGCGCAAGCTTCGCCATGTCGTGCCGCGCCGTGTGATGCTCGACCGCCGAGCGGTAGAGATGGGCCACGGTCTGGAGGCTGAGCGCGGTGATCATCGCGACGATGAACGCTTCGATCAGGAACAGCTCGCCGTGCAGCGGAATGGGGTGCGCGTCGAAAGCGTGAAGCGCGAGGGCCACAATCGTGGGAAGCGTCGCGATCAAAAGGCTGGTGACGCAGATTTTCGGCCGAACCGAGGTCCGCGAAACGATGCCCGCGCCAAAGCTGAAAACCAGACTGACGGTGATGAGGTGCAGCAGCGGATAATGCGACGATATGGCGACGACGTTGAGCAACGCGAGAAGGATGGCCGACGCATAATTGCCGATGGCATAGCGTCGCTCCCAGCGCCTTAGAGCATGGAAATCGCCCACGGGCCCCGCACGGAGCCAGGCACTTATGGTGGCAAGGCGAAGAAAGGTGGTGACGGCGCCCAGCGCGGCGAGGGCGAGAAGGAAGGGGTTGTCGAGTTCCCGGCCGACCAGGAGGCATATTCCGACAAAAACGATTCCGAGACCGAATATCGGGACCCACATGCTGAACAGCATGGCGACGAAATCGCGATACACGGGTAGTGGAAGAGCCGCCGGGCTTGGGAAAATGTGCAAGCGCGAAGGGGGCTCGATCGGTGCGGAGGAATCCGATCGTCTCATAAGGTGGATCGTGCGCCCATAAGGTTAAGGTCTGGTAACAGCGGCCCAGGCTGCCGCGAAAGCCGGAGGGGCGCCGTCCAGGGCAAAGAAAAAGCCCGCGCCCGAGAGCGCGGGCCTATCACCCCCGTGGCAATGCCGAGGTTTAGAAGGGCACCCAGTTCTGCTTTTTGCGGAACTTCATATAGCCGGCGTTCACGCCAAGCCGCGCGCCGACGCCGACGCGGATCGGGATCAGGACGACGTCGCCGCGGCGCATATAGCTCGCGTTGAAGCCGCCGACCAGATAGGCGGCGCCTTCACCCGAGGGGTAGCGTTTGTAGAGGTCCTCGCTGTCGAACAGATTATAGACGAGGACAAAGGTGTTGCCGGCATTGGCGCCAGCGTCGAACCCGATCGACGGGCCGGTCCAGTAAGCGGGCAGTTCGCCCTCGATCTTGTGATGCAGCGTGCCCGAGCCGTAGCGCACGCCGAGCACGAGCGCACCGCCCGCCTCGCGCCCGACGATATAGGCGTTGGGTTCGCCCTGCTTCTTCAAAATATCCTCGATCAGCCCCGCAAGCCCTTGGGCGCCCTTGCCGAACACGCCTTCGGCGGCTCCGATCAGATCGTCCTTCTTGTAGGTCGATCCTGGCGCGGCCACGACGGTGGTCGCCGAGACGTCGGCGCTGGTCGCGGTGCCGTCCACGGGCGGCGTCTCGCTGGTCTGCTGGTCGCCGGTGGCAAGGTCGCTGTCGTACGACGTGCCGACCGTCGAATCACTCGATACCGGCGGCGGCGCAGGATTATCGAGATCGGAATCGATCGCCGTGCTGTTGGGATCGACTTCGCGCATCTGCGCGGCTGCCGGAAGCGGCGTCAGCGCGAGGCCGAGCGATGCCATTGCTGCCAAGGCAAGGCTGGTGAACGTTTTCCGCATATTGGACCCCTAAACATCGAGTGACGCACGCACGCCATATTCTGCGTTAATCATGACTCGCTTTCGCGCTCGATCAATGAACCGGCGATGACTTGAGTCGAATTTACGCCAGACCGAATCATCTGGGCGACGAAATGCCTGCTTCGACCCCAAAATTGTACAATCTTTGCCGTTGCGGGGTGCGAAGTGCATGGCTATAGCGACCCGCCTAGGCCAGACTGTCGTTAGCGCGACAGGCCATGCGGAGACGTGGGTGAGTGGCTGAAACCAACGGTTTGCTAAACCGTCGTACTGGTAAATCCGGTACCGAGGGTTCGAATCCCTCCGTCTCCGCCACCTTGCCCCTTCGCGGGGGTTCGTATCGGTCCACCGAGATTGAGTTTTTACCAGAAAACCTGAATTTTTCGGATTCGCTGGTCCGCAGCGGTCCGCGCCCGTTCGTTTCGAATGCGGTTCAGACCCGTGGTCTCGACGTCCCTAAAAGGTGATCTCGGAGATGGGTAATGTCGAACGAAGCAAAGATCCGCGCAGCCATGGCGCGAAGCAAGCCGTGGAAACTTACGGACAGTCATCGGCTCTTCCTGCTGGTGACGCCGAACGGGTCGAAGCTCTGGAAATGGAGTTATCAGTTCGACGGTAAGCAAAAGACGATGGCCTTTGGAGATTATCCGTGGGTCAGCCTGCGTGACGCGCGCGAAACGCGACGCGGGCGCATGGACCTCGACGACGGCCATGATCCCTCGGCGCTCCGCAAGGTGCAGGTCGATGCCAATATCGAGGCGGCGCGGATCACCTTCGAGCTGATGGCCCTGGAGTGGCATGCGCGGTCGGCGCCGACATGGACGGCCGTCCTGCCGAGGACATCATGCGCAGCCTCGTGCGCGACGTCTTACCTGAGATCGGCTCGCAGCCAGTCTCGCTGCTGACCCCGAAGCTCGTCTTCGATGTTCTGAAGGCGATCGAGGACCGCGGTGCGATCGAAACCGCCAAGCGCGTGCGCCAGCGAATCTCGGCCGTGTGCATCTATGCGATCGCGAAAGGCTTCATGGAGAGTGATCCCGCCGAGAAGCTTCGGGTAGCACTCAAACCGATGCGTCGGGGGCGCCAGCCGGCGATCACCGACATCGACGAACTGCGCGCGATGATCGTGGAGGCCGAGGAGGATAATGCGCGGCCGATCACGCGTCTCGCGCTCCGTATGCTCGCCCTGACCGTCGCGCGGTCGGGAGAGCTGCACGGGGCGCGATGGGACGAGTTCGAGGGGCTGAACGGGCTTGCGCCGCTCTGGCGCATCCCTGCGGCGCTTATGAAGGGCGACCGCGACCGGAAAAAGGAGATCGACGGCGATCATCTCGTGCCGCTGACCCCGCAGGCGGTCGCGGTGATGCGGGCGCTCTGGCCGCTCACCGGGGCCGTCCGCTGATCTTCCCCAACAACCGGCTCTCCGACAAGCCGATGAGCGAGAATGCGCTCGGTTACTGCCTCAACTGGGCGGGCTATCACGGCCATCATGTCCCGCACGGATTCCGCGCCGCCTTCTCGACGATCATGAACGAATGGGCCGAGCGGCAGGGCAAGAAGAACGACCGCCAGGTCATCGACCGGATGCTCGCGCATGTCCCCAAGGAGAAGGTCGAGGGCGCCTATATCCGTGCGGCCTATATGCCGCGCCGCCGATGCGCTCGTCGCGCGCCCCGCGAAGCCGATGGGCGATCACTCGCCGCGGAGGGTGCCCGATGCCGTGGACGCGGATTTTGTCTTCCCGGTAGGAGGTTAGCGCAAGTGCGCCTAGCGCTGGCGAACGACCAGTTCCTTGCCGGCGTAGCGGGCCGGGCTGACACGCTCGATCCGCTGCGTCCGGCGGTCAGCCTTGTCCATGAAGCTGACCTCGACCGTCACCGGCGCCATCGACGCGAGGCCGAAGTGGAGCGGCTGCGTGCCTTGCGAATTATAGCCCTCGCCGGTCGACACCTGGCGCGTCGCGAGGATCTTGCCAGCGGCGTCGTAGAGGCGCACCTCGGCGCCCATGCGGGTGAAGCGCCCGGCCTTGTCGAGCACGCGCACCGAGAGGCTGCGGCGCGCGGCCGCCTTGCCAAGATCGTTGTGGAAGAGGAAATGGCCGCCGGTGTCGGTATATCCGCGCGTCACCGAGAGATCGAGCGCTCCGTCGCGGTCATAGTCGATCCACTGGACGCCATGATCGGCGACGTCGAGCGCCGAGCCGGCGGGCAGGATATTCTCGAAGCCCTTGCCGCCGAGGTTGCGATAGAGGCGGTTTGCGGGCTGCTGCGCGCCCGACTTGCCGGTGTAGGCGGCGACGAAGAGGTCGAACCATCCGTCATTGTCGAAATCGCCCCAGGCGGCGCCCACGGCGTGATTGTCCTCGGCGAGGCCGAGCGCCGGCGCGACATTCTCGAAGCTGCCGTCGCCCTTGTTGCGGTATAGGATGTTGACGCCGTAGCTCGTGACGAACAGGTCGAGTTCGCCGTCATTGTCATAGTCGCCGACCGCGCAGCCGACGCTGCCTTCGGTGCGCGGACGCCCCGGACGGTCCATTCCGAGCGCGGGGGCGACGTCGGTGAAGCGGTCGCCATCATTGCGCCACAACGCATCGGTGGCGCCCGACTGGTTGGCGAGGAAGAGATCGAGGTCGCCGTCGCGGTCATAGTCGAACCAGCAGGCGCCGACGGCCGGCCGCGCATCGTCGCCCGCCTGATCGGCGGGGACGCGCACGAAGCGGCCCGCGTCCTGGCGATAGAGGGCGTTGGGACCCGAGCGGTTCGCGGCGAAGAGATCGAGGTCGCCGTCATTGTCGAAATCGACCCAGCTCGACTGGCGCGCCGAGCGTCCGGCCGCGACGGGATCGGCGGTCACAGCGACGAAGCGGCGGCCGCGATCGTTGCGGAATAAAAGGTTGGCGGCACTTTCTTCGGTGGCGCCCGCGTAAAGATCGGGCCAGCCGTCGCCGTCATAATCGCCCCAGGCGAGGCCGCGCATCTCGGCACCGGATACGGGGAGGCCCATCGCGGCACCGACGCTGGTGAAATGGCCGCGGTCGTTGCGATAGAGGCGAATCTCGCCGCTTTCGAGCGAGACGGCGAGATCGAGGTCGCCGTCGCGGTCGAAATCGGCCCAGCTGTTTGAGAGCGAGCCGGGCAGGCTGAAGTCGGCGGTCTGGACCGGCGAAAAGGCCGGGCCGGTCGTCCCGGCCGCCCCGCCGCCGGGAATACCGGTCGACAGGACGGCCCAGGAGAGGATCCGCATCAGTTCATCGCGCATGACACGGACTCCAGTGGATGGCAGTGATCAGAAATCGAGCGAGATCCGGCCATAATAATAACCGCCATATTGGCCGAACGGTCCGGCGCCATAGGGCGCGAGCCCGATGGTGTTGGCGACGGTCGTGCGGTCGGGATAAACGTCGAAGATGTTATAGGCGCCGGCGGCGACCCGCAACTTCTCGGTCACGCCGTAGGATATTTCGAGATCAGTGATCCACTTGGCGCCAAAACTCTGGTCGTTGACGGGCAGGCCGCCGACGAGATTATCGAGCGACTTGAACTTGTCGTAGCGGGTTTCCTTGACGTTGATCGCGAACGGACCCGATTCGAAGTTCGCGCCGAGGATCAGCTTCGTCTTGGGAGCCGAGGTGAACCAGCCTTGGGTGCGCCGGTCGAATAGGGTGAGGCCGAGGCCCGCGAGTTCGCTCGGGTTGGCCGCGATCTTGCGGATGTCGGTATCATTATAGTTGAAACCGACGCTGGTGCGCAGGCGTCCGGCGCTGCCGACATCGAACGCATAGGTGCCGACGACATCGATGCCGCGCGTGCGCGTGTCGACCGCGTTGGTGAAGAAGCGCACCGACTGGTCACCCGAGAAGCCGTTGGCGATCAGGATGTTCCGGATCCCCGTACCCGACAACAGGCCGGTAAGGGTGATGCGGTCGTCAAGATCGATCTGGTAGGCATCGACCGAGAGCGAGAGACCCGCCGCCGGCGTCAGCGTGAAGCCGAGACTGAAGTTCTTCGACTTCTCCGGCTTGAGCGGCTGTGCTCCGAGCGCTTGCGCGACCGCCGAGTTCGTTTTCACGATCTTGGTGAGCACCGGGATATAGACGCCGCCGACGAGGTTGATCGACGTCGAGGTCTGCGCGAAGTCCTGCTGCGCGAGCGAGGGCGCGCGGAAGCCATTGCTGAACGCGCCGCGCAGTGCGAGCCAGTCGGTGACCTCGTAGCGCGCGCTGACCTTGCCGCTGAAGACGCTGCCCGAGCTGTCGTCGAAATGCTCGAAGCGCCCCGCCGCGGTAACGAGGAAGCGCGGGCTGACGTCGAGCGCGAGATCGACATAGCCTGCCCAGATGTCGCGGTTGATGTTCGCCGCATCTTCGGGGGTGACGACGATCGCGCCCTGCGCACCGACCTGTGCCGGGCGTCCGGCAAGCGGGCCGGTCGGGTAGAAATAACCGCCGGCGCGATAGCTGTCGACGTCGAGCGGCTTCGTCACATAGGACTCATACCGGTATTCGGCGCCAAGCGAGACCTGGAGTGCGGTGTCGCCGCCGAACTCAATACGGCGGGTCAGGTCGAGATTGTTCGTCCACTGGTCGAACGCCGAGCTGAAGGTCTTGAACTCGGTGGGGCTCGACGGGCCGATCGACGCGTTGAGCGTGTTCTCGGCGCCATTCTTGGCATAGTTGCGGCCATAGGTGCTGCTGAGATCGATATTCCAGTCGGCCGTCTCGCCGCGCAGGCCGCCGGTGAACTGGAAGTCGGTTTCCTGCAGCGTGTAGTAAGGCGTGAAGCCGTCGGGATAGATTTGGATGATATTCTGGTTGCTGTTCGGGCGGCGGCCGGCCTGGCCGACGCGCGCGTCGCGGTAGCCGAAGGTGCCGTCCGAATAGAATGTGACATTGCCGAGCGGCAGGACGAGCGTTTGCGCGACCTTGACGTCCTTCACGTCGGGAAGGCCGCCTTGATAAGTGCGGCGATTGGCGGTGAGTTCGCGCGGATCGGGCACGCCGCCAGCGAGCGGAAAATAGAGCGCCCCGGTCACATCGGTGTTGCGGACGGCCGCCTTGGCCTTCTTGCCTTCGACCGACAGGGTGAACGAACCGCCGTCGCCGATCCCGAAGCCGTGCGAAACGCTGCCCGAGAAGGTTTCGCCATCGCTGCCGCTGCCGTCGCGGCCATAGCGCTGGCCGGCCTCAAGCGACGCCTTGCCGCCCGAGTCATTGGTCTTCAGGATGACGTTGATAACACCCGCGATCGCATCCGAGCCATATTGCGCCGAGGCCCCGTCGCGCAGCACTTCGATGCGCTCGATCGCGCTCGAAGGAATGAGATCGAGATCGACCGGGTTGCCGCCTTGCGACGTCGCGCCCGAGTTGAAATCGATGATCGAGCTGTTGTGGCGGCGCTTGCCGTTGACGAGCACGAGCACATGGACGCCCGACAGACCGCGAAGGCCCGCGGGACGCGTCAGGCTGTTGAACGACGAGCTGCCCACGGTCGTCGACTGGAAGGACGGCACGAGCTGCGTCAGCGCATCGCGCAACTGCATGCCGCCGCCGAGCTTTTCAAGGTCTTCGCCGCCGATCACGTCGATCGGGGTCGGACTCGAAATCACGGTACGCGCCTGGCCGCGGGTGCCGGTAACGATGATTTCGGAAGCGGATGCCGATTCGCCGACGTCGTCGGCCGGTGCATCCTGTGCGAATGCGGGCATGGACATGGCGGCGGCGACGCAGGACGCCCCCATCAGCAGTCTTGTGCATATTTTCATGGTCTTGCTCCTGAACACGGTAAAATGTTCCCCCGATTGAACCTGCTATATTTTCGTTTTTCGCCGGCTCCGGCGTTTATCCTGCGGCCCTCAACTTGCGTTGCGACGCGGCGGTATCCTGCGAAAGGGTTGTCCGTCGTCAGGACATTTGGCTCAACTTGCGGCGTAAATTAGCGGAGTGCGGGCGTCGTCCGGGGGTTGATGTTAAGCGGCGAGCTTGCGGTGTTGCAAGCGCCGATGTTCGATTGTTTGTCGC
>Ga0265296_1001222_pt1 | contig 30719 bp, 30 predicted proteins | sample MunlanPumphouse1_FD_189073 | JGI IMG/M metagenome (GOLD analysis project Ga0265296, IMG submission 189073) | Groundwater microbial communities from a municipal landfill in Southern Ontario, Canada - Pumphouse #1 | ecosystem: Environmental > Aquatic > Deep subsurface > Groundwater | place... | reverse complement strand
GTGTCAATTCGCATTCAAACCAGACTTTTTGATAATCACTCTGAAAATGGGTTACACATTTTCAATTACCTTGCGCTTTTTTCTTTGCCGTACTTAAATATTGACGAACGCCAAGGTGCTGTGGATTCAGTTGCTGGCATTTTTCCCAATTCTGCACAACCAATTGCCAGCGTCCGAGCGTCCAGTAAATCGTACCGATGTTGTAATAGAGTTCCGCATCGTTCGGTTTTAGTTTGATCGCCTGCTGATAATCTTCCAGCGCCCGCAGGGATTTCTTCAATTTTTGATAGCAGAAGGCGCGGTTAGCGTAAAGATCGGCTTTCTGTGGTTTCGTTTTGAGAGCCGCTGTGTAATCTTTGATCGCCAGATCGAAGCGCCGGTTTGATTTATGCAGGTTGGCGCGCAGATAATAGAGTTCGTAGAGCGGATTCAAAGCGATGGCACGATCGTAATTCGCCGCCGCCTCCTTGTATTTTCCCAATTTGCCGTAACATTGTGCGCGATAAGTCCAGACTTCCTGAACGTCAGGATTCAATTCCTGAACGTGGTTGAAATCGACGATCGCGGAATCGTAGCGTTCCAGATTGAAAAATGCTTTTCCGCGTTCCAGATACGCCACCGTCAAATCCGGCTGAAGGTTCAGCGCCTGCGTAAGATAATTCACCTGTTGACGGCTGTCATTCGTTGCGCGTCCGCGAGCGTATAATTCCATCGCCGTCGGAGGCGGTGGTTCGGCTGGTTTAGATTTTTTCAACCCGGTGATCAACGGTAACGCACAGTTCGAGACCAACATGGCGAACACGACAACCGCGATCAGGCTTTCAACACGTCCGGGAAGGCGTGGTTTGGAGATTTTTCTCATCGTTCTCTCCTGCTTCTTTTTAACCGGTCAATCCGATATGATTCACGGTTAATTTTAGATGTAAATGTGGAAAAAAATGAGAAGAATTTTCCGGATTTTACCGGGCGCGGGAGTTTTTTCAAAACGGTGACGGATAAAACTATTTGGACAAGACGGAAAACTTGTTAATATTTCAACGGTTGTTTAAAGGAGAAGGAATGGATCGTAACCGTCATCGTCTTTCATCAATTTATGTTGTCGCACTTCTGGCGTTTTTAATCAATTCCGAACTCATCGCCGGACAAATCGATACCGTTGTCGTCGCCAGTCAGGTTATGAACAAATCTCCGAAGGCGGTCGTGGTTCTGCCTGATCAATATCAAAAGACAAAGAACTGCTTTCCGGTCATTTATCTTCTGCATGGCTGGAGCGGCTCGTACCGCGACTGGCCGACCAAAACCGACCTGAAACCGCTGGCCGATAAATACGGCTTCATCATTGTCTGTCCCGACGGCGGTTACGCTGGTTGGTACCTCAATAGTCCGATTGTGAAAGATTCGCAATACGAAACTTATATTTCCCAAGAGGTCGTCGCATTCATTGATAAAAATTATCGGACGATTGCCGATTCCACCGAGCGGTTTCTGTGCGGCTTGAGTATGGGCGGACACGGCGCGATGACTCTATTGGAAAAATATCCAGAGCATTTCGCGGGCGCGGGAAGTCTGAGCGGAGTCATGACCATGCCCGGCCCTAACAAACGCGCCGGCGTCGCAGACATTCTGGGCAATTACGAAACGAACCGGAAAAGATGGGAAGAGAATGCCGCTATTTTTTGGGTAACCCGGCTCGTTAGCCGCAAGAAGGCGATTTTCATCGACTGCGGCACGAGCGACTTTCTGATCGATGGCAACCGGCAAATCCACCAGAAATTACTCGATTTGAATATCGCTCACGATTACATCGAGCGTCCCGGCGCGCATTCCTGGGACTACTGGACGAATGCGCTGGAATATCACCTGTTGTTTTTCAGAAAATATCTTGATAAGGAAATAAAGTAAAGTGGATGTAAGTATTTTATCCAAAGCAAAGGATCTGAACAATCAGACCGCTAATTTGCTCGCCGAACTTGCCTCGATTTCCTCGCTAAGCGGCAGAGAGGGAAGCGTCGTCAATCGCCTGAAAAAGGAAATGGAAAGTCATCGGTTTAAAGAACTGCTTCTTAAAGATATCGAAACTTATCCAAGTAGTGCAATTAGCACTATTCACGAAAGGATAGGTTTTGAAATCAACATACACAAAATTCGAAGGATGCTCAATAGACTCGTAGCAGATGGATATCTAATTGGAACTAGCTCCCGACGGTGGAAGAGATATTCTATTGCGCAGAAAGAACCAAATAATCAATAGATGCTCAATAGGATGTTTAGTAGGCATGCCATTTAATAATTTAAATAAACATTAGAACGAATGTTTTCATGCAGAACCAAATAATAAAATTAACCAGAGAAAAAACAAATTACACCGCCGATTTCCTCGCCGAACTTGCCTCGATTTCCTCGCTGAGCGGCAAAGAGGGAAACGTCGTCAGTCGCCTGAAAAAGGAAATGAAAAGTATCGGCTTCGATGAAATCATCATCGACGGCATCGGCAATATCATCGGGCGCATCGGCAACGGCCCAACCAAAATTGCTTTCGACGCACACATCGATACGGTGGACATCGGCAACCGCGACCTGTGGCAGTTCGATCCGTTCGACGGCCACGTAAAAGACGGCAAGGTCTGGGGACGCGGCGTGGCCGATCAAAAAGGCGGCATGGCGGCGATGCTGACCGCGGCGCGCATCATCAGGAAACTCGATCTGGCGAAAGATTGCACCGTTTATTTCACCGGCACGGTCATGGAGGAAGACTGCGACGGGCTGTGTTGGAACTACATCGTCAACGAAGACAAAATCAGGCCGGACTTCGTCGTCATCACCGAACCGACTGGTTGCCGGATTTACCGCGGTCAGCGCGGACGCATGGAAATCGAAATCTCCGTAGCCGGGCTTTCCGCGCATGGTTCGGCGCCGGAGCGCGGCGTCAATGCCATTTACAAGATCGCATCGCTGATCAAAGAAATCGAATCGCTCAACGAACAGATGGCCTACGACGAATTTCTCGGCAAAGGCACCGTCGTTCTGAGCCAGATCAAGTCCGTCAGTCCATCGCTGTGCGCCGTACCGGATTTTTGTTCGATCTATCTCGACCGGCGACTGACCTGGGGCGAGACGAAAGAATCGGCATTGGCCGAAATCCGCACGATTATCGACAAATTACGAATCGATGCCAAAGTCGAACTGCCGGTTTACCGGGAAAAAGCCTTCACCGGCCAGGTTTATGCGATGGAGAAGTATTATCCGACGTGGAAATTGGAAGAATCGCATCCATTGGTACAGGCCGGCGTAGAAAATTTCCGTAGTCTGTTCGACAAAGAACCGATCGTCGATAAATGGACATTCTCGACGAACGGTGTGACGATTCGCGGCGTACACGGCATTCCGTGCATCGGTTTCGGGCCGGGATTCGAGGAACAGGCGCACGCCCCGAATGAGTGGACACCAGTCGAACATCTTTGGCAGGCCGCGGCGTTCTATGCCGGGCTGGTTGGGGGAATTAGCCGGGGGAAATTAACCGCAGAGGTCGCAGAGATCGCGGAGAATTTTTATGTTTAAAGACATAAACAAATTAACCGAGCAAGTAATCGGGTTGGCCATTAAAGTTCACCGCAATCTCGGCCCCGGATTTTTGGAATCGGTTTATCAGGCGGCGCTTGCTTATGAATTGCAAAAAACCGAAATCAGATTTGAAAAAGAAAAATCTTTATCCGTGAAATATGCTGACATTGTCATTGAAAAAGGATTTCGATGCGACTTTTTCATCGATGACCATCTGGTCGTCGAATGCAAAGCCGTTAACGAATTAACCAACATCGATCAGGCACAGATTCTGAATTATCTAAAAATATCCGGCCTTCAGGTGGGATTGTTAATCAATTTTAACTCGGCAGTTTTAAAAATGGAATAAAAAGAATCGTCAATAATTATCAAGGAGAAACTCCGCGTTCTCGGCGTACTCCGCGGTTAAAATGAAAGGTTTTGTATGAGCGAGACACTTTTACGAGGGAAACACCTCATCACATTCAACGAATGGACGAAGAACGAAATTAACATGGTTCTAAACGTCGCGGCCGACCTGAAGCGCAAATTCGCGCTCGGCGAACCGCATCGATTGCTTCAGGACAAAACGCTCTTCATGATGTTCTTTGAACAATCGACGCGTACACGCAATTCGATGGAAGCCGGCATGACCCAACTCGGCGGTCACGCGCACGACCTGACGCCCGACAAAATGCAACTCTCGCACGGCGAATCGGCCAAAGACACCGCGATTGTACTTTCACGCATGGGACACGGCATTGCCTGCCGCAATTGTTTTTACGGCATCGGCAATAAATATCTGCGCGAAATGGCGCAATTCTCGTCCGTGCCGATTCTGTCACTCCAGGACGATATTTATCACCCGATGCAGGTGATCGCCGACCTGATGACCATGCAGGAATATTTCGGGCAGAATCTTAAAGGCCTGAAAGTCACAATTTCCTGGGCGTATGCCACCAGCCATGCCAAGCCGCTATCCGTGCCGCTTTCGCAAATCCTACTGTTTCCGCGCTTCGGGATGGATGTGACGGTCGCCGCGCCGAAGGAATTTCCGTTGAAAAAGGAATACGTTACACAAGCGCAGGAAAATGCCCGGCTGAACGGCGGCAAATTGTCATTCACCGATAACATGGATGAAGGTTTCCGCGGCGCACAGATCGTCATTCCAAAGAACTGGGGCGGATTCGGCAATTATGAATTCGACGAATATCTGCAAAATGAAGACGAATGTAAAAAGCAGATGAAAGCCAACCTGGAAAAACATACCGGCTGGATTTGCGACGCCCGCCGGATGAAACTCGCCGCGCCGGAAGTGAAATACATGCACGCTTTGCCCGCCGACCGCGGCAAGGAAGTTACCGATGAAGTCATAGACGGCCCAGCGGCAATTATTTACGACGAAGCTGAAAACCGTCTGCATACCGCCAAAGCCGTCATGGCGTTAACAATGGGCGGCAGACCGTAATAACCGCGGAGATCGCAGAGATTATTTATATTACTCGAATCCGACAGAAGTCTGACGATACAATTGAAGAAAAACTATAATAGAACAGGCGGCATAAATAAAAAGGGGGTTCTCTGTGTTTTCTGTGGTGAAAAATTATCTAAATTTGGAATGAAATGCCGCTAAAGCCCGTTATGGTCGCAAATATCCTGGAAAGCATTTCCGACGGTGTCTTTACGGTTGATGCCGATTGGCGGATCACTTCGTTCAATCGTGCTGCCGAAGAGATCACGGGAGTTTCGCGAGAAGAGGCCATCGGTCAACGCTGTTCGGAAGTATTTCGCTCCAGCATGTGCGGAGCCGATTGCGCACTACAACAAACATTGAAAACCGGCAAGCCAATCATCGGCAAATCCGCCTACATTATCAAAGCCGACGGTTCCAGGATTCCCATCAGCATATCAACCGCCGTGTTGAAAGATAGTAAAGGTCGCATCATCGGCGGCGCCGAAACATTTCGGGATTTGAGTGAAATCGAAACTTTACGCCAGGAACTGCGCGGCAAAATAGGATTTGGCGACCTTGTCAGTCGCAGTCCTTTGATGCAAAAATTGTTTGAAGTACTTCCGGCAATTGCCGCCAGCCCGAGTACCGTCCTCGTACTGGGTGAAACCGGCACCGGCAAGGAATTAGTTGCGCGCACGATCCATCATTTGAGTCCCCGAAGTAAAGGGCCATTCATCGCAGTCAATTGCGGCGCTCTGCCAGACGAATTGCTTGAGTCGGAATTATTCGGCTACAAAAAGGGCGCGTTCACCGGCGCCAACAAAGACAAACCGGGGCGATTCGCCTTAGCCAAAGGCGGCACTCTGTTTCTGGATGAAATCGGCGAAATCAGCACAGCGCTTCAAGTCAAACTTTTACGCTTCCTTCAGGATCACATATACGAACCGCTCGGCGCGACCCGCTCCGAAACCGCAGACGTGCGAATCATTGTCGCCACCAATAAAGATTTGGCGGAAATGACCCGGAATGGATCTTTCCGTGAGGATCTCTACTACCGAGTGAATGTCGTCCGGATCGACCTGCCGCCGCTTCGCCGCAGAAAAGAAGACATTCCTCTGATCGTGGAGCAATTTATCCAAAGGTTCAACCGTCTGTGGCAGAAATCCATCAGTGGGATTACCACAGAGGCTCTCTCGCTGTTGATGGCGTACGACTGGCCGGGCAATATTCGGGAACTGGAAAACGTGATCGAGCGATCGTTTATTCTGTGTAATGCAGGCTTTATCGAAATTGCACACCTTCCCGAAGAATTGACGGCGCGCCGCACAGCATATTCGGTTTCATCTGATATTCGTTCTGCACACAACATGCTCGACGCTCAATCCATCCACTCGGCTCTTGAACACAACGATTTCAATCGTGTCGCCGCGGCTAAAGAACTCGGCATTCACAAAACTACATTATTTCGCCGGATGAAAAAACTCGGCCTGTCGTTACCGGAAAAAAACGGCCGCTCGCGCCGTAAATCGTAACATATCCGCAACCATTGCAAGGTAGTATGGTAGTGATTAGGCTACCATGCGACCGTAATTAATAGAACGCCGGTATTTTCTAACTCACTATGTCTCAGAAAGTTGCTGAGTAATCAACCGGATTAAATTGTTTTGGCACAATAAATGCCATAATAATTACTGACATGATGAGTTGGAACCGAAAAAGATGAAAGTGGCCTTTGCAGTCTGGAATGATCGGATCGCGCCGGTCTTCGATGCGGCAGGACAAATTCATATTGTAGAAACCGAAGCGGGGCGTATCATTTCGTCAGTACAGGAATTTCTGCCAATCGATTTACTGCCAGTACAAAAAGCAACCCGATTGGAAGAATTAGGCATCAAAGCGCTGGTTTGCGGCGCGATTTCCAGGCTCCTTTATGAAATGCTCGTTTCTCGCGGTATCCGGGTTATTCCATTTATCGCCGGCGACCTTGAGGAAATCGTCCAGGCATGGCTTAGGGAACGTTCCGATTGGAATGTCTTTGCCATGCCGGGTTGTTGCGGCAAGCGCTATCAGTTCAGACAAATGCATGGCATTTATAAGGAGGAGTTTCCTATGAATGGAAAAAGACACAGGGGAGCAGGACAAGGCAATAATCGTAGCCAGGACCGGGAATACCAGAGATTCGATAAAATGGGCGGTCTATCAGCCACCGGACTCGATGGCGACTGTACCTGTCCGCAGTGTGGGCAGAGAGAACCACATCAGCGCGGCGTGCCTTGCTTCGAACAAAAATGCCCGAAGTGCGGTTCAGCAATGACAAGAAAATAAATAGTTAAACTTTACGAAAGGAGATAATAACTATGCCAAGAGGAGATCGAACGGGTCCCATGGGAATGGGCCCAATGACCGGGCGCGCGGCTGGATTCTGCGCGGGAAATGGGGCGCCGGGATACACGAATCCTGTCCCTGGACGTGGTTTCGGAATGGGCCGCGGTGGCCGGGGACGTGGATTCCGACACTGGTTTTATGCTACCGGATTGCCGGGTTGGCTAAGGTTCGGCGGAATTGCCGCACCCAACCAACAATACGATCCGGAAATGGAAAAGCAGGCGATCAAGAACCAGGCTGACCTTTTACAGTCGGAACTGGATTCTGTTAAACAGCGTCTCTCGGCGCTCGAAAAAGAAAAAGTAGTCTGATCAACCAGCAACTTACTTGCCCATTGAATCGTGTCGGTTGGAAAACCGGCGCGGTTCGGTGGGCCCGAATACATAACAATGAACTTCTATTCCAAGCAATCTTAACTTTTGAGGCGCCGTAAGAAAAAGCAAATCATAGGAGACGATAAGGAGAACTAGAAAGGAGAACTAGAATTGAGGAGAAGATATTTTATTTCAATTTTCGTAGCGGTTTTGACGACTGCTTTGCTCCCCGTATGGGCCTTTGCTCAAACCACAGGCGAAATTGAAGGAAAAGTCATCGAAGTGGAGACCAAAGAGCCCCTAATTGGCGTGAATGTCTTTATTAAAGGGACGACTCTGGGGGCAGCCACCAGCACTGATGGCAGTTATGTTATCAGTCCTGTGCCGGCAGGTAAATATAGCCTCAAGGCATCGATGATGGGCTATTTGACCGTAGTGAAAAAGGTAGAGGTGCGGGCAGGCGGCACGGCAATCGTTGATTTTGAGATAAAGGAAAACGTCCTTGAACTCGGAGTGGTAGTCGTCACAGGCACCCGAACTCCCCACTTCATCAAAGATGCGCCTGTGCGCACCGAAGTCATTACTGCCCGTATGATTGAACAAAAAGCAGCTTCCAATCTCTATGAAGTTTTAGAGGGGTTGCCGGGAATAAGGGTCGAGCAGCAGTGTTCGTACTGCAATTTTTCTGTTGTAAGAATGCAGGGACTGGAAAGCAGCCACTGCCAGGTGTTGATTGATGGCCAACCCATCTATTCTGGTCTGGCAGGAGTCTATGGCTTGCAGCAGCTCCCAACAGCAAACATTGAGAGGATAGAGGTGGTCAAGGGCGCTGGTTCTGCTCTCTATGGGAGCTCCGCCATTGCCGGAGTGATTAATATTATCACTAAACCACCCACTGCCGAACCGTTCATAGAAGTAGCCTCCAGCTTTGGAACCGCCAATACCAATGATTATACGTTAGCTGCTTCCAGAAAGGTTGGGAATATGGATGTGATGGCCACCGCGCAGAAAAACACCGGTGACGAAATTGATGAAGACGGTGACGGTTTTACCGATCGAGTGAAGAGCGACAATCTTGCCCTGGGACTCAGGTTAAACTCGTACAATATATTGGGTGATGACCGGTTGAGTTTCACTGGCAGAACTTTAAATGAATCCCGGCAAGGTGGAGAGTTAGCGACCTGGGAAAATCCTTTTGCCCCATCGGCAGAAAACATTAAAACGACCCGCTATGAAACAGGAATTGGATATAAGAATAGGTTTCATTATGGCAATGAGATTACCCTTAACCTCGGCTATACTCTGCATCACCGCAATGCCACCAACGATGCTTTTCTGGGAGACTATGAATCTATCCATGGGACGATTCCTACGATAGACGAGATACAACCTTACCTTGCCAATGAATACCTCTATGTGGTGGATTTGAATTACGCTCATCCCCTTAGTAGCCACCATCTATTGGGAGGAGTTCACTATTCCCACAATAAGCTGGAAGAAACGGGCAGGTATGTGATTGTGGACGATACAGACCCCGATTATGGCGGTACCTACACCTCCGAGACTGAAAAGCATGCTGCTGAGCTCGGGGCTTATCTTCAGGACGAAGTGGCCATAAGCGATGCCCTGGAGCTGGTGTTGGGGGCAAGGTACGATATTCACCACTCCCAAGACAATTTCGGTGGCTCTGGCAAGGTTGCTCCCAGAGAGAGGATTAAGCTTTCTTATGATGAACAAGCCTTCAGTCCCAGATTCGCAGTAAGGCTCAAGGCGTCTCCCAATTTTACCTTGCGAAGTAGTGTCGGGACAGGGTTCCGGGTTCCTTACGGCTTTAGCGAAGATTTGCATCTTTGCAGCGGCTCACCGAGGGTTAATAAACCGGCAGGCTTGAAGCCCGAAAAATCAGTAAGCTTTAGTCTGGGAGCAGATTACTCAGGCGAGAGGTTTACCGCGAGTGCCAATCTTTTTCGCACAAATCTACAAAACAAGATTGGCTTTACCGATGCCAGTGAAGTCTCTAAAAGAATGGGTTACACCTATGAATGGGACAACATCGGTGATGCTTATACTCAGGGGATAGAACTGGGTGCCAGAGCGCTTCTGGTACGAGACCTTGTCTTTGACCTCAATCTGGCTTATACCGATGCTCAATATGAAAATGAGCGTCAAGATTGGGTAGAAACCCATCCGGAATATGCAGAGGACAGCAAATACATTCCTCGCGTACCAAAGATTACTGCTGGTATCGGGCTAACATATACCCCAGGAAAGTGGGATTTGGCGCTAAACTGGGACTATACTGGTAGAATGTACATCGACTACTACAAGGACGAGGACATAGAACAATCCGAGAGCAAGATCGTGCATACTCCCGATTTCTATGTCGTCAATGCCAAAATAGCGAGAACCTTTAGCAATGGTGTCACTCTCTTTGTGGGTGCAAAAAATCTATTCGATTATGTCCAGGAGGAAAGGCACCCGGATAATGCTGCCTTCATGTATGCACCTTATACCGGTCGCATCATTTATGGTGGAATAAAGTTAAAGTTCTAGCAATGTGATGAAACCGTACAAATAAAGGAGGGTTAAGTGAAAATAGCCTTCACAACATCAGGAAACAATCTCAACGCCCCGATAGACAGCCGTTTCGGACGGGCTCCGAAGTTCCTCGTCTACGATCTGGACAGCGAAAGCTTCGAAGTGGTCGATAACCAGCAGAACCTGAATGCGGCCCAGGGAGCTGGAATTCAGTCAGCAGAAACCGTAGCCAGATTGGGTGCAAAAGCGCTCGTGAGCGGACATTGCGGACCGAAGGCTTTCCGCGTTTTGACCGCCGCAGGGATTAAAATTTATACCACGGACGCCGTGACCGTGGCCGAAGCTCTGGGCCAATATCTCGCCGGAAAACTTATTGAGGCAAAAAGCGAGGATGTCGAAGGACATTGGGCATGAGCGAAAATGTCATCTCACTCAAGCCAATTGGCGTAATTCACAGCGGATACCATTTAGAAGACAGGACGCCGATTCAGCCGGTTTATGCACAAAATTGTCCGGGGCAGGTGGAAATTTTTCCGGAATTCGTGGAGGGACTGCAAGACCTGGAGGGTTTTTCGCACATTTATCTAATCTATCACTTTCATCGAGCTAAACCAGCAAGGCTTCGAGTAAAGCCATTCCTTCAGGATGTTGAGCGTGGCGTATTTGCGACGCGTGCGCCCAGCCGTCCTAACGCCGTCGGATTGAGTGTTGTGGAACTTATCCGACGTGAAGGCAACATACTCCACATCAATGGTGTGGATATTCTGGATGGCACGCCGCTAATCGACATCAAACCATATGTCAAGAGGTTCGATCGGATCGAAACACTCCGCGATGGCTGGCAAGATGAAGTGGATGAAAAAACGGCTTCACAGAGAGGCAGTCGCGGGATAGCCGAATTATGAAAACATACCTCGATTGTATTCCGTGTTTCGTTCAGCAGGCTTTGGATGCTGCCCGCCGGGTATCGACAAACCCTGCCGTTCAGGAACAACTCGTCCGAGATGTTCTGAGACGAATAGGTGAAATGAGCATGAGCGATCCGCCGCCCGTTATGGGACAATATTTTCACCGGCGACTGCGTGAAATCACCGGACAACGCGATCCGTATCAGGCGGAAAAGGAAAAGCAAAATCGTCTGGCGATGGATTTATTGCCGAACCTTAAAGCCAAAATCGAATCGGCAGGAGATCCGCTGGCACTGGCTGTGCGTCTCGCCATTGCCGGAAATATTATCGACCTCGGCGCGAACGGCAGACTGACAGTGTCGGACATACTCCGCAGTGTTCATCATGCATTGACAGAACCGCTGGCCGGTGATTGGGAAGGTTTTCGATTAGCCATTGCCAAAGCGCGAAATATTCTCTATCTGGCGGATAATGCCGGCGAAATCGCTTTTGACCGATTACTTATCGAGCAGATTTCACCAAAGCGGGTAACGGTAGTCGTGCGCGGCGTGCCTGTCATCAATGATGCTACAATCGTTGATGCACACGCCGTTGGACTCAATGAAATCATCGAAATTATCGACAACGGCTCGGACGCGCCGGGCACGGTGTTGACAGATTGCAGTCGGGAATTTAACCGGCGCTTTGCGGATGCCGACTTAATCCTTGCCAAAGGACAGGGCAATTTCGAAACCCTCAGCGACGAACCGCGCAACATCTTTTTTCTGTTCAAGGTCAAATGCCCGGTAATCGCGACTCATATCGGACAACCAGTCGGGACACAAGTTTTCATGAAATCTAACGCTGAACCTTTTAAATCGGAGGATGTTTGATGATTCTGGCGATCGCATCCGGCAAAGGTGGAACCGGCAAGACAACCGTGGCCGTGAATCTGGCCAGCGTATTTGATCGTGAGATCCAGCTTTTAGACTGCGATGTCGAAGAGCCGAATGTTCAGCTGTTTTTACGGGGGGTTCCGCTCAAACAGGAAAATGCCATCATTCCGATTCCGCAAGTTGATGAAAGTCTCTGCGACGGATGCGGTGAATGTAGTCGGTTTTGCGAATTCCACGCCATTGTCTCTTTTGGCACTAAGCCGCTTATTTTCCCGGACATGTGTCACGGTTGCGGCGGTTGTGTAAAAGTATGCCCGCAAAAAGCCATTCGGGAAGTCGATCACCGGATTGGAATTATCGAGACATTTCAGGCGGGTAAAATTACTCTGATTCAGGGTCGGCTCGACGTCGGCGCGGCCATGGCTCCGCCGTTGATCCGAGCGGTCAAGGCGCGTTTAAACCGGAAAATTCCTGCCATTCTGGACGCTCCGCCGGGAACATCCTGTCCGGTCATCACCACGCTGAGAGAAGCGGATTTTGTAGCGCTCGTGACGGAACCGACGCCTTTCGGGTTGAATGACCTGCAATTAGCCGTCGAGACGGTGCGGGAATTGAGGCTTCCGTTCGGGGTCATCATCAACCGCGCCGGAAGCGGCGACGACCGGGTGAATTCATATTGTATCGCAGAAAATATCCCGATCCTGATAGAGATTCCGGACGATCGACGGATTGCCGAGGCCTATTCCCGGGGCGAACTTATTGTGGATGCCCTTCCGGAGTATCGAGGTTACTTCAGGCGGCTGTGGACTGATTTAATAAATATTCAGTGATGGCACATGTTTAGGAAAATCAGAAATAAAAATCGGGTTGTCTTTTTTTTCCAAGTTAGTCTGTTAGTTTTATTATTGCTCATTTTAAGTTCTGGCCAGGATTTATTCCATAATCATGAACCGGACTTTAAAGATCATCAGGATTGTCCTGCTTTTCAAATCTATTTATTATTCAGTTCTACTATCGTTTCCTATTGTGTATTTTGTTTTATACTTTCGTTTTGTACTGTTCTTCTTTTAGTTCATTGTAATTCTGTATATTCACTTTTTAAATTTACTTATGATCCTCGGGCGCCTCCGTTTCAAATCATTCAAAAATCGAATCGCATTTTAAAAAGAAATGAAGCTTTGTACTATCAAAATTTGAAAGGGACTAGTCATGTTTACGAACTATAGAAACTATCGCGTTTCATTGATACTGATGATATTGATGTATCTTTTTATTCACAACACAACTGGCCAAGCGCAATCAAAATATGGGAATTTAAAAGGAACCGTTCAGAGTTCAGGGAATCTTCCATTGATTGGTGCAAATGTCTTTCTGCCCAATATTGAACGTGGAGCAGGCACCAATAATCAAGGTGAGTTTATAATTACTCAAATACCCGCAGGGACACATCGAGTCGCTGTAAAATATATCGGATATAAATCAGAAATTAAGAATGTAGAAATCAAAGCAGGTGAAACATCTAAAATCGAATTTATCTTACATGAGACTGCTTTGGAATCAGAACCTGTTGTCATAACTGGCAGTCCAATTGCATCTGATCCACTGAGTACACCTCAAGATATAAGCTATATGAGTGGTCGTGAAAAGATTCGATTGCAATCCACATCTTTAGGAAAAACAATTGAAACCATTCCAGGAATCTATAATATGTCCGCTGGTTCTGTGGCAGGCAGGCCGATCATTCGTGGTCAATCTGGTGAACGGATTCAAGTTTTGAGCGATGGGATTGCGCAGGAATATCAGCAATATGGTGAACGCCATGCACCGAACATTGATCCTTTTAATTATGATCGAGTTGAAATCATAAAAGGAGCGGCCAGCTTGCTATACGGCTCTGATGCATTGGGCGGCGCTGTCAACCTGATTCCCTACCAATTTCATATCGCTGCCGACGAAAAGATGGAATTCAACGGAGCTGTGACCAGTGCTTATCAGTCAAATAACGATGAGTATATGGCAGGTATAAAATTGGGCGGCGCAAAAGGAGACTTTGGTTTTACAGGTTCTCTGGTGCGAAGAAATGCGGGTAATTTCCACACACCCGATGTGGATCCGTTCTCAAAGACGCAAAAACGGGGTGATCCTAAATTTACCGGGGAGATTGACCATACCGATTTTGAGCAAATTAATGGATCTCTTGCGGTGGGTTATTTAACTTCTCTTGGTCTCTTCTCAATTAATTACGATCACTATTTTAATGAGAATAATTTTTTGTTGCCTTCAGGTGCGCCCATTGGCCTTCGGCTTGAAAACAAGATTGCCACTGTAAAGGGGAATATGCCTTTTGGTCGCTATATTTTCAAACCCAAATTCAGTTATCAGAGAAATCACCGACAGGCGGCCAAGGAAGGTGAACCACGAGATGTATTGCCTGAGTCACCTAATGTAGACCTGGTCTTGGATGTATATACTGGACGATTAGAAGTTGAAAACGTAAATGTATTCAACTTGTCAGGAACACTCGGCGCTGAAACAAAATATTACGATCACGAAAATATCGGAAAAGTTGCCCTTCAGCCAACAGGTCATTTCACTAACCTGGCTTTATTTGGTTTTGAAGAATGGCAATCTGAAAAGCTAACCTTGAATTTTGGCGCTCGTTTTGATCATCGTTCGCAAAAGTTTTTCGGCGCGGCAACCAATCCGCTTTTACCAGTGGATGATGAACGAACTTTTTCATCACTATCAGGAGCGTTTGGCGCTTCTTATAAGCTATCGCACATTTTGACAGCAACAGCGAATATCGGTCGTGGATTTCGTACGCCGAGCTTTTACAATCTTTATGTCTATGGCTATCACGGCGGTGTATTCGCTTTTCAGATTGGCAATCCTGAACTTGAAAATGAAACTTCGTTGGATATCAATTCATCATTACGGCTGCGCAGCACAAGGATTGAAGCAACCACGACCGTATTCCAAAACAGAGTAAATAATTATATTTTCTTGTACAGCGCCCCCAATCATCCACTGGCTCCTCCAGCAGATCAAGCACCGTTCGTATTTGCACACGATCAGGCGGATGCAATATTGACAGGCATTGACTTGAGCGTGAAAGCAAATGTATTAGACTGGCTGGTGCTTGGCGGAAATTACTCATTAATCCGAAGTGAATTTTCCAGCGGCCCTCATAAAGATAATGAATTGCCGTTAATGCCTGCGGATCGGGTGAATGCCGAGATAAAATTTCTTTTGCCGAACAGATCAATTTTTCATTCACCGTATGTATTGTTTAATGTCAAATATGTGAGTGATAAATCCGCTGCTGGCGATTATGAACCGTTTGGGCAATTCGATGATGGAATTGGGCCTGATATTCCATTCGGTGTGTGTTCAACTGACGCCTATACGCTAATGAATATAGGTATTGGTTTTGATTTGATTATTCTTCGTAATCCAATAAATCTGGATATTGAAATAACCAATCTTTTAAATCGAGTGTACCGAGATTTCCTGGACACCTATAAAGGATATGCATTATCACCTGGACGAAGCATAAATTTAAGAATTAACATACCATTTAGTAGATAGTTTAAGTTAATTAAAAAAGTGAGGTTGGTTGTGCCGATATATGAATACGAATGCAGGACTTGTGGCCTTCGGTTTGAAAGGCATCAGGCCATTACCGAGCTACCCCTTACGGAATGCCTGAAATGTCGCGGAAAAGTCCGGCGGCTGGTCAGTGACGGCGCCGGTTTTATTCTCAAGGAGTCCAGCCATGGCCGAATGGAACAAAACAGGCAAGCGTGTTCCTTGGAACAGGTTGGCAGGACCTGTTGTGGGCGGGAAGAGCGCTGCGGGAAACCGCCGTGCGGAGAAAGATCATGAGTGCGAGTAGCTTTCGATACGTCTATGGTCCTGTTCCCTCGCGCCGCCTGGGAAAAAGTTTGGGAATTAACAATATTCCCGCCAAGATCTGCACCTATTCCTGTGTCTATTGTCAGGTGGGACGAACTACGCAGATACAGAGTGATCGCCGCTTCTTTTATGAGCCTGAAGATATTTTCCGGGACGTGCAGAGTCGGTTGGTAAAAGTAAAAGAGACGGCCGAGCGAGTCGATTATCTCACCTTCGTACCGGATGGCGAACCTACTCTGGATATTAACCTGGGCAAAGCAATCACGTTATTAAAGGCACTGAGCGTCCCTGTCGGCGTGATTACAAACAGTTCGCTCATATGGCGGGATGATGTGAGAGAAGAACTTGGCAAGGCCGATTGGGTTTCGCTGAAAATTGATGCTGTACAGGAAACGATCTGGAAACAGATCAATCGACCGCACAAAGCCATCCAGATGTCCCGGATTCTGGATGGAATGCTCACATTTGCGAGAGGCTTTACGGGAAAATTAATGACGGAAACAATGCTCGTCAAAGGCATCAATGACAACGAAGACTGTCTGAAGGAAGTTGCCGATTTTGTCAACAGGATACAACCGTCTCAGGCATATTTGAGCGTTCCCATCCGCCCACCCGCCGAAAAGCAGGTACAGAGCCCGGACGAAGAAACTCTCAACCGGATGTATCAGGCTTTTATAAATAAATTTGACCGGGTGGAATATCTGATCGGATACGAGGGCAACGCCTTTGCCTTTACCGGCGATATTGAAAAAGATTTGTTGAGTATAACCGCAGTTCATCCGATGCGGGAAGACGCGGTTGATGCATTTCTATCCCGGGCGGAGGCGTCCCGGGAAGTCGTTGATCGGCTGGTGGCTCAGAATGGTCTCGCGGAAACAAAATACCGGGGGCATACATTCTATTTGAGAAAATTCGCGAAAAAATTTATTAATCCAAAAGGTGGAGATAACGCATGAAACTCGGCATGATTATTACTCAGACCGATTCGGAAACCGCTTCCAACGCATTGCGCCTGACGCTCTATAGCCTCGAACAAAGCGACGAGGTGCTTATTTTCCTTTCCGGCAGGGACGAGAATAGCATAGCGGCATCGCCTTCAAATCCACGGAGGTCAAATACAACTGCACTTCTTAGAGGATCTTTATGCGTGAGTCATGAAAAACGGCCTAAAGTCAAGTCCCCAGCTGAAACCGGTATGCTGGCTCCCGATAGAGAAGATTCAACTACTGGAAAACCATTAACTGATAAATTACGGGAGAAACGCATCTGTGGCTAAACATACCGATTTGGTAAACTTAGGGACCGGGAAGAAAGCCGTCGTTACCTCCATCCACGGCGGCATTGGAGTAACTGGAAGGCTGGATTCCATGGGTATCAGGCCTGGAATTCTTTTGGAAAAGATTTCCGGACAGCCTTTTAGAGGACCGGTGGTCGTGCAGGTTGGCAACAACCGCATCGCATTAGGTTTTGGGATGGCCTGTAAGGTCCAGGTGAAGACCGATCACGGAGAGGACACCATATGAGATTGGTAATGGTTGGCAATCCCAATGTCGGAAAAAGCGCCCTTTTCAACCGGCTCACAGGCGCCCACGTAATTGTCTCTAATTATCCGGGCACGACGGTTGAAGTCACCCGTGGCACAATACACACCGCTACTCAGCATATTGAAGTGGTGGACTTTCCCGGAATATACTCATTGAAACCCACCTGCAAGGCGGAGGAGGTGGCCGCCACGGAACTTGGGAAATTGATGCCCGACGACGTCATTCTCAACGTCGTGGATTCGACCAACCTCGAACGTAACCTCGGCTTGACCCTGCAACTCATCAAGTTGCGCAAGCCCATGCTGGTGGCATTGAACTTCTGGGATGAAGCCGAGCACACTGGTGTGAAAATTGACGCTCCAGCACTAGAGGGAATACTCGGCATCCCGTGTCTTCCGGTCGTGGGTACAACAGGCGAGGGAACAAAAACCTTGGCGGATAGAATCCACCAAGCCACGATATCGGCATATGACTTCGATGATCTTCGCAAGTGGGATGAGATCGGAGAAATACTGGGAATGGTTCAAAGACTATCTCATCGACACCATACTTTGGGAGAGCGGCTGGGAGACGCTTCTCTGAAACCTTTTTCGGGCGCGGTCATCGCCATATTGGTATTAGGGTTATCGTTCGGAGCAATACGTTGGATAGGCGAAGGATTGATCGACACCATTTTTGAGCCATTCTTCAACAAAATTTGGAGTCCCTTGATGCTAGAGTTATCGGCGTTCCTGGGCGGTGGCGGCTGGCTGCAACACCTGCTCATAGGAACCATAACGGACGGAAGAATAGACTACGGTGAGTCGTTTGGCCTACTCACCACGGGGCTGTTTGTGCCCTTTGCGGCTGTTCTTCCCTATATATTCGCGTTCTACTTGGTGCTCTCGATTCTTGAGGATTCCGGGTATCTCCCGCGGCTGGCCGTGCTTGCCGACCGTCTCATGCACAAGGTCGGCCTGCATGGCATGGGAGTAGTTCCAATGCTGCTCGGGCTGGGATGCAACGTACCGGCTGCCCTATCGAGCCGAATCATGGAGACTAACCGGGAGCGTTTCATATGCATCACATTGACGACCATTGCCGTGCCGTGTATGGCACAAATAGCCATGATCATCGGTTTGGCTGGCCGGCATGGTACACTGGCCCTCGCCATAATCTTTGCCACACTTTTCGTGGTATGGTTTGTGATCGGGGTGATTCTCAATAGGTTTCTCAAGGGAGATAGTCCCGAGATTCTAATGGATGTGCCCCCCTATCGGATACCCCATTTCAAATCATTGGCAAAGAAAGTATGGATGCGCCTTGTGTGGTTCCTCCGCGAAGCCGTGCCTTTTGTTCTCGGGGGTGTGCTTTTGGCCAATCTCCTTTATTCAATCGGAGTAATTGATTTCATCGGTAGGGTGGCCGCGCCGGTGGTTACCGGGATCATGGGACTGCCAAAGGAGTCCGTCGGTGGACTCCTCATCGGATTCCTAAGAAAGGACGTGGCTGTCGGCATGCTCGCTCCGCTAGATTTGTCCTTCAGGCAGACCATCGTGGCTTGCGTGGTGCTTGCCGTTTATTTCCCCTGCGTGGCCACATTCACGACCATATTAAGAGAAATGGGCATCGTTCGGCTACTCATGATTACGGCCATTATGGTTGCAACAGCGCTCGTTGTTGGTGGAATGCTTAACCTGGCCTTATGGGCTATATTCGGTTGACACGGTGGTTGCGTGCAAATCACACGAAAGGTATTGTAATTATGACAAGGGAACACAAATGAAAGAACTCGTTATCATCAGCGGCAAAGGCGGCACAGGCAAGACCAGCGTCACGGCCTCTTTTGCCGTCATGGCCGACCGACCAGTCATCGCCGATTGCGACGTGGACGCGGCTGACTTGCATCTTGTTCTTTCACCAATAATCAGAGAACGTCATGAGTTTCGCGCCGGGCATGAAGCAATCATCCGGCAGGATGACTGCATCGGTTGTGGTGCCTGCCTGATGCATTGCCGGTTCGATGCGGTAAAGATGAGCGGAAAATCTGCGGGTGAAGCCAAATTTTCCATCGATCCGACTGCCTGCGAAGGATGTGGTGTATGCGTTAGGTTTTGTCCGGTGCAAGCCATCGATTTCCCGGAACGTCTCAGCGGCGAATGGTTTATCTCGGAAACCCGCTGCGGCCCAATGGTTCACGCCAAATTGGGAATCGCATCTGAAAATTCCGGCAAACTCGTCACCATTGTCCGAAGAGAAGCAAGACGAATCGCCGAAGCAGAAAACTGCTCACTGGTTATCGTTGACGGACCGCCGGGGATCGGTTGTCCGGTCATCGCTTCCATAACCGGCGCAACGCTCGTGCTGGTTGTGACGGAACCGACGGTTTCCGGCGAACATGATCTGGAGCGGGTGCTTGCCCTGACGCGGCATTTTAGCATCTCGACAGATGTTTGCGTCAATAAATGGGACATCAATCCCGAAATGACCAATCGCATCGAACAAAAGGCGCGGCAAACCGGGGCACAAGTCATAGGTCGTATCCGATACGATCGAGGAATGACAAGTGCCCAGATACAGGAGCGCGCGGTCGTTGAGACCGACTCGCCGTGCGTCGCAGACATTCAACATATTTGGAATCAATTGTATTTAACAGGAGATTGAAACAAATGGTAAACACTAATTCGGGAAATCAATCTGCCACAGCGCAGAAATCGGAAGCGCATCCCGACAATTCCGACGCCCAAAAGAATGCGTGCGATTCCTGTACCAGCACGGATTGCTCAGCGACCAAACGTCAACGGGGCGAAAGTGACGAGGAATTCACAGAACGTCAGCAACTGTTGTCCCGGCTTTGTCACATCCGGCATAAAATTATCGTTCTGTCCGGCAAGGGCGGCGTCGGGAAAAGTACGGTGGCCGTGAACCTCGCAACGGCGTTGATGATGGCTGACAAGAGCGTCGGCCTGCTCGACGTGGACATTCACGGGCCGAGCATCCCGACTATGCTGGGCTTGGAAAACGAAATCATTCAGAAAAGCGATGACGGACTGATTCCAATAGAATTAGGCGATCTGAAAGTCATGTCAATCGGCTTTATGCTGAAGAATCCGGACGATGCAATTATCTGGCGCGGCCCGTTGAAAATGGGAATTATCAAACAATTTCTGAAAGATGTCAATTGGGGCGATCTCGATTATCTGATTATCGATTCCCCGCCCGGAACCGGTGACGAACCGCTCTCGGTTTGCCAACTGATTGGGGACTTAGACGGTGCCATTGTCGTCACAACTCCCCAGAAAGTGGCTACAGTGGACGTGCGCAAGTCGATTACATTCTGTCGCCAGCTAAAAGTCACAGTACTGGGCGTCGTAGAGAACATGAGCGGATTCGTCTGTCCCAAATGTGGCGAGATTACGCAGATTTTCAGCACCGGCGGCGGAAAAAAGATCTCTGAAGATATGAACGTTCCTTTTCTGGGCTCGATCCCGACCGATCCGAAAATTGGCTTGGCTTGTGACAACGGTCAGGTATTTATTCATCAATATGCCAAAAGCGCGACGGCGGAAATCATGCGGAATATCATCAAACTGATTCTGGATTTTGATACGGACGGCACTAACCAATAATTATAGGAGAACGGATAAAATGAAAATAGCCATTCCTTTAGCAAACGGGCGACTGGCAATGCACTTCGGCCATTGCGAGTGCTTTGCTCTACTCGATGTCAGCGATACCGACCGGAAAATCATCAAACGCGAAGACGTTGAAGCCCCGCCGCACGAACCGGGACTATTACCCAAATGGCTGGCGGAACGCGGCGTGAACCTGATTATCGCGGGCGGCATGGGTCAGCGCGCGCTGGCGCTTTTCTCTGAAAATAATATTCAGGTAATTGTCGGCGCGCCGTCGGAAAAGCCGGAAAAATTGGTCGCCGATTATCTCGACGGTACGCTACAAATCGCCGATAACGTCTGCGATCATTGAGAATTAATACAGCGGAGTCTGTTTACGATTCAATGCGGATAAATCTATAATTGGATTGCAGGTTGCTTAGAAATACTAAAAATTGCCCTGACTTTGTTACAAATATTCCATAAAATTGCCTTGACTTTGTTACAATTTTGAGGTGTGTTTTGAAATTTTCATATCGTTGTACCGATTGCGGCGCTGAATATCCCGCCGACACGATTCGCTACCTTTGTCCGCAATGTGAACGCGAACAGGTTGTCGGTGAATTCCAAAAGGGTGTGTTGGAAACTGTTCTCGACCCGGAATATTTATCATCGTTGAAAAACAAACCGACGGTTGCTCCAAAAGATTTTCTTGTTTATCAATTGCCAAATGCCGCGGCTTATCCGGTCGGCAACACGCCGCTCGTTGCGCCGGAAAAATTGAGGACGCAATTCGGTTTTCCGAACCTGTTTCTGAAAAATGATGGCACGAATCCGTCCGGCTCGTTGAAAGACCGTGCCTCGCTTTTAGTCGCGGCTCAGGCGTTGCATCATGGCGAAAAAACCGTCGTTCTGGCTTCGACCGGCAATGCAGGTTCGGCGATGGCCTGCGCCGGCGCTGCGCTCGGCTTGAAAGTTATTCTTTTCGTCCCGGCGACGGCCCCGAAAGCCAAACTCATGCAGTCGGTGCTGTACGGCGCGACGGTCATTCCAATTCGCGGCACGTACGATGACGTGTTTAAGTTATCGATCGAATACACGCAAAAATACGGTGGCATCAACCGCAACACGGCTTACAATCCGCTGACCATCGAAGGCAAGAAGACGGTTTCAATTGAGATTTTCAATCAGTTGAATCGGACGGCACCGGATGTCGTCTTCGTTCCGGTCGGCGATGGCGTTATCTACGCCGGGGTTTACAAAGGTTTCGCCGATCTGAAGACCGCCGGTTTGATTGCCAAAATTCCACAGATCGTTGGTGTACAAGCTGCCGGGTCGAATGCTATTGCACGAGCGTTTCAGACTGGAAAAATGTTGGCGATCGACCATGCAACGACTGCCGCTGATTCAATTTCGGTTGCCTCACCGGCCAATGGCAGAATGGCGGTTAAGTTCATGCGTGATTGTCATGGCTGGGCGACGGAAGTCAGCGACGACGAGATCACTGCGGCACAATTGCAACTCTGTAAAGACGCGGGCGTTTTCGTCGAACCGGCCGCCGCCACATCATGGGCTGGTTTTCAGAAAGACCGGAACAAGCTCAATCCGGCGCAGAAAGTCGTCGTCTTGCTCACCGGACTCGGTTTCAAAGACCTGTCCGCTGTGGAAAAATCGGTCGTTATTCCCGAAGCGGTCGCGCCCGACTTGAGTAAATTATTTAACCGCGGAGATCGCTGAGGGCGCGGAGAATCTGCCTAAATAATTCTGAAAATAGTGACGCATCGGATAGTAAGAACATATTTTACAAAAGCAGAGTAAATGACAATGACTTTTCAAATTTTCAATCACCAATCTCCAATTTGAAATTTGAAATAATATTCGTGTCCATTCGTGGTTAATAAAAATGACACCGTCATTCTCGCTGCCGGGTTTTCCTCCCGCATGGGCGCCTTCAAGCCGCTTCTGCCGTTCGGGAATTCCACGATAATTGAAACGGTTATCGAAACTGTGTTGGCGGTTTCCGGACGCGTTATCGTTGTCGTCGGTTTTCGGTCGGCGAAAATCGTCAAATTGAAAAAATGGGATGAACGTGTGGTTTTCGCTGAAAACCGGCTATTTGAAAAAGGCATGTTCTCGTCGGTGAAAGTCGGCGCGGTGCAGGTACAAACGCCACGGTTCTTCATTGCGCTCGGCGACCAGCCGCAAATTCCGCCGGAAGTGTACCGAAAATTAATCGACGCCGAACCAGCCGACGTCGTTCAGCCGTCATTTGAAGGTAAAGCCGGGCATCCGATTCTCGTCAGCGAAAAAGTCCGGCAGGCGATTCTGGCGGCGAATGAAGATGACCCTTCCATCCATCTCAAAACGATTCTCGATCAATTCCAGAAGCGATTTGCGGCGGTGGACAGCGAAGGAATATTGGTCGATCTGGACACTCCGGAAGATTATGGAGTGCATTAACCGTATTGATACCCCGCCGCGAAACTTGTGTTAAGTCGAATCCATAGCCAACGCCTCCACCATCGAATTGCTCTCCATTCGACTTGACATAAGCTGACCACGAACTTAAGTCAAGTCGCTTGAACAATAGTCCCGGAAAAGGTTCAATAATTCAATTCGCGACTTAACCCAAGTTCATCAACCACGAAGTAAGCGGCAACGCTTTTGCCGCACTCCACAGTCCGTCGTCTGTGACGACGAGTCCCGATATTGTATGGACACTCCGAAAAATTCTCAGCATAAACCTACAATGTCTGATTCCAGACCATTCTCCACCGGAATTCCCTCTTGATTAGCGAACGTTATCTTTGTAAACTTCCGGCGTGTGTAATGAGTTGCTAAAATTTAACCGAGAATGAAATGGATACACTGTTTGATAAAATCACAGAAACAACTACTTCCGGCCAGGCCTGCGTTTTAGTCACCGTCGTTGAAAATTCCGGCGCCGCGCCGGGCAAAGTGTCTTTCAAAATGCTGGTTCTGCCGGATGGCAAGACACTTGGCACCGTCGGCGGCGGCAGTATCGAAGCGGCGGCGATCCGCGACGCCAGCCGAATTTTTCAAACGCAAAAGTCGGAACTGAAAAATTACGATCTGGAATCGCTTGGCATGTGTTGTGGCGGCAGTTCGACGCTTTTCTTCGATTATTTTCCAGCGGCGCGGACGCTCTTGATTTTCGGCGGCGGACACTGCGGGCAGGCGCTTTACAAAATGGCGCCTCAGATCGGTTTCCGCGTCGTCGTATTTGATAACCGCCCGGAACTTAAACCGCAGTTCGTTGAGTCAAACTTTATTCTGTGCGATTTAGACAAACTTCCGATCACAGATTTTCCCGGGTCAAATCTCTACGCCGCCATCATGACTTATAATCATCAATTCGATTACTCTGTTCTCCGACAACTTCTGATCTGCGGGAAAACTTTCGAGTACGTCGGGCTGATCGGTTCGGCAAATAAGGTCAAGGAAATTCATAAGCAATTGGTGTCGGAAAACATAGCCATTCCGGAGCAGTTTTATTCGCCGATCGGATTAAATATCGGCGCCCAAACTCCGGCCGAAATCGCGGTCGCAATCCTGGGTGAACTTGTTGGCGTAATTAACAAAACCAATACCGATTCTCTAAGAAATACAGTATAATTAACCGCGGAGAACACAGAGTACACAGAGAATTTTTTACCGCGAATGAACACGAATATTATTAGACAAGATCAACAAGATTTACTTAATTCACTTCACGACGGGACACAATTTGCAATCTGCAATCTCCAATCCCCAATTTTCAATAGGGAATCTCCGCGTTCTCTGCGCCCTCCGCGGTGAAAAAAATCCCTCTATCATTTTTCGGCAGAAACGATTATCTTTGTAACGGATGTCCGATCAGCAAAAAATCGAGTTGAATTATGTCGGTGCCCCGGTCGTGAGATTTGACGCCGCCGAGAAAGTGCGCGGCACAGCAAAATATATCAATGACATAGATTTTCCGGATGTGCTCGTCGGCGTAACGATTCGCTCGACCCATCAGCGGGCGAAGATTTTACGCATTATCGTGCCGGAATTGCCGTCCGGTGTAACGCTCGTCACGGCTGACGATATTCCCGGCGAAAACTACGTCGCACTATTTAACAAAGATCAACCATTATTGGCGAAAGAGGTCGTCAATTACATCGGCGAACCGATTGTACTTTTGGCGGGCGCGAATGAAGATGAATTGCGTAAGATCGCGGCGCTGATCCGGATCGACTATGAGGATTTGCCGGCAATTTCATCCATCGAAGACGCACTGTCCGGCAAATTCACACCGATTTACGGCAACGACGGCGTTTTTAAAAGTTACGGTTACGTCAAAGGCGATCCGGACGCGGCGTTTGAAGCCAGCAGTTTCGTGCTGGAAGAGACGTTTCGTACCGGCTTTCAGGAACATATTTATCTCGAAACGCAGGGCGTGGTGGCGTTCCCGTATAAAAACGGCGTCAAGATCATTGGTTCTCTGCAATGTCCGTTTTACGTTCAAAAAGGTCTGGCGCCGGCGCTGAATCTCAATCCGCATGATATTGTCGTCGAACAGGCAATCACCGGCGGTGCGTTCGGCGGCAAGGAAGAGTTTCCGTCGCTGATCTCCGGCCACGCGGCACTTTTAGCATTGAAGACCGGCAAACCGGTCAAGATCACCTACGACCGGCACGAAGACATTTGTGTGACGACCAAACGCCATCCATCGAAAAGCATTCGCCGGATCGGTTTTGATAAGGAAAACCGCATCGTCGCGATGGACATCGATTTTTTACTAAATGGCGGCGCGCATAGCACGCTGTCGCAAGTTGTTCTGGCGCGGGGCGCACTGGGATCGCCGGGCGCTTACAAATGCGAAAACATCCGATTGCTGTCGAGAGCGGTGGCGACGAATCAATTGCCGTCGGGCGCGTTCCGCGGCTTCGGCGCACCGCAGGCATTCTTTGCCATCGAAGCGCAAATGAATCACGCCGCTTACCGGTTGAATCTCAATCCGTATTCCCTGCGGAAAATCAACATTCTGCGGATCGGTGACCGCACGGCGACCGGCCAATTACTGAAGGAATCGGTTGGCCTGGAAAAGGCGCTGGACACCGTCGCCCAGCGGACGAATTTCGTCGAAAAATACAATTTATACCAACGCCAACCAAAGAACGGCCAACCACTGAAAGGCATCGGACTGTCGACATTTTTTCATGGATGCGGCTTCACCGGTAAAGGCGAGGAACTTATCAAAGCGACGGCCGCTGTCGATTATTCCAATGAAAACGGCGCGCTGATCCGCATCGCTACCGTCGATATGGGACAGGGCATGAACACCGTCATGCGCCAGATTGCCGCCGATGCGTTGGCCCTGCCGATTGAGCGGGTCGCCGTGGCGATCCCGAACACCGCCGCTGTACCGAATTCCGGCCCGACGGTTGCCTCTCGCACAACGATGATCGTCGGCGGATTGGTTTATCAATGCTGTGCCGATCTACTGAAACAGGTTGGCGCGACGCCTGCCGCGAAGGATTTTGCCGGGAAAGCGAAACAGGTAACGAATGACGTTCTTACCGCAACACGCGATTACCGGGTACCGGACGATGTGTTCTGGGATGAAGATAAATTCATCGGAGATGCTTACCCGATCTATTCCTGGGCAGCGGCGGTTGTGGAAGTCGCGGTCGATCCGGTGACATTTGAAGTGACGGTAGAAAAAATCACTGCCGCGCATGATATTGGCAAGGCGATCAACCCGATTCTGGTAGAAGGGCAGATCGAAGGTGGCTCATTGCAGGGACTCGGTTACGCCTCCATGGAAGTCATGACGGAAACGAGCGGCAAATTGAATCAGGCGAGCCTGACGGATTACATTATTCCGACGACATTGGACACGCCGGACATTGAGACGATTATTCTCGAAGAGGCTTACTCGCGCGGGCCGTACGGCGCAAAAGGTGTTGGCGAACAACCGCTGGTTGGTATTCCCGCGGCCTACGTCGGCGCAGTCGAAAATGCGCTGGGCGTCGAGTTCTGCGAGATTCCCTTAACACCGGAAATAATTCACCGGCAGATAACTTCACCGCAGAGTTCGCAGAGAACGCGGAGAAAGGAATAAATATTTATAGTAAGTCGTTAAATAATTCTTTATGGTCATACAATCGGTGATTATGTCCGATAGATCGAAAATAATAAAAAAAATCTCCGCGACTTCAGCGTTCTCTGCGGTTTCGTCAATTAGTCTTACCGTCAATAGTGTCACTCGCACCCCGAAGGCCTCTCCATCGACTCGTTTACTCGACTTTCTGCGCGATGAACTCAAACTCACCGGCACAAAAGAAGGTTGCGGCGAGGGCGAATGCGGTGCGTGCATGGTTTTACTCGACGGCAAACCGGTGAATTCCTGCTTAGTTCTGCTCGGCCAATGCGACGGCCGGGAAGTCACCACTATCGAGGGCATCTCTGTGCCCGAACTTTTCAAGGCCTTCGAAGAAACCGGCGCGGTGCAATGCGGTTTCTGTACGCCGGGATTTGTCGTTTCGGCTTACGCTTTGCTGAAGCAAAATCCGAATCCGACCGCCGCAGAGATCAAAGAGGCGCTTTCCGGAAATCTCTGCCGTTGCACCGGCTATAAAAAGATCATCGAGGCGGTTCAGAAAGCCGCCAAACACAATATTCAGCGGGATAAATAATCTTGTGGTACACCACCATTCCATTTATTAAACCGACGAACCTGAATGCGGCGTTAGCGTTATTAAGTCAAAAATCAGTTCAACCGATTGCCGGCGGAACCGATTTATTAGTACAGGCGCGCACGAATCCCAAACGTGTTCAGGCATTTATCCGGATCGATCATCTTCCGGAACTCAGCCGGTTGGATTTCTCTGGCAGTCAATTGACGATTGGCGCTGGTGTGACATTCACCGGTTTTCTCGAAAAGGCAAAGGAAATTTGCCCGCCGTTGACCTCCGCGGTGGCGCAGATCGCTTCGCCGTCGATCCGCAATATGGCGACTTTCGGCGGCAACATCGTCAATGCTTCCCCGGCGGCCGACACTCTGCCAATCTTTTACGCGCTGGATGCCGAATTAACGCTCGAATCTGTCAGCGGTATTCGCCAGATACCGATTCACGATTTTATCATCGGACCCAAGAAAACGTTCCTTCGCCCGGACGAACTGCTGACCGAAATCCGGCTGAACATTCCGCGGAATTACAAATATTCTTATCGCAAGATCGGGCCGCGCAAAGCGCTCTCGTTATCGAAAGTCGCCTTTCTCGGTCTGCATCTGCCGGACGCAAATGAAATCCGATTGGCTTATGGCGCAGTCGGGCCGATGGTTATCCGGGCTGACGAAGCGGAGCAGTTATATCGCGAAGGCAAAACCGCCGCTATTCCTGCCTGCATCGAGCGCACCGTCCAGCCGATCAGCGATCAACGCTCGACAGCCGATTACCGGCGCTATTTGTGCCGGGTACTGACGGAAGAATTCCTGAGAAAATATTTGAGTTTCTAAATAGAGTCTGGTTAAAGACGATAAAAAAATACGGCAGACAGCTTTGGAGAAAAACCGCCTGCCGTATTGAAATTATCACTGCATGATAAAGTTTTTGTTGATAAGATCGTCTTCGGCTTGTATCGCTACGGCCTGATACAAAGTGTCGGCCGTAAATCCGTCAGCCGCTGCGGAAATGTTATACGTTCCTGCAAGCACAACCAACTGATAAAAACCATCGGTATTCGTCAGAGTCGTGACCGAGTCGGAACCGGAAACGGCATAAACCGAAGCGTTGGCCAGAGCGGTTTGGTCTGATTTCGTCACTTTTCCGGAAATCGTGCCCGATAAAACTTTCTTCATCACCCGAAAAGTCGGTTGAAGAGAATATCGATCCTGAGTGGGATGTTTGTGAATGGATTTTTCCGCATCGAAATCTAGGTAAAGTTCCATGATTTCATCGGCATCGATACTGAAATTTATATTCAGCTTTACTCCCGATTGGGAACCGCTCGGAACTCTGAGTTCATAAGAAACGCCGTCCACAACAATCGCCGAACTGTCACCCAGCACGAGTCGAATCTGGGAATAATGCCCTTCTTCCAATTCCGATTCCACGAGATTGGTCATCTCGCCGTTCACCAGACTCAGAAAGTCGATGACCGTGTCTTTTTCGCTGACACCGATCCATCCCGTAGTCGAGTCACTGCCGTCCGACCTGTGAATACTGACCGAATCAATGTCGAGATAAATATGTTCGACGTTTCCTTTGAACGGAGCATCGAAAGCCTGTATAACCAGCGCGCCCGTCTTCGTTTCGTCCGAAGCACTATCGCAGGTCATCAAACCCAGCGAAAGGATCGAAATGAGGAAAATAAGTTTCGTTTTCATGTTTTTGCTCCTTTTGTTTTCAATTAGCAAGATTCCTATTGTTATATTACCACGAACTAAAATTAGACGGTGTGTATTTTATCACTCGAACCATTTCCCCGGAAGACGGCCGAATTAAATCCATTCTAAAAATTCTTTCTATGGTTTTCAACGGAAAACCGTTAAAATTGAAGCGCATTTTTAAGGAAGGTTGCTGTGGATAAAAGTCAAAACCGTTTCAATGTGATCCTGATCGGCGCAGGATCGGCCGGGCTGTTTGCCGCAGACCGACTCGCCCGAACCGGACTTTCAGTTCTCGTCGTTGACCGAGGTGAAGAACCATCTCTGCGTACCGACATGAACTATGGCATCGGCGGAGCCGGAACATTTTCCGACGGGAAATTAAACCTGACGCATCGCATCGGCGGTGAGCCGGGTAGTTTCGGACGCACGCCCGCTGAAGTCGAAAAATTGATTTGTCAGATCGATGATATTTTTACGGAGAACGGCGTCGAAGGCGGTTATTCCGGCGAAAACGGAGGTGAATATTACAAACTGCTTCGTCAGGCAAGCGCCGCCGGCGTGGAATTCATCTTTGCCCGGCAACGCCATATCGGAACGGACAGACTTCACGTCGTCACCGAACGCTTTTACAGACGACTTGTCGAGCGCGGAGTTCATTTCAGGAAAAATTTAAAAGTCGATGAAATCCGGCATGTGGACGACCATTTTGAACTCGTCTGCGGGAACGAAAAACTGACCGCCGACGCGGTCATCGCCGCCCCGGGACGCGCAGGCGCCTACTGGTTGCGAGAACAAGCGAAGCAGTTGAACATTCAGACCATCTACGGGCCGATCGATGTCGGTATTCGCGTCGAGTTTCCCGCCGTGATCTATCACGAAATCGGGCAGATCATGTACGACGCCAAGTTCAGGCTTTACAGCAAATCGTACGACGATCTCGTTCGGACGTTTTGCACGAACCCAAACGGCTTTATCGTCTGCGAGCATTTCGACGATTTCGTTCTGGTGAACGGCCACGCGCGGCGTGATTCCAAAACCGACAATACTAACTTCGCCCTACTGTCGCGCGTTGTTTTGACCGATCCCGTCGAAGATACCACAAAATACGGGCGCGACATCGCACGGTTGGCGACGACGATCGGCGGCGGCAAACCGATCATCCAGCGACTGACCGATTTTCTATCCGGCCGACGTTCGACATGGGATCGAATCGCACGCTCGTCGATCGTTCCGACATTGAAAGACGCGACGCCAGGAGACATCGCCATGGCATT
>Ga0265296_1001221_pt1 | contig 30742 bp, 30 predicted proteins | sample MunlanPumphouse1_FD_189073 | JGI IMG/M metagenome (GOLD analysis project Ga0265296, IMG submission 189073) | Groundwater microbial communities from a municipal landfill in Southern Ontario, Canada - Pumphouse #1 | ecosystem: Environmental > Aquatic > Deep subsurface > Groundwater | place... | reverse complement strand
TACTAAGAAATGTCGCCATAAACATCTTTAGAAAACACGGGCTTGATTGTATCCAAGCGGCACTTGAAAAATGCGCCAACAATATTCCGTTTATGTTATCGATGATTTAGAACGAGCCAGCCGTGCCTTCGACCCGGCTCAGGGTGGCCTGAGGAATCGAAGGCCAAGGCTGGGAGAGGGCTAAAAAAAATTACAATAAATTATTCACCAACTTAATCAACTTTTTATCGCGAATTGCACTGGTATGTAAATTTATTGGAAGATAGAGTGGAAAAAAAATATCTCGAACGTTGTTTTGACGAGCTGGCCGCAAACCGGCCCGCCATTTTTTATTGTAAATTGAAGAAACGATTAGAGTTGGATCCCATGGGCAATATAAATTATGAACGGAAATCGAAGTTGGAAAAACCGTATCATCGGATTGAGAAACAACGATCGCGCGAACGGATTTTAGTAAAGTAAAATTTTTCAAATAATTATTCAACAAAAAACAACCCAGCGAATGACAAATAATTATTTCCGGCTGTTCGTGCTCGAGAAACTCCCGTAGCCGCTCGTGGGTCTCGCGCGCTTGAGCTAAAAACTTTTCGTCTTCGTAATGATTGATAAGAAAAAATGGATTCAGAATTTGGAATAAATTTACTTGTCGCTCTATTCCCCACGGAAAAACCACTGCCTCCTTACTTGTCACTATTTCATCAAAAGCTGAAAAACTCGCGCTCGGCCCAAAAGGCGAACGAAAAAATGGTGTAGTTAAGTCAACGGCATAACCGTGAATTAAGACGATTTTGGACATAGATTATAATAGTGTAACATAAAGATCAATGAACAAAAACGTTTTTTATCACCAAAAAACCGCCGCTTTTCGAATCCCTCACCCCTTCTCGCCACAACTGAAGGGGCGGGCTTCCCCTCCCCCAAGGCTGGGAGGGGATAAGATTTCGGCTTTAATTTTTTTGAGAACCAAATCGGCGTTGTTCAAAACTTCATCGTTTGTGAATCTTACAATTTTATAACCAAAATTTTTTAAAACATCACTTCTGATTTGATCATGTTCTGCAATATCTTCTTGTTTATGAATCGGGCCATCAACTTCAATAATTACTTTCAAACTGCGACAGCAAAAATCCACAATATAATTTTCAATACCAAATTGCCTATTAAATTTAAAACCAAGACGACTATTTTTTAAATATCGCCAAAGAATACACTCGGCTTCGGTACTATTTTGTCGCAATTCTTTTCTTCGTTCCTTTAGAATAGAGGAATTTAAATGAGGTAATTCAAACATAGTAAGAATCCCTCTCCCAGCCATGGGGGAGAGGGAGATCGGCGAGCAACTTTTGTTTTTGCGAGCCGAGAAGGAGAGAGGGAACAGAAAAACAAAACAAATGAGGGATTTTTAAGGTGAGGTCATCTCAACACCCCACCCCACTCCACAACTGTGAAGCCGGTGCGTTCCGGCGTAGACAAAAGAGCCGGCGGGTTGGCTTTAATCGGCGCGTCAAGCGACTGATAATCCATCAAAATACGAATGAGAGTGTCAGGGGTTTCGGAAATCGAGAGCGGCGCCAGCTGGTTCATGACACTTGTGCCATAAAAACCAATTTTATAATACGAAGCATCTTGCATGCGCGGTTCCCAGAACTCGATGAAGTCCGCTGTTTCTTTGGTGTTCAAACCAAGTTTGGCCAAAGTAGAAACAAGAAAATCATGAACACCAGATTGTTTCAACACCCAATAACGATTCGGCGAAACATACATGCCGCCGCGACCCTCCCAGAACAGATACGGATAAATTTGTCCGTCGTCTCGGTTCACCAAAGTGCCATCAGGCGAGGCTGTAACGCGCCAGCCGTTGTTATAAACCGGCTCGGTGTAAGTAAAACCGCCTTGCGGATAAAGTTGGACATCAAGATCAGTGGTTTTTTCCGGGTACAGATAAATGACTGGCTTGCCGCATTCGCCCATTGGCAAAATTTCCGTGTTCATGAATTGAATCCAACGATCAAACGAATCTTGAAAATAGAAAAACGGATGAGCAACGGCAAATTGTTCAAGTGTTTCTCTGACCTCACCTTCTGGAGCCGTGTTTTTCCAACCTTGAAAATACTGTTGAAAATATTCAGTGTCAAAAGAAACCGGCACATAAATTTTATCAGCCGCCGAAGCGCCGCCTTCTTTTAGTTCGCCGACAGTTTTAATATCAACAACATTTAATCCGGCAATGGTTCCGCAGCCGCCTTGCACGCCCTTTGAATAAGAAATGACATTTTTAGTTCCATCACTCCAAGTTAATTGCGGAACACCAATGGTTAAACTTCGTAAATCAACTTGAGGCCCACTCGCTTCGTCATTAACCATACCGAGACCAAGTTCCAAATCATACCAAACCGTACGGCCGTCTGGACGAATGTAGTAGAAAAGATTGTTGGCAAAATCAATTTTGGGATCAGAACTATTATAAAGATTTAAAACCTGACCGTTTTCCAAAGTAATTTTTGTGGTCGGTTCGGAAAAAGACGCTTCATTCGGATAATCGGTTCTTTGCCACACGCCAATTAAATTATAAATTCGACCATCAGTATCTTTTACCAAATCAACTTGTTCCAATTCGGTAATTTTAGAACCGGAATCAAGAATCAACTTACGATAATCTATACTACCCTGATTGTTTTCATTTGCCGCTAAACGAACCAAACCCTCTTCACCTAAAACCTCACTGGCCGTTAGTTGCCCGACCGGAGCGGTAAAAGCGCTGTAAACACGATCGGCATAATTATCCAGAATAATAATTTCCGATAAATTCGGTGAAACTAATAAATAAAAATTTTGGTATTCGACTCCCATGCTGGGAACACCGGCAATATACATTTGCAATTCATAACCATCATAAATTCCGCCCTTAACCGTACCAAGACCAAAAGCTTTTGGACCAATGCCGTCTTCCGGAGTCAATTGCTGGTCGCCAAAAACCACCAAGTTCCAATTATAATCAGTACTTCGCGCCTTCTGTTCGTCAACTTTAACCCAATCAATGGTCAAAGTATTCTGATCATCAACAATTGTCGGCTCCAATGTCGGTTCGTCAGTAACAACACCATTTGTTGGCTGTTCCGTCATTTCCCCTCCCTTTTGGGGAGGGGTTAGGGGAGAGGTGAATTTGCTCCAAGCCCAACCCGCGCCAAAAGCTATAGCAACAACCGCAATGGCCGCAACGGTCAACAAGAGCGGCGATTGTTTGGTTTGCCCCGAACGATCCGGGACAAAATTGGTTTTAATTGTTTTGGTCATATCTTGAAATAATTATGATTCCATTTTTTATTTGTTCTTGAAGCGTCGAGCTGAGCTCGATGTTGGTTGGCGAGACCGCGGCCAGGGCGGAAAAAATTTTCTGGGCTTCCGCGTCGCTGACCGGCGTTGGTTGACTACTTTTAGTGAACACCGGCAAAAGATGAATTTCTATCTGACTATCAGAAATTATAATGCCTGCCGTAAGTCCTGTCCATGTCTCGGGCATACTTTGGTCGAAGACAAAATTGCCGAGCGAGTACAAAACCGGCGTGTCCTCGATAACCTCGGCGCCTTGCGGCACGTGTGGATGGCCGCCGATGACAAGATCGGCGCCGGCTTCGACAATCAGTTTGGCCAAACGCTTTTCAGAAGAATCGGGCGAAGTCCGATATTCCGTACCCCAGTGCGGCATGACAATGACAAATTTTCCGTCTGCCTTGGCCGCGGAGATTTCCGCGAGAAGTGCTTCTTCGTTCGGCTGAAAAGCGTGATAACCAATAAAAGAAATCGGCCAATCACCAATCGTCGTATCAAGACGAAGTGAAGTATTGCGATACGAGCCAAACCACGGCAAACCCATGTTCTCCAACCAAGTATGCGTCTCGAGCTCGCCAGCCGAACCGACATCAGAAGCGTGATTGTTGGCCAAACTGACCGCGTCGAGATACTTGTTGGCCTCTTCGACATAGGTTGGATCGAAAACAAAACGAAAGGGCGGATCATAAGTGTAAGTGCTGGACTGTTTATTAACTGTTCCTTCTAGATTGCCAACAACAAAATCCGTGCCAGCCAAAAATCTATCCATTTTCTCCCAGGGATAACCAATATCATCAGCCGCGTTGATTTGTTTTCGCGTCCCGCGGTCGAGCATAATGTCACCAACGAAATGAATGGAAATAAAATTGTCATTGCTCGGCGCACCAGTCGAAAAATAACCGAGAAGGTGGCTGGTGTTTTCGTTCCATGAGGTCGAGGCGAACATTGAGACCGAGTCGCTATGACCAGTTAAAGAAAAAACTTCCGTTCCTCGGGCTCGATTGATTTGCATGAGCATCGAGAGAACATTGATAGAGTCGACTTCGAGATCGGTCTGACACAAATCATCGAGACAGCCGCAGGCCAGCGTTCGTTCAGTAATTTCATCATGAAAAACCGCGGCATAGTGCGGCAGATAGTGCGACATGTCAGCGCTGGCGACAACGAAAGCGTCTGGTAAATCTCGGGCGAGTGCTTCGGCCAAAACTTTCGCGTCTTCGGTAGAAAGTTTATCGTGAATGGCCAGAGCGACAATTTTAGCGCTAGGAAAAGATTTTTTAATGAATGGGGTGAGAGCAAAAACCCCATGTTCGTTTTCAAAAGTTCCTTCCTCGTTTTTCAAAACTGAAACATCAGCCAAAAGTTTTTCCACAGCGTCCTCATCAGTCTCAAAATCACCATACGGAGTTTGCCAGGTACCAAACGAAACTTGAGCTGCCGATTTGCCTGTTGAAAAATGATTAGGTGAGAGGACGACGACGGTTTTTACATCATCTGAACCAACAGTGGAAAATAACGCTGCCATTTCCCCAGCCGCCACCAGATGATGCGGACTAAGGGCACTTAAAGCGAAAATTTTTTCCGACGTACTGGCATCTTGATATTGTTTTTCGTAAAACCCGAGCTCATACTGACCGCTGGAATAAAGTGGAACAGATGAAGTTGTTGTTTCGGTTGTCGAATCTTTCGACACTTCCGACCCCGCGCCGCCGCACCAGAGGCCAAACAAAAAACCGATGACGGCTAGCCAAACGATGGCGAGAACGATGATTGTTTTTAAGACAGACCGAGGCATAAACTTTTTTTAAACCTTACCACCCAAACCTTCGCCAGTTTTCTTTAACCAAATAACTGAGATGTTTGTGTAAAAATTGTGTGGCTTCCTTATCAGTCGGCAATCTTCGGCCTTGACTAATATTTGTCATGCCTTGCGCCATCAAGGTTAAGGCTCGAACCGTGGCGCAACGATCGTTTTCAGAATGCAGGCCGGCTATTTGATCGCGAAATTGATCGTAAGTTTCTTTTTGACTGTTTTCGTATTCCTTCAAACGAAACTCAAAAAGTTTTTTCCACTCGCCGCGGTTGGGAATGTTGCTTTCTTGCTGCCACTTTTGAAAAGACGGATAAAAAGCATCGCGCACTTGGCGCCAAAAATCGCGGCGATCGCCGGGCAGAAAAGGAATCGTTTCGTCAAGACCGGCGTAAACCGTGACCAAAGTCGTACACAAAATTTCGTTAAGCGCCCGGTCTTGCTCGGCCTCGGGCATTTTGTCGTAGGCAATATATTCGCGCCACTTCGGATCAGTGTGAATTTTACCGCAATTGCCCACAGCCATGGTCACAGCCTCGGCCGCGATTTTTTCCGGCGCAACGCGCCCGCCTTCGCGCAAAAACCGGCCGGCTCGGCGGTGGAGTAGGTTTAAGATGAATTGAAACATACTGAAAAAATTACTTCTTTAATAATTGCAAGATCAAACGAACCACTTGATTTTTTTCTTTTGGATTACTCTCGGCCACAAAAAGGGTGATAGCCGTCAGGGCCGGTGGAGTAATTTTTGTTTTATCAAAAATCCCAGCTTTTCTTAAAAACCAAACAAAAGCAAAAGCGCCGTTCCGTTTATTGCCATCAATAAAGGGATGATTTTTCACAAAGAAATATAAAAGATGCGCGGCTTTTTCTTCCGCCGTCGAATAAAGCGGCCGACCGCCAAAGGTTTGCATGACACTGCCAACAATTCCAGCCACCGCGCCTTGGTGCCGCGGCGCACCAAAAATTTCCGTTTCTTTTAATGATAATTTAAATCCCTTAAGTTCCTGTTCAAGTTGTTCTGCGGTAATAATAACATTTTTCTTGGTGACGCCTTTTTCGGATAGCTCACCTTTATCGTAAGCATCCAAAGAAAACCAAGTGTCGGCAAAGACGGAAATCAATTCCAAAACACTGGCGTGATCAATATTAGACCCGGCTGGCAACAATTTTCTAAGATTATCGATCGCTTTCTGAAATTCGGCGAAGTTATTTTTAACAACGGCCGGATTGATGGTAAAACCTTTAATAATATGCTGGCGTAAGACCTTGGTGGCCCATTTTCTGAATTCAATCGCTTTTTGCGAATTGGCTCTGTAACCGATAGCCAAAATAATATCCAAACTGTAAAAAACTACCGGTTTATCAGAATTTGCAATGTGCATTTTTTGCACATTGCTTTTTTGTAAAACTTCTTTATTTTTCAAAATATTTCCAATATGTTTAGTAACAACTGAACGTTCAACATCAAAAATATCGGCAATTTGATTTTGTCTCGCCCAAATCGTTTCTTGTTCGAAATCACCGCGAAGCTTTACTTCGCCGGCTTTGGTTTGATAAATCACCAATTCGTTTTGTTTGTTGTTCTTCTGTTTCATAGCTCATAAATAATACCATCAATTGAAATGAAAAACCACGGCCTCTTCGGCCGCGGTTTTCCTTTTATTCTATTTAACTCCTTGAACCCCAGGCGTCGCCGGATACAAAGCCGGATCGATTATCCGCGTGAAACACACTCGGCCAAGGCCATGATTCCAATTTTGACCGTACGGACTGTTGGAATAAATTGGCATAACAACCACCTCTTGATTGTTAGAAAATTCTGTTTCAAAAGTGGCGCACAATTCGAATTCCAGATCTGACTTGATATTGTATTCGTAGGCGGCTTTGGTTTTTGGGTCAGTCGGAACGGTAAAACCGGAGATAGAATTATTCAAATCGCCCAAGGTCGGCGGAACAACTCTCTTTAATGAATAATAATTAATAATTTCGTTTTGAATATCCGCTAGATTCATAACTCGTTGTTCATCAAAACGCACTTGGCGTTGAGCGGCCGGCGAGCCGACAAAGACAAAGCCGAGAATAATCGTCCCCAAAGCTACGACAGCTGTAATAATCGCGAGGTTCCGCGCCATCATTGTTTTAATCGTAACATCGCGGCGCAAATCCCACAGGTAATAACCAAACACCGCGGCCGCGACAATCAAAACCACTGCGACTTTCAAAATAAAACGGGTGGTAATTTCGCCATTCAAAAAATAATTCACCAAGGTAATCAAATCGGCGATGATGGTAATCGAGGCCACGAAAAGGGTGAGATACAAAAGCCACTTACGAATAGCCACGCCATTTTTAATCGGTTCGTTTTTCAAGTCCTTATAAATCATCCAGGAAAGCAAAATGAAAACCGGCCAGGCGACAATCAAAACAGACATTGAGTTTCGAATGATATCTAAAGCGCCGACATAATAAAACTGCAGGCTGTCGGGAAATTTTACATTGATGTATTGAAAGTACAGAGCAATGAAACTGATCACGCCCATAAAAAGGGTGACAATGGCCAGAAGATGCGAAAAGACATCTTTAGCCGTGCTGCGAGGGAGGTTTTGCATAAAGTTTGTGATGCATAAAGTGTCCGATCCGCCGTCGCCGGGCTATGGCGGACACGGTCGGACACCTTATGCAGCATTAATGTTTTATTTTCTTTAATTATACCAGAAAACAGGAACCTCGCTTAAATCATTGACAAACCGAGCTTGTCTGCTAATATAAAAAACCCAAGATAAAACCAAAGGAGTTGTCATGACGCTTTCGATTATTCGGAAACAATCCAAAGCCGACAGGCTGGCCGTATGTCAAGAACTGGCCGACCGCATTCCTGAAAGCTTCCGCCCCTTGGCAGTGATATGGGGATGGATTCAGAAGCCGGGTAACTCTTTCCTGCTTCCCATCATCGTCGATCAAATCGCCGCCGCCTCGGACACTTATGTGCGCGTCTGGCCGATCAAAAGTAGAGACTTTGAGGTTACTGGGTTTGATCGCGAGGCCATGCTAAAAGTCCTCGAAGATCTCCGTTCGGCCTGGGCCGGCATTGTCGAGGTGACATGGAAAGAGGAAGGTGCTCTCATTAACCTCTATTTGAAACCTTACTCTCCGTGATCTACGTCTCGCTTCAACCGTCTCACCTGACTTGGGTGATGGCGGCTTTTTTATTTTAAAAAACGGCCTTAAAAGCCGTTTTTTGTGATGTTGGGGTTGACAAAAAGTCCAAAATATGATATAAATATATGTTTTCGCGAAATGTTCGCAAAACACCACTACCCCCACCAACCCCTCTGGAAGATAACCATGAAGAAGATCGTCTTCGAGTTCGCCAGCACCCTGACTGCCTTTCGGTTGATCGATACCGTCGGTAGCAAGGTTGTGCAACCCGTCAACTTCTGCAATGCGCTCGCCGGGGCGGCCAAGAAACATGACCCCTCCAAGGATCGCACCGAAGGCCAACACTTCGTGCAACTCCCCGAGAGCGCGTGGTCGACTGTCTCCGCCGGCGTCGGACACAAGTCCAACAATCCCGACGACTACATCGTGCGCATGTACCGCGGCCAGCCGACCATGTTCCTGCGCCGCAAGTTCGCCGCACCAGTCGAGGGGTTGGCCTGCGTGGTCTACACGCGACAGGCCTACCTCAATGATCCGGACGTGCTAAACGAACCCCAGGAGATCGCGCGCATCCAGGCCAGCGACTGTACCCGTGTGATCGTCGCCGTCCTCGCCTTCGCCGGACCCAAGGCTCCGCTCACCCCGTACCGACTGGTTCACAACCTGGCCGGTGGCAACAACGAGGTCGACGCGTGGACCAAGGACGACATCGTCGCCAAGGCCAAGGAATCGCTCGAGTACTGGAACGAGTGGGTCGTGGTCGCCGACTAGCGGCCCTCACTCCACTCTCAACCGCCCGCACCCTCCCGACCCCGCAAAAGTCGGACCTGGTGTAGGCGGTTTTTCTTTTTTACTACAAAAAATTATTCCTTCCTCACCGCCCGCTCAATCGCTTCCCAAATTTCACCGCGACCGCTGCTCGTAAAAATCGAATGAGTGATACACTGACAGTCTGGAAAATCTAATTTAAACTTACGCGCGACATCGGTAGCTCGGACTTTGGAAAGTTTGTCGATTTTGTTTAATACAATAGTCACTGGAATTTCTAACTCTCGCAAAAACGATAACATTTCGCGATCCAGATCAGATGACGGAACGCTAGCATCGACAATCAATAAAACCATTTTAAGATTTGGCGCCAAATCAAGATAACGGCTAATCATGTCGATAAGACCTGGCCGCTTTTCCTTAGCCATTTTGGCAAAACCATAACCCGGAAGGTCAACCAAAAAATAACGCTTGTCAATTTCAAAAAGATTGATGGTTCGCGTTCGACCCGGCGTGGAGCCGACATGAGCCAAACCTTTTTGAGCGGTCAAGTGATTGATTAGTGAAGATTTACCAACGTTCGAACGGCCGACAATGGCCACTTGCGGTTTTTTATCGATTGGCAAATCTTCAACTTTGGTGAAGCATTTTAAGAAGATGGCGGGCATAGTTTTTTTTATCTTATCAGCGCTTGAACAAAAAGACCAGTTTTTATATGCCGGTTGGGTTGTGGTGGTATATTGCCTAAACCAAAACTTTTTGCTATATTTTACCCACACAGGGGCGTCGTTCAATGGTAGGACGGAGGTCTCCAAAACCTCTGACATAGGTTCGATTCCTATCGCCCCTGCCAAAAATCCTCCACGGTTTTCATGGAGGATTTTTGATTTTTGTTAAATATTTTCCGTAATACAAGAAAACAAAACCGCACCCCTCCAAAGTGCGATTCCGAGTTGAATCGTGGAGTGAGTGCGGTGAACGGTAAGATCAGGGCACGCGCGCGATGAACGTAATCATACGATGGTCACCGGAGATCTTCGCTCCGACAACTACCATCGCGAACGAAAGATCGGTCATCGCACTAAGTACTCTTTTTGTGCGAAGCAACTGCGACACCGCGGCCGTTCGTGTGGTGTCGGGAAGACGAGCGACGAACTCGCCGACGGACATCTCCGTGCGGTCACCCATCATCGCGATGATGGTTCGGAGGACGCGACACTCCAGAAAAGACCCCGTGCGAAGAGACTTCGGAAGGAGATCTCTGAGTTCCGTGCCAGACAGCCGCTCCCCATTCTCCCGCATCTTGATGATGCCGCGGGCGAGTCGATAGATGTCCCGTTCGACTTGTTGAATCCATGCCGCATCGTTATACAACACGGCCAACAGACGAATGACCTTTCTCGGGTCCACAAGTACCAGGTGTACTAGCGGCTCCCCGGCTTCAATGTCTCGAGCGATCACTAACGCTTGTGCGATCAACGCGTTGCGCAAGAAGGTGTCGTACTCCTGCTGGGTGACGCCGAGTTCGCCGAGCGTAACGGATTCGTTCTCTATGTACGCGCGAAGTTCGTACGCATACTTGACATACATGTATTCGTTCGGCTGATCCGTTCGGAGGGCATAGAGCCGGTGCATAATGAAATCCGGAATGTGGTTTGACATCGATTACTCCTTGCTGGTTGGGGGAAAGACTGACAGAATAAGATAGCACAACGAAGTCGAATTGTCAATAAAGCGAGCTTAGATGTCAACGGGAAGTTAATTTGAGTAATTTTGTTTTTGAAATTAACAAAAAAACAGACACAAAAAATGTCTGTTTTTTTGATAATTACCCGTTATTTCTTCCCTGATTCCGATCGTTATAATTTTGTTGCGGCAACGGTATGGTGTTTTGCGGGGCAACCATGGTGGTCGGGCGTTCAATGGCTTTGACGGCCAGGGCTTGAGCTTTGGCATTGGCTTCTTCGGCTTGGTTTTTATACGCCACCGCTTCTTGAATTTGCGCGGCCAAGCGTTCCTCAAGATTTTTTACCGTTAATTTCAAAAGATCAATTTGCGCCTCGGCTTCTTTTTCTCTCAAAGCTTTAGCGTGTTCGAATTGCTCGGTTAATTTTTCAGAGACTTCGCCTTCGCGCTTGTTGACGGCAATTTCAAGCTCTCGCGGGAATTGTTCGATCGTTTTTTTCGTTTGCGCGATTTCTTGCTCTTGCCCGCGAAGCGCCGTTTCGCGAACGGCCATGGTCTTTTCTTTTTCCGCGGTTTCAATTTGATCGCGCTCTTGTTTCAACTTTTTTTGATATTCGTATTCTTCGCTCTCGCGATCCCAGGTTTTTTTCTTTAGCGTCATTTCTTCATCAAGCTGGTGTTTGTGTTGCTCAAATTCCGTTTCAAAAGCGGCCGAACGGCGCGCTTGTTCATCAACCAGCTGGTTTAACGAATCAGCCGCCAAAACAATGTTGTATTGCAAATTAAGTTGTTCTTTGGATAATTCAACGGCTTTTTGCGTATCTTGCAAAGACGCCGAATGCTCCAAAAGCGAAGCGCGAACCTCGGCTATATGAACATGCAGAGCGGTTTGGAAATCGGCAAAAATTTTATCAATGGTTTGCGGAGTTTTGGCCTTGGCTTTTTCGATCAACTCCACGGAAGCCGGATCATGGACGGTTTTGGCCGTCAATTCCAAATCCTCCAGTTTTTCTTGAAGTTTTTCGTATTCTTCGACGATTTCTTGCTTGGTTCGTTTTACGAGCGGAATAAGGGTTTGAGTCATATGTCCCAAACTTTAACAGGCCTGAAAAAAACGTCAAGAGGTTATTTTTTAAACGGCCTTTGACTGTCGCTTTTTAAAAAAACATTTGAGTTCGGATTCTGTACTTTTTTGGGCGTAAACTATGTATTTTGGCATATTTTTTAGGTTTTCTGCCGTTTTACGGTTGACAAAAGGCTAATTTTATGGTATATTTTTATGTCTTCTCAGACGCCCACGGCTGGTTTAGCCGACCTCAAAACGGAGAAGAGTAATGAAGAAGTCCCAGATCACGCAGTTCAAGCACGGCACCCCCGAGTACGTCGTCCTCCATGCGCGGTGGCAACGATCTCGTGGGCGCAGCCCTTCGGCGACACTCTCCTGGGTTCATAACCCTCGAGAAGCACTCCGTATGGCCGAACGCCTCGCCTATTTTCCCAAGACCCCTGGGGGCATCTACCTCGGCGGCAAGATCCCCGACGACTACAAGTGCTCCAAGTGCGGTGGTACCCATCGCAAGCTCTGGCGGCGGTGCCAGTCCTCCCACATCGAGCTCCTCTGCGCCACCTGCGCCGGAGAGGACCAGAAGATGGACGTCAGCTCCATCCGGACCGACGGCTGCATTTTCGATAGCCAGGACAAGAGGTGGGGTGACCAGATCGGCTGGTTCGTGCCCGCCGTACCGTCCGAGGACAACACCAGCTACTGGGGCTACACCTCGGTGCCCGATCCCGCCTGCGAGTGGTGGCGCAACCTGCCCAACAGCTAGACGGGTCGATCTGGTTTAGACATCTTTCGCACCCGTAAGGCGCACTCGCCCGTCGGGTGCGTCTTATTTTTTATGCCATTTTTTTATTACAAATGGACGGCCTTGGCTACTTATCAAAACAAAGCACTTCTTCCAAAACCAAAGTTCTAACATTCATAACGAGCCCCTGCCACAAAAAATTCTGCCTTATACTGGCAGGATTTTTTGTTGGAAAACAACTAAAACAAAGCTTTTGAATTTATGGTTAAATTTAACAGTAAAAAATGCTATAATTCACTCATCCGCCGTCCTCCTTCGCCGAGCTTCCTCCTTCGCTGGGCTTCGGAGGACACGGTCGGAGGACACAGTCGCTAAAATTATAACAAACACAGTAATATGTTTCAAAAAAAATTATCAATAATAGCCGCCTTAATTTTACTTCTCGGTTCATTCTTCCCTGCCCCGAGCCGGGTCGTCCCTCGATTCCTCGGGACGACCCTGAGGCCGATCGAAGGGGTCGAGGGGACCGCCCTGGCGGCCGAGCCGACGGTGACGGCTGATACTTCTTGGCTCTCATCGCTCGCTTCGCCCGGCTCATACTTTCATATCCGCAATGGCGATGTTACTCAAATCTCGGCCGAAAGTTATGTTAATCGATATCGAGACATTTTAGGTTTGCCTGAATTGCGAACCAACGAAGCTTTGCGCCAGAGCGCTAAAAATCACACTGACTATCAAAACAAAAACGGTCTTTATGCCGGCGATCCGCACGGTGAAGATCCGATGGCCAGCGGGTTTACCGGAGCCGCGCCGGCTAATCGTTGCCAACACACCGGTTACGGCAGTTTGTGCGGCGAAGTGCAGGCTAGCGGGGATGGCGATCTTTTTTCGGCTCTCGACGGTTTTATGATGACGCCGTTTCATCGTCTTGGTTTAATAAGTCCGAAGGCCACGGAAATCGGTTGCGCTCAAACCGGCGGTTGGGTCACGTGCAACATCGGTTATAATCTTTACGAAGGTTATTCTTCCGGTGATTTCGAGGCCGCGAAACCAATAGTCTATCCGGCCGATGGCCAGGTTATCGGCACAACTTTTTCCGTCTTTGAATCACCCATGCCTTATCCGGAATATGCCAAACAAAATATCGGTCCGACTTTAATGTTTTGGCTGTCTTCCTTTTCGACTTCTCCGGAAGCCGAAGTGGCGCTTTACGATTTGACCGAACAAAAATCCATTACTTCGATTATCAGCATTGATCCGGAAAATTATTACGCCTCACGCGCGGTTTTTTTCAACCCAACCGAACCGCTTGAGCTTGATCATGAATACGCGGCTTATGTTCACGACGCGTCCGGCGAAAATGCTTTTGAAAAAACTTGGACTTTCAAAACGCAAAAAAGTTCCAATGTTGATTTTCCCAAGGCCGACGAAACAATCACTTACGACGCTCATGTTGATTGGGCCGGCAGCGGCAGCGAACAATTAATTTCCGCGCCTGATCCGACTCTGGCCGAAACTATCGATCGCCTTAGCGGCTACATTATGCTGGCCGTCGACAATCACGGCGAGGCTTGGTATATCGATCCGCTTTCTCGTTCGCGATATTATTTAAAAGACGGCCCCACGGCTTACGAATTTCTCCGCTCTTTCGGTTTAGGCATAACCGATGCCGACCTGGCTCAAATTCCCGCCGAAGGCAGCGCGACCGGCGGCGGCGCTTTGGCCGAACGATTGTCCGGACGAATTCTTTTGCAAGTTGAGCGGCACGGCGAAGCGTGGTACATCAATCCATCAGACTTGAAACGATACTACCTAAAAGACGGCGCCGAAGCCTACCGCATCATGCGCGAACTTTCGCTCGGGACATTGATGTCGTCGATTTCGGGGATTGTTGTGGGGACAGTGGAGTAAACTCATTGCTTTTTCATAACTAAAAATTTTTTCTCAAAAATCTTAAGGTTTTTTGAATTTTGATGGGGTTATGGTTGACAAAAGTTCTTTTTTGCTGTATAGTTAGTCGTCGCGATTTCATCGCGTCCTTGCTACCTCACACCAACTATGGAGAGACTATGTTTCTCTTTCTTCAAAGACTCTTCCCAGGACTATTCGGCTCCACCAATGGAGACGCAGCAAAACCATCCAATGGAGCCAAATTGGCTTCATCTCAACCCCCCGACAACCTCATCCTCCTCGACGGCTTCAGACGAACAGAAGAAGCCGTCGAGCCGCAAGAACCCGAACCCGACTTCGTCCTAGACGACCCGCCTGCTGACGGAATGGGAAACTGGATCGCCAGCCAGCTCAAGAACCCGACACGGCCGTTTCGCATGAACCCGGAAGATGCCTTCACCCTTCTCACAGAAGAATTGATCAGGCGTGGGATGGCCAGCGCGGCGATCCCGCGAGAACGGTTCCTTCAGGAATGGACGGACGGTATTGAACGGACACAAATGTTCATGGCCGCAGATGGCGTCAACGGCATGATGGTTCGGGGATGTCCAGTGAATCCGTTCACCGAAGTCGCTGAGTACATCGTCAAGACGGCCGCCAGAAATCCGCCAACCGCTCTCTGTAGGCTCCCGATCGGCGATCGAACAATCAGCCTCCTGATCGCCTTAGGGAAGACCTGCTCCATTTTCGAAGAAAAACCCCAGGCAATCTTCGACTTCGGTGCCTGACCCGCCCCGTCGACTCTCAATCATCACGCCCACCAGAAGCCGCCCATCGGCTCATCACTGGTGGGCGTCTTCTTTTTTTCAAACCAAAAACCACTCATCTCCCACTTCTCGAAGCCGGTGCCCACCAGGTGACCACGAAGTAATGAACAAGGAGTGGGTCTTCTTGATGGGGCCACGGTACGCCAGCGCAAACAGCAACGAAAGGATCGTTGTTGGCACCTATGTTCGGTTCGAGCCTGAATTGGCTCGCCGTCAGATGCTTCTTTTTTTAAAAACATTTTAAATTTTGCCATTCTTTGTGCTAAGAAAAAGTTAGTATAAAAGGAAAAATCGCCCCATTTTTAAAAGAAACCGCCAAAACAAAGAAACCCCTCTCTTCGCTCAAGTTAGCCAAAAAGAATAGGGACAACCTGATTTCCTTAGGAAAAACCCAATCTTATCCCCAGTTAGGCCTTGCCTATCCGTGCGGAAAACTGGCAAATATGCTACAATTTACTAAGGAAAATAATTAATTTCACTTCTATGGCAAAAATGTCCAAAAGCCAAATCCTCGCTTCCATGGCCGAGGCCACCGGCTTATCCAAAAAAGATGTCAAAAATTTCATGGACAAGATGGTTGAGCTGGCTTACAAAGAAGTCAAGCAAGCTGGCGAATTCGTCCTTCCGGGTTTTGGCAAGTTGGTAAAAATCAACCGCCTGGCGCGTATGGGCCGCAATCCGGCCACTGGCGCGACCATTCAAATCCCGGCCAAAGTTGTCCTCAAATTCCGCGTGGCTAAGGCCGCTAAAGATGCTCTATTATAATCAAGAACCAAAAAACAAAAAAATCTCCGAACAATAATCGGAGATTTTTGTTTTGACTCTTTTATTTTGTTTCCTTATGTTTGGTATGCTTCTTGCACCATTTACAGAATTTCGATAATTCCAGACGCTCTTTAAGCGTCTTTTTATTTTTGTGACTGTTATAACCGACACGGCGGCATTCAGTGCATTCCAATTTTACGCGATTATCTTGCGGCATAAATTTATTGTTAGTGCGCAGAGTTTAGAATAAAACCCAGAAAATGTCAATGGAGCCGATGACCGGGATTGAACCGGTGACCTCATCCTTACCATGGATGCGCTCTACCGACTGAGCTACATCGGCGTTGTGGTGGGCAGAGAAGGATTCGAACCTTCGAAGGCGTAAGCCAACAGATTTACAGTCTGTCCTCGTTGACCGCTTGAGTATCTGCCCGCTATGGAGCCGAAAGAGGGATTCGAACCCACGACCTACGGTTTACAAAACCGTTGCTCTACCCCTGAGCTATTTCGGCGCGATCACTTCGGAGAAGCGACAAAATATTACCTGATTTTTTTCTAAGTGTAAAGGGTGACTATCAACAACCGCGTTAGCAACGATTATTTACCAATATTGGTAATTCTTTCTTCAAAATCCGCCAACTTCTGATTTTCCGAATTCACTTCTTTTAATTTATTCAAACCTCGTTGAGCCTCGGCCGCGTTGCCGGCCGCGATAGCCGCCTCAATAAAAAAATCAAGATAACGAGGACTGTTGGGTCGAATCTCCGTAGCTTTAGCGAATTCAATCAAAGCCGCCTGATAATTCCCTTCTTTGGTTTCCAATTCGCCCAAGGCGGCATGAACGCTGGCGTCGTCGGGGTTAAGTTTTAAAGCAAAGTTGTAAGTCTCGTGAGCTTGTTCGTATTTATGATCAAGAACGTAAAGATAACCAAGCGCCTCATAAGCCTTAACATGTTTGGGATGCTGGCTGATTATCTCAATATATTTCTTTTCCGCGCCAAAATATTCCTCTTGATTAACTAGTTCCTCCGCCTCATCCATAGCCTTTCGAATCGATTCGGCGTCAATGGTTGATGGTGAAATTTTTTGCCGCTTACGATATTGCTCTTCAAGCGCATAAACCTTTTGCACCAAACGGCGGCCTTGTCGGCCACCAGCTAACCAAGCCTTCGAGCCTATTTTAACTAAAAAACCAAAACGTTCTTTAATAATTCGTTGAAAGCGTTGTTGCAACAAAAATTCTTTCAATTGACGAACTTTTTCCTCAGGCAAGGCGGCGACATTTAAAATTCGCAGTTGCGGAATTTTTCTAACAATAACCGCGGCGGCCACAACCAAACTGGCGACTAGAAAAATTATTGGGATTATCCACCACATATTGAAAATTATCGAATTATTGTTTTATTATTTTTTTCCATGATTCCGGTTTAGCGCTGGCCCCGCCGATTAAGACGCCGTCGACGCCGGGCGCGGCGAGAATTTTTTCAATATTCTTTTCATCAACGCTGCCGCCATAGATGACACAAAGATTTTTAATTGACTTCTTCACTTTACTGTAAATTTTTTGATGCATGGCGGAAATTTCGTCCATCGTCGGAGTTTTGCCAGTGCCAATGGCCCAAACTGGTTCGTAAGCGATAACTAATTTTTCTACGGACAAATTATTCAAAACCGACAGCTCGGCCAGATCGCTCACGCAAAGAATGGGAATGATTTTTTTGGCCAAAACCGCCTTAAGTTTTTCTCTAATAACTACTTCACCTTCTTTTAAAAAACGCCGCCGCTCGGAATGGCCGATAATTACATACTTGCAACCGAGCTCAGAAAGCATACCGGCTGAAACCTCGCCCGTCAATGCCCCGCCCTCTTGCCAAGAAACGTTCTGCGCCCCGAGTTTTACTCCTTTGTTTAGAGTTTTCCTAACCCCAGACAGGGCGACAAAAGACGGACAAACAACAATTTCGTTTTTTCCACCATGTGTCTTTTTGGCCAAAGCAATCGATTCTTTGACTCCAAGGTACATTTTCCAGTTGGCGATGATTAGTTTCATATTACAGCCCTCTCCCCAACCCTCCCCCGCTGCGGCAGCGAGGGAGGGAGAATTAATTTTTATAAAAAGGATTCTTCCTCCCTCATCGCCGCGGCCTTCAATTCTTCAGGCCGCCCTGAGGTCGGATCGAAGGGCGATGGGGGAGGATAAGAGGAGAGGGATTACAACCCAATAATTTTTAAAAGATTTTTTTCCGAAGAAAACGGCCCGATGGCGGCCACGGTCATGTTTTGTTCGCACAAAATTTGGTTGGCGATTTTTTGGATTTCTTTGACTGTTATTTTTTCAATTTTTTTATAGAGCGACTCGGGCGATTCGATTTTGTTGAGCAACAACTCTTGTCGCGCGTAAAAATCCGCTTGAGCCGAAGAGTCTTCCATTCCCAACTTCATTTTACCCCTAAGATAGTTCTTGGCCAACTTCAATTCGGCCGCGGTTGGACCTTTTTTCTTTATCGCCGCCAGCTCGTTGAAAATTACCTTAGCAGCCATGGGTAAACGAGCCTTATCAAGTCCGGCCCGAACGGTAAAGACACCGACATCATCATACGCCCCTTGAGAGGCTCGAATATAATAAGCCAACCCCTTGCGCTCGCGCACGGCAATAAACAAACGAGAGCTCATGGTGCCGCCAAGAATGACGCCGAGAACATCAGCCAACAAATCATTTTTCTCATCACGCAAGCTGGGCGACAAAAAACCGAAAGCCAACTGAATCTGCTCGGTCTCTTTATTCTGCACCGCCACTTTGGGGTAACAACATTGGCAACCAACATTTTTATACGACAAAAAATTAGCAGATTCTGTTTTGTTAATTTTTACTTGACCGAATTTTGCATTAATTACTTTTTCTACATTATTCGGTAATTTTCCAGCCACGGCCACCACTAAATTGCTCGGCACATAATTACGCTCGCGGAAATTCAACAAAGCTGAACGCTTCATGTCGGTCATAGTCTTTTTGGTGCCGGCAATATTCCAACCAACCGGATTGCCTTCCAACATTTTTTCTTCCAACAAATCCTCGATGTGCATCATGGGATTTTCTTCGTACATCTTGATTTCCTCGATAATCACCTTGCGCTCGCGAGCCAATTCGGCTGGCGCGAATTTGGAATTAAAAATCATGTCGTGGAGTAAATCGACGGCCAGAGGAAAATATTCAGCCGGCACTTTGGCATAATAGCCGGTATAACTTTTCCCGGTAAAGGCATTGTAGGAAGCGCCGACAGAGTCGAGTTCCTTGCTGATGTCGAGAGTCGTCGGCCGACGCTTGGTGCCCTTAAACATCATGTGCTCGATAAAATGCGAGGCGCCGCTTAACTCTGGGGTTTCGTAGCGCGAACCGACTTTGATCATAACCAAAACAGTTACGGCTTCGGTGCCGGAGACGGGGACTAAGATGGTGCGAAGGTTATTTTTTAGGTTGGTGGTTTTGATCATAAATAGGTGTTTTTAATCACCCCCTCCGGCTCCCCCGAAGGGGGAGAGGCCGCAGGATCCCGGACTTCATCTTCTCCCCTTCGGGGAGACCAGAGAGGGGTGATTAGTTATTCTCTTCGAGATATTTGAGGTAACAATCGTGACAAAAAGCTCGTTTATTTCTAAAAGTTCTGTTTATCGCCACAGTAACTTCCTTTTGACATTTCTGACACCGTTTTGTTTCAAGCCAGCCGGTATTCATAAGCATCATAAGATCAATAATTCTTGAAGTAAAATGCTTTCGCGGCGCGGCTAGATTATATTTTTTGTAAAATTCTATTTCTGGTTTGAGCAAACTGTATGGCCGGCCGGTAACTGGATCGGCAATCGGACGACTAAGCCACTCGTCTGGATTTAAATCTTTAATGTCATCTGGCAGTTGATCAACTGAAACGATCTCTTTCCCAGCCATACGCGACTCACCGTAAGCGCCTTCGGCCGAGGCCTCAAATTTTTTCATACCCAACTTTTCCCAATCACTAATTTCAGCTCCAAAATATATTACCGGACCGCTTTCCGGAAAATAGGAAAATGAAAAATTCATAGGAATCGGCCGACCATATTCACCGCGTTCCAGCATTTTACATTTTAGTTCATCAACTTTTTGCCAATATTCTTCTTCTGAATATGGCTGATTAAAAATGTGACATTTCTTGTGACGCAGACCGACGCAACCAAAACAATGCTCACAATCGTAACAATTAAGAGAATATTCTAAATCATCGCAACGCATCGTTGAAATAGAAAATTTACAATTAGAACTGCCGCTCCCGACGCCGGTTTGATAATTATTATCGCCGGGAATAACTGTGGAAAAAGCATTGCCGCTAGCGTCATAAATACCGTAACAATAATAATTATCGTGAGCGTTATTGCCATAAAAACTCATGACACAATTGGAACATTTATTTAAATAATCGCCGGTACAATTTTGCGTTTGGTCACCAAAACTATTTGGCCAAATCGCTTCATTTTCGATCAAATCTATAAATTTTTTCTTTGTTTCCTCAAGTTGTTGATAGCTCCCTAAATTTATTTTGGCCATCTCAGCCTCCCAATTTTCTTTTGTCAATTGCTTATTAAAAAGAAGGTATTTTTTATTACGTTTATTAGTCGCGCCAAAACAAAATTCGCAATTGCGACAATCAAAAAGAAAGCCGCAATTCATACAATCAAAAGATTCGAAAATAAATTGACAACGGCTTAAACGTGAAGAATGACTGATACTAAAACATTCAGAAAGATTATTTCCAGCACTTGAATCAACAGAATTTTCTGCATCCAGACAATCCATGCAATACAAACAGTCCTTACTTCGACAACCGGCCACAAAAAAACTGTTTGTGTCTCCTAAAGAAGTCGAGGCAATAGAATTTTCCGGTTCTTTGGTATTTCTGGTGGCATTGACCGGAATACCTAGTTGCAATTCTCGAAACATTTCAAAAAAAGTACGGTCAGAAGAATAAACCAAGTTGATTTCAGAAAAATCTTTAGCAAACCACTCTTTATCTGGCAAAACTTTAATACCAGAAGCGGGATGAACATAAGTTAAAACCGGTTCGTTGGTATAACAATGTTTATTCCACCACCACTGATAACCCGAATAAAAAGCCGCGTTGTGCCACATTCTTACTTTCCGCGAATACGGCGACGGCGAAACATTAAATCGTTTGAACCAAGAGATTTCCTCCTCATCCATCACCCACTTCTCGCCAGTAAGTGCACAAACCCGCTCGCCGGGTTTTAACTCGTCGAGAATAGTTTTAATTTTGGCGTCATAGTTGGGGGTGTGAGACATAGCTATTTAAGTCGCTTATTTTGACTTACTTGAAAATTATATTTTGAGATCGCTCGCTTGCCGGTTTTGGCTTCGAGTTGTTTCCTGGCATGGCCGGCAATACCGCCGCCCTCGCGAGCGACTTTTTTGTTTTGGACAAAATCTTTTGGTTGTTGTTTTTTAGAAATTTCCGTGGTCGCGGTTTCAGCCAGCATGTTCAAAACCAATTCCAGATTAGTCATGTTATCGCGTAAACTTTCTTTTTTCAAACCTTTGAGATTTTTATATTCTCTGGTGGTTAGCCCAGCCCAGGCCTGAACCATCTCGTCAGTCAAAATCGCAAATTCCTTCCCTTCCTTCACGCCGCAATTTTCCCATTCGTCGGTCAGGGCTTTTCTGATTTCAATGCTTTTGAGTCGCTGATTCACCCAGTCAGGACTGTATCCTTTCTTCAAATAGGTTTTTAAGGCACGGTTGATGGCTAATTCCGGATCAGCAGTTTCTTCCAACCTCTCATAACCAGTACGAGCAAGCCAGAGCTTAAAAGGTTCAGCTTTTGGCGAAGGAATAGATTGAATCAAACGCAGCAGTGTTTCCGTGTCAGCCACATCTGTCCAACGCATTTTTCCATCCAAAGCAATCATTTTCAAACCGTTACATTTTGTAACGGTTTCGTCAGACCCTTCATCAAGTAATCTTTTTTTTAATACTCTCCAATAAACTTGTGGGTTATCACTTTCGGTTAAAACTCCAATCACATCAATAACCGAAAAATACCACAGTTCTTTTTTATCGTCCCAGTGGCGACGAATTTTTTGGCCTTCAAACAGAGAAATTTTGGCATCTTTCATATTATTAATGGACAAAAAAGCGGAGATTGTTTTTTAATCTATTAACTTTTGCCATAAAAAATAATTTCAATCTGGATTAATTCCAAAATCTCTCACAGTAAAAATGTCTGGCAAAAGACCGCGAAGTCTGGCCTTATCTTTTGGCAAGTTGATTATAATTATACCATTCAAAAAACCCATCAAAACATCGCGTAAATTTAACGACGATTCACAATAATCTCTTTCTTCTTTTTTGCTTTTGGTAAAATCAAAAATAACAACCGGTTTTTTTGGTAAAGATTTTGACTTAATTTTTATCAAAAAAGAAGCAATATCGTCATCAATTTTTGACCAGTCAAAAATCTCAACCGGTATTTCTTTTAAAGTAAAAATTCTGTCAATTTCTTTAATTAGGGTATCGGCTTGAGCCGGAGTTTCCACGGTATTAAATTGAACAATAAAACTTCCTTCTTCGGCCCATTCAATTTTTTTTCCAAAAGTATTGATAAAATCCGACAATTTTTCTTCAAAAAGTTGTGGTGTTTCTTTTTCTGACATAAAATTAATCGGTAAATTTTTCAGTAAAATACTTAACCAAATCACCAATCGCAATTCTTTCCTGTTTCATAGTATCGCGATCACGAACCGTCACCGCCTTATCCTCAAGCGAATCAAAATCAACAGTCACGCAATACGGCGTGCCGATTTCGTCTTGGCGGCGGTAGCGTTTGCCGATCGATTGAGTCTCGTCATAATCAACTCGCCAGCGCTTAGCCAATTGTTCGGCGAGCGGGCGAGCGACAGAAGACAACTCTTCTTTTTTGGATAATGGAAGAATAGCGATTTTTATCGGTGCGAATTCTTTAGGCAGTCGAAGAACAACACGCTTCTCTGTTTCGCCTTCTTCGCTAGTGGGAACCGCCTCCTCGGTATAAGCCGAAACCAGCATGGCGAGCAGAGTGCGGTCGACACCGAGCGAAGGTTCAATAACATGCGGAACAAAACGCTCGCCGGTAACTGGATCAGTATAGAGCATGCTTTCGCCGGAAAACTTGGCATGATTCGATAAATCGAAATCAGCGCGATAAGCCAAACCGTAAAGTTCTTTGCGGCCGAACGGAAAATCAAATTCAATATCAACGGTGCGTTTGGAATAATGAGCAAGCTCGTTAGCCGGCACTTCAAGATCATGGATGCGTGTCTCATCAATTCCACAATGACGAATCCAACTCTTCAATTGTCCGAGCCAATATTCAAATTGCTTTTCCCAATCATCAGGCGAAATAAAATATTCGATTTCCATTTGCTCAAACTCGCGAGTGCGAAAAATAAAATTGCCCGGCGTAATTTCGTTCCTGAAAGCCTTGCCGATTTGAGCAATGCCGAAAGGCACGCGCTTGCGAGTCGAAGTGAGAATCATCGGAAAATCAATAAACATGGCTTGAGCGGTTTCGCCACGCAGATAGGCGACGTTCTGACTGTCTTCGGTAACACCAATAAATGTTTTAAACATCAAATTAAACATTTTGGCTTCGGTAAAATCTTGCTTGCCGCATTTAACGCAAGGTTGCGTCACATCAATAAGATCAGCCCGATAACGTTCGTGACAATTTTTACACTCAACCATCGGATCGGCAAAACCGGCTGACAAATGGCCGCTGGCTTCCCAAACTTTTGAATTCATGATAATCGCCGCGTCAAGACCAACCATATCGAGCCGTTGCTGAACAAAAAATTTCCACCATTCTTTTTTGATGTTATTTTTCAATTCAACCCCAAGCGGACCATAATCCCAACTGTTGGCGAGACCGCCATAAATTTCCGAGCCCGGATAAACAAACCCGCGGGCTTTACAAAGATTTACTATCGTTTCCATTGATACTTCAGACATAATTTTTCTTCCCTCTCCCCTACCCTCCCCCACCGTGGCGGTGAGGGAGGGAGAACTAAAATAGAGAGACTTTTTTTAACTAAAACTTAGATTTTTTTTTAATCTAAAATAACTTTTACTAAATAATTCTTCCTCCTTCATCGCCACGATGGGGGAGGATCGAGGAGGGGGCGGTTACACCGTCATAATTTCCTCTTCCTTCCGCTTCCCCAAATCTTCAACCTTATCAGTATATTCTTTAGTCAACTTATCGAGCTCTTCCAAAAGTTTAAACTTTTCGTCTTCAGAAAACTCGCCATTCTTTTCGCCTTCCATAATTTCGTTGCGAGCTTTTTCGCGCACCCCGCGAGCCGCGACTTTGGCTTCTTCGGTTTTTTCTTTCATGATTTTTACCAAAGCCTTGCGGTTTTCTTCAGTCATAACCGGCATGGATAAACGGACAACTTTGCTATCAACCACCGGATTAATGCCAAGCGGCGATTCGTGAATGGCTTTTTCAATGGCCTTGAGAAGGTTTTTATCCCACGGCTCGATAACCAAAGTTTTGGCGTCAAGAACAGAGATAGAGCCAACGCCTTTTATTTCCATAATCGAACCATAGGCTTCAACTTGAATACCCTCGACCAAAGCCGGAGTGGCTCGGCCGGTGCGCATTTGATTCAACTCTTTATGCAAATGCTCAATAACTGTTTCAAAAAAAGGTTTTTGTTCCAACAATTTAATATGCATACCTGTTAAAAATTTTAAATATAATATAATTAATTAATAATTATTTAACTTTTTCTTTACCTAAATAAATCACGCTGGTTTCCTCCGGATCAATCAGCATGGTTGAAACCGTCCAGCCGCTGCCGCTTAACTTTAAAGTGTCCCAATTACTGCCCCCATCGACGGTTGAATAAAAATTCGCTGAAGTGGCGTAATAAATGTTATTGGTATTTTTTGAATCAAGACCCAGCGCCTTAATCACCACTTGCCCGGGCGAGGTTAAAAGTTTCAAGCCAGCCCAGGTTTCGCCAACATCAGTACTGCGCAGAATACCGTATTGCGAAGACAAAAGCCAATTTGAACCGGCCGTATCTTGAACAATGGAATAAATATTGCTGGCCGAGCTGTAACTTTCCAAAGCCTCGGTTTTATCCACCCAAGTGGCCGCGCTATCAGTGCTTTTCCAAAAGCCTCGAACTGTTCCGGCTAAAATAACTCGACTATCCTGATTGTTAATTAGCAAGGCAGTGATATCACTTTTTAACATAGCCACATTAGTCCAACTTTTTCCGCTATTCAAACTTTTTAAAATATCGCCATTGGAAAGCGCCAAATAAACCACGCCTTCGTTATACCAATCAACAGCTAAACGACGAAGATAAATTTTACCGCGCGCTTCATCATAAACACTGGCAAAATCACGGCCGCAGGTTTCGCTTTTGTACAAACGGGTTTCCGAAGCCGCGTAAATCGTACAAACATTTTTTGGATCAACAGCCACGGTTACCAGTTTGCCGTTTTGCAAATCAGCATCTTTTGGCGATTGCCAAGAAGCGCCGGAATCGTAGCTCATTAACAAACCGTTTTCTGAAGTCGCGGCATAAACAACTTGATGATCTTGCGGATCGACAACCAAGGACAAAATTTCCGCCGCCCCAATATTACCCACCCCTTTGGCCGTGGGAAAAGCCGTGGCCTGCGACCAAGTCGCGCCGCTATTGGTTGATTTATAAACCCCGCCGTCTTTGGAGGTGTCAACTTTTGACGAACCGCCAAAAGCGCAGCCGGCTCCGACTAGCGCCAGCAGAGCTAGTCCGATAAGCAAAGGACGAAATAGTATTTTCATAATTTTAAAAATAAATGTTCCAACGCCAAAGTTGGATTAACGTTAAAATTTAAATCGTTTTTTATTTCATGCAAGGCTTCAATGGCGGCTGACCAGTGATCGGTTTTTTTGGTTTTAGCCAAACGACCCAATGCCGGGTAAGCCATGGAACGAGCCGCTAAATCTTCGAGACCGGAAGAAAGGAGAAAAACATCGCGCAACAACCACTCCCAACGATCCAAAAGATTTTTCAGTTGTTCTTTTTTGTTGGTTTCATCTTTAGGCAACCAAGCGGCGGCTCTAGCCAAACGCGCGGAAAGCGGCGAATCGACAATCTCAACAAATTGTTGAACCGAAGTTTCTTCCAAGGCTCGAGTTTCTTCATCACGAAGAAGACGCAAGGCATACCCGGGTCGGCCGGAAGAAAGCGCGGCCATGGCCTCGGCCTCTTTTCGCACCACGCCGCGGTTTATTAAAGCTTCAGTGATTTTAATTCGCGGCGCCGGAGTAAAACGAATCACTTGGCAACGCGAAACAATGGTTGACAGTAAACAATCGGGCGAGGCGGCGCACAAAATTAAAGTCGTGTTCTTAGTCGGCTCTTCCAAAGTTTTTAATAAAGCATTCGAAGCCTCAATATTCAAAGCTTCAGCTTCTTCGATAAAAGCAAATTTATATCCACTCAAAAACCCGCTCATGGAAAGCCGCTCGCGCAACTTTCTGACCTGATCAACAACAATTTCTGATTTTATTTTATCAGTTTTTTCATCAACCAATCTGTTAATAACTGAAACATCAGGATGATTAAAACCGGTCGAGCCCAAAATCTTTTTAATAAGCCATTCAGCCACCGCGGTTTTGCCAACCCCATTCGGCCCAACAAAAAGATAAGCGTGGCTTAATTGCCCGTTTTTTAACGATTTTTCCAAAAATGACAAGACCTTTTCGTGGCCGATTATTTCTTGGGACATGTTGTGGAGATTATAGCATATTTATGAGGGTGTTAAGAATTTTTGTCTGTCATTCCGAGCCATAGAGGAATCTCGCGTGCCCTGCCGAAGCCCGAGCGAAGGAGGGCCTCGTGACCTTAACATCATTTCATTTAACCTCCCTTAACAGCCCTTAAACCCTCTTAACCCACCTTTTCGCTCAACAAAGCCAAATTCCCCCGCTCCACTCTTGACATAAGGTCAAAAATATGATATAGTAATCCTCCTTTAACGATCGAGGAAAACCCTTCAAGGGTAGCCCGTCGACCGCCATAAAGGGGGTGGGCTTTTTTCATCCAACACCCAACCCTCCGTCAGCTGGCTTCCAGCCACCTGCACGGTCCCGCTTGCCCACCTGGCTGGAATTAACCAGCTGTCGTCGAGAAGACCCCTCCCTGCCACACCACAATCAAGGAGATGAAAAAACGTGAAGAGCCATCGACGGCTCGACATGAAACTCGACACGAGGTACGAGGCCTCGTAAGTCGACGACTCCCCCACCCCCTTCCCCTCCACCCCACGCGAGTTGGCTCACGGCAAAACACGCCAGAGCAGCTTCCGCGACATGGGACATGGAGAGAAATGAGCGCCAAAATCGTCGAAAACATCCGTCGGCACAGCGTTCAGGCCGCTGGTTAGCTGACCGCAACCGGCTCACATCGTTTGACCATAAGTTCTACGAACTGTGAGCAAAACGCCCCCTCTTAATTGAGGGTAGAAGGTGAGAACTTCTTCCTCCAATCTAGCGGGCTGAATCAATTGCAAAATTGTTTAGTCGCAAGATTGTGGGAACTCCTCCCGGGCCGCCAGACAAACCTTTCGGGATTACTCCCTCGGTTTCGTCTCGGCCCTCACCACTTGGTCATGATTGTCGAATCGTGGACAAATGGTGAAAAAACCAACACTAAAATCCAACCTCTAATATCCAACTTCCAACTTCCAAAATAGGGCGAAGGTTTTGGAAGCTTGTTCCCGAAAACCTGGAGGGGAGAGTTATTGTCTTGAGGGTCTCGGCCTGAAGGACAATTTTGATCATCGAATGGGCAAACCCGGCTTGTCTGGCTTTGTCCATACGCCTGATGATCGTGATACATACCAGCCGCTTGCGGCCGGCCACTGTATCCGCGCCTCCAGATTTTCGGGAATAATGTGTCCCCGATAACAGCTCGCCCCAAGGCGAGTTTGTTTTTTTCCATGTCCCCCCCAACGGCTCGATTCGAGCCACCACATCCAGTAGGAGATTCCCCATGTTCAAGAGCATCGACTCCTTTCTCGCCACCTTCGTCCCCTTCTCCGGCTTCGCAGCCTCGGCCATCCTTCTGACGGCCAGTTTCGTCCGCTAGCCGTCCCTCGACAGCGCGTCGTGCCAGACCAAGTCTGACAACCCTCTTTGTTCATCATCTTTAAGATGGTTGATGAAGAGGGTTCCAAACAAGTGCCCATCACCCCAACGGCCTTCGGGCCATTACCAAGAAGGAAAGACCCCATGCATTCCACTAATCCCCTGCCCTTCGTCGTTTTTGGCCTCGTGACCATCGTCGCTCTGCTGGGCCTCGGAGTCACCACCGGCTGCATCTACAAGACCAACGTCTATGTCGACAAGACGGTCGATGGTTCAAAGGACACCGCCAGCAGCGACACGGACGAACCTGCCGACACCGACACGACCGCCCACGACACCGCGACCGATTCCGAGTCCGACACCGGCGACTCGGTCGAGACCGGCGACAGTGGTACGGACGAACCGATCTGCGAGTTCGAAGTCGAGACAACGACTGGCACCGTCACCATGTCGAACGAGCTCTGGGTTGCCCTCAGCGAAAGCAACCCAAATAACGGCACCTCAGACCCGACCGTGATCCAGGTGCTGGACCTCGACTTTGGCATCGTCCACGAAGAATGCCCGGCCCTCGTCCTCGACACGGTCATGGTCGTCGCTTGGTATACTGACCTGGCCGGAAGTGGCTGGGAACCGACCAACTACCAAGTCACGAACATGACCGACGGTGGATATTCGATCCCGGCCGCGGCCGTCGGACCCTTCGACTCGGTCTCGACCGAAGCTGTCTTCACCGACTTGGACGCCTCGATCGACGCCGCCGGTATCACTCTGGCTTTCGCCGCTGACATGAGCGGTGCCAGTGCCGAAGAAGACGACGTGGTCAGAGTCGACCTCAAGCCGAACGGCGTCAAGGTCGTCTACAACAATGCGACCTACACCCTGATCGTCGATAGGCTGTCGGGTAGCACAGTCGTCTTCTAGACCCGCCACTCCGTCCGTCTCCCCCTTCGGTCGATCCCGCTCTTCAGCGAGTTCGACCGACATTCTTTGCCCGTCACTTTCAATGATGAGAGTGGTGAGTAGAGATGATCAAAAAAGGTATCGCACGATAAGGCCGATCGGCCTTATCGTGCGGTACTCCTCTCAGTTTCCTTTTTTCCCCTTTCCAGGAGTTGTCCAAATGCTTCCAATCAGTTCCATGTTCGGTTCCTTCCAATACGGCCCCGAAGCAGTACTCGTTGCCTTCATGATCCCAGTCTTCATACTGTGGTTCATCGGCATAGCAGTCCCGGGTTGTGGTAAAGTTGAGCAGATGGCCTACGGTTTGCTTCGCCTGTACTGGCGAATCATGACCGCGCCGTTTCGCTGGCTCGGCCGCACCGCCGTGTCCCTGACCCGCCGTGGCGCCCATGCCGGAGCGAACGCCACCAGACGCGGCGCTTGGTGGCTGATCCGCCGAGCCGCCGGGCTGACCTGGCGTGGCATCCGCTGGTCGTGGCAAGAACTCGTCTATCGAGTCCGCCGCGCTAGCCGCGGCCGCAACTACCGGCGTCCTTAAGCCGAGCTCATTATCTTTCCTGACTTCCGCACACCCTATTTTTAACCCATAATTTTCGCTAATCTTAGCATAGCAATATTGAATTTTGGGTGCTGCAAGATCAAAATTAAATCAGAATGAATTTTGTTTATTTTAAGGCAAAAAATAATCAAGCAAAAAATTCCATAGTAATTTTAAAGCGTTTTTTAAAAATCTTTCGGTGCTGTAATGCGGAAGTCAGGAGCAGATGGCCTACGGTTTGCTTCGCCTGTACTGGCGAATCATGACCGCGCCGTTTCGCTGGCTCGGCCGCACCGCCGTGTCCCTGACCCGCCGTGGCGCCCATGCCGGAGCGAACGCCACCAGACGCGGCGCTTGGTGGCTGATCCGCCGAGCCGCCGGGCTGACCTGGCGTGGCATCCGCTGGTCGTGGCAAGAACTCGTCTATCGAGTCCGCCGCGCTAGCCGCGGCCGCAACTACCGGCGTCCTTAAGCCGAGCTCATTATCTTTGAGCTCGACTGCCGTTCTTCCTGCGTCACAGATTTGTGGTGCGTGGAGATGTGTCCAAAATCATCAACCCCTCAAGAAGGATCCAACATGATCCGCATCGTTCTTCTTCTCACTGCCATCCTCAGCGGCTGTGTGGCGGTGCCAGTCATCTCATCATCGACCGTCGGCGACTACGAAGTCGCTATCTGCGTCAAGGACGCCGGCGACGAACCGATCGCAATCCGCCTCTATACCCAGAGCTCGACAACTGGAAAAATCGACAAGACAGATATGGTACAGACGACACGCACCGACTCTGGCCAGTGCGCATTGGTTCCGCCGAGCCACTTTGACATGGTCAGGGGCCACAGCTTCTGGATCAAAGCAATCTTCCCCAGCGACATCGAACCGCTCGTCGGAAAGACCGTGGTGATTATAATGGACCCATAAATTCAGACAGTATGGTAAGATCAAAAACTATGATCAATACCATACGAAAAGTTCATCCTCCAGCCTTCAAAGCCAAGGTGGCAATCGAGGCAATTAAGGAGGCAAAAAC
>Ga0265296_1001220_pt1 | contig 30744 bp, 26 predicted proteins | sample MunlanPumphouse1_FD_189073 | JGI IMG/M metagenome (GOLD analysis project Ga0265296, IMG submission 189073) | Groundwater microbial communities from a municipal landfill in Southern Ontario, Canada - Pumphouse #1 | ecosystem: Environmental > Aquatic > Deep subsurface > Groundwater | place... | reverse complement strand
TACTGCTTTTTGATTACCGTTAGCTGTTTTAACTTCATTTAACGATAAAAGCCTGCACTTACTTGAATCGATGAGTAAAAATAAATTTTGTTTTGACACTTCATATTTCTCCGATGCATAAATAGTGATGTCAAGAGTTTTTACAATTACCGGTATCTGGGCATTTGAACATATTGAAGTAATAAACAGAAAGATCATTGCTGTTGCTTTTCGAATAATGGCTTTTGTTTTCATGGCTTTTGATTTTATAATGTTTTTGAAATCAGAGAGCGAAAAGAGATTTTCTCCTCGCTCCCTGTAGTTTTATTTTGAATTATTATTTACCTTTTCTTTGAATTATATCCGAAGGATATTCCGAAACGTATGCCTTCTTTATTGGGAATTATGAATGCATTGATAGGTATGTTCAAATTGCCCGATTTTATGGTTTTTCCAAAAGCGAACACAAATCCTGTGGTGAGTTTTGCATGTCCCCTGCTATCCATTCTTGAAACAATAGGATAAGGATTTGGAATACTGTCATTGTTCCATTCATGTTCATGACGCCATTGTCCTTCCTGATAATAACCGTCTGATGCTTTGTTTATCAAAAATGTAGGTCCGAATGCAAACTCCCAACCGTTTTTATTATTTCTTAATCCGTTCATTATAGTAAGGCTCGGTATGCATAATCCCTGGTCAAGTCCGGTAATCATAGGGATGAACTCGAACAATGCCTGAAAACTGCCTTCATTGAGATATTGCTGTTCCAACTGGTAACCGAACTGGAACATGGCTGGATAACCGTCGTAACCGCCTTGATTTTTTGGAGCGGAAATAATTTTGGCTGCATTACCGGTAAAAAAAGTTACACCCATTCTTGTTCCGCTGCAGTTTAAACGGTCAACCGTAGGATTATTTATAGCGTTATCGTAATCATATTTTTTAGCAAGTTTTGTTTTCAGAGTTTCGTTCGTCTTTTTCCCAAACATCTCGCTTACCGCTATATTCAGCATGCTTTTAATTTCTGCCGGAAGGTTCAGAAATTCATTCACCTGCGTTTTTTCAATGGTACCGGCTTTCACATCAATAAGCCGTAACGTAATGATAATCTTTTCTCCTATTTTTTCCACACTTCCGGAGAACATTTTTTCCGCATTTACAATCTTACCAACTTCAATAAGGCATAATTTGCTATTGCAATCGGCATTGAGGTTTTTTTGTTTTATCAGGTAATTCATATCGAACCTGTCAATTACACTGAACGAATCAAGTTTTTCTACTTCGCTGCGGAGAAGGTTACCCATTTCTTCGTCATACAGTCCGACTCCTCTGGAGTAGATATTAAGGATTCCGACAGTTTTTTTTACCAACTGTGCATTGGCGTTCATGTTGCTTATTAACATAAGGCATAACACCATTTTTCCGATTTTTTTAATTGTTGTTTTCATTGTTTTTATTTTAAAAGTTTATACTCATTTATTTATTGTTACTGTCTTTTTCTTCCAATGAACGCTAACTAAAGGCTAAATCCCAAAGTAAATCCGAGCTTAGGAGCAAAACCTTTGTATTTATAGGAAAAACAAACCGAGTTTTGATTATCCTCATTAATCGGCATACGATAACCAATACCTGAATATAAATCCACATTCAGGCGTTTATAAATAGGAAGTGTTATCCCCAGTATTGCTCCGCCGCTTATGGCTTGATAATGAAAAGAATTGAATTCAAAGTAACTAGGGCCAAAGCCCCAGCCATAATATGAGAGTTCCTCTATGCCTTCAGATTCCTTATAATTTAAAAACTGTCCAATGTATAAACCATTACTAAAAGCATCTTTATTTCGGTGTAAAGAATGAAAATAATATCTGCCTTGAGCTTCAATTTTAAATCCTTCTTCAGTAATCTTCTCCACCCACGTCCAGTATTTGTGGCTCTGTCTATATCCAAAGCTGATAGATATACCCAATCTGGAGCTAATCTTTTGTTCATAACCAATTTGATGTAATCCGGTAATCGCTTCAACGGGATAAAGTTTAATATTGCCAAAGTAGTTTTTTACTGATTTGGTTTCTTTTTGTGCATAAGTTGTAATAGTTATTATACTTAAAATAATCATTGCAATTTTTTTCATTTTGTTTAGTTTTTAAATTGTTTATAATTTTTTTAAAAATTCGACAAAACAAAATTACATTGCCTGCCATGGCTTTTAAAACGGAATACCGCAGCAAAACCTTACAAATTGGGGGTTTTTGCAAAAAGGGAAAAATAAAAATCAAAGCGGGAAAGAAATTTGTATTTTTTGCAAATGCTTTGGATGAATTATTATAAATTGCAACAAATTTGATAAGCGATTACGGATTTATACCATATTTTTTATGCAGAAAAACAAAGAAACCAATCAGCAGAAATTTGTTGAACGCATTAAACAGGCGTTGCCGCAAAATTATTCCCTCGTTAACGAGTTGTCGGATTTGCTTGGAATAAGCGACGACAGCGCTTACCGCCGCATCCGAAGCGAAACGACCTTTTCTTTTGACGAGATCATTAAAATATGCAATCATTACAAAATATCCTTTGATTCGTTTTGCACGAGCGAAAGCGGTGTGGTAAACTTCAGCTATGAGTTACTACAGAATAATAAGGAAAGCTTTGGGCATTATATTTCCGGAATGCTGAATGATCTTAAAAAAATTGCGCATATACAGGAAGCTGAAATTATCTATGCAGCGGAAGACATTCCAGTTTTTCATCTTTTTAAATTCCCCGACCTCGCAGCATTTAAGATGTTTTACTGGATGAAATCAGTGCTGAACGTGCCGGAATTTGAAGGAAAAAAATACGATTCTTCATTGATTGACAGCAGTATTATGGATAACGGAAAACAAATACTTAACCTATATACGAAAATTCCATGTACGGAAATTTGGAGTGACCGTACCATTAGCAGCATCATTAAACAGATTGATTTTTATCACGAAACAGGGTTGTTCAAAAAGAAAGATGAAGCGCTGCATCTTTGCACTACGCTTGCAGATGCAATGAACGACATACAGGAGCAGGCAGAGCGAACCACAAAAGCTTCCGTTGCCGGATTTGAAAACAATTTTATCATGTACAACAGCGACATTGAAATAGGAAATAACTACATTCTTGTAAATGCCGCCGGCATCAAAACCTTATATCTCCGGCATCACACATTCAACAATATGGTTACAACCAATGCTGCATTTTGCGATGAAACCGAACAATGGCTGAAAGGACTTATAAAAAAATCCACATTGATCAGCGGCGTTTCCGAAAAGCAGAGATATCAGTTTTTTAGGAAGGCGCAGGACAAAATTGAAAGGCTAAAAATGCGGGTAGGATAACTTCATTTTCTGCCTATCAAATTCCAACCATAAAAAAGAAAAAACAAGAACCATATCCCGAATATTAAACCGCTTAATGAATTAATCCCTTCCCATTTATCGAATATTAATTGAATTGTTCCGAAAATAACTGCAAGAACACCGGAAACAACAAGAAAGTAAAATAAAATTTTATCAAGAAGTGTTTTTGTATATTTCACGAAATCTTCTTTTTCTTCACGTGCTTGCTGATACCGGGTATATGCCCTATAATATGATTCGTAAGCCGTACTTCGGGTTTTGTTCTGAGGCCTCATGCCTGTAGTGGAAGGATATTTTAATTTAAAATCATACCATCTGCGCTGTTCGAAATTTATCAATACATTGTATGCTTCATTTACCAGTTGAAATGCCTGTTTAGCCTGTGGATTTTTATTAATATCAGGATGATAAAGCTTAGCTTTTATGCGGTAAGCCTGTTTAATCTGTTCAGGTGTTGCATAGCGCGAAACCCCTAATATTTTGTAATAATCATTCTGCATTCAAAAGTAAAATCTGAAATAAAAAAACAAATACATGCCACACCTGCCTGCCGGCAAGGCAGGGATTACACAGATTAAAATTATTTTTTTTACAAATGTTACTCACAACTATTGTTATATTAAACCTAAATTCTCGCATTGAGATTGCTTCAGCCTCCTGCGTCGGCTTCGCAATGACGTCATTGCGAGGAGGTACGACAAAGCAATCTATTCGACATATCACTCTTAACACAACACTACCTTTAGTAGTTAAAATCTGTGAATCTGTGGCGATTTATTTTTGTTGCCGGGTAGTTATAAATTCTTTAATTGAACAATAAATATAACTTAGATCCTCGTTCAAAATACAATAAGGAGGCAGAATATAAATGATGTTTCCTAAAGGACGAAGTATAATTCCTTTGCTGATAAAAAAACTGTATATTTCATCTCCCAGGAAATTCAGATACGAAGTATCATCATTTGTTTTTAATTCTATGGCGAGAATTGTCCCTTTTTGCCGGATATTATGGATTGCAGGATGATCTTTTATTTTATTAAAAAATCCGGAATGTTTCGATTCAATTCTTTTTACATTCCCGAAACATTCTTCTTTTTCATACAGATCAAGACTGGCAAGAGCTGCTGAACACGCTACCGGATTGGCAGTATAGGAATGTCCATGATACAAGGTTTTCGTTTTGTCATCAGAGAGAAAAGCATCAAAAATTTCCTGAGTACAGGATGTAACCCCCAATGCCATCACACCTCCGGTAAGTCCTTTGGAAAGACAGTACAAATCAGGCTTTTCATTAATATGGTCAGTAGCAAAGAATTTTCCGGTACGGTAAAAACCTGTCATTACTTCATCAGCAATAGTAATGATATGATTCGCTTTGCAGAAAGCGATCATCTTTTCCAGAATTTCCGGTTCATACATTACCATGCCCGCAGCCCCCTGCACCAATGGTTCAAAAATAAAAGCAGCAATATTACCTGACTTTGCAATTTGTTTCAACTGGTTAAACGATTCATCCTCTCTTCCCGTTACAGGCACATCAATGAATTCCACATTAAAAAGATATTGCCTGAAGGGATCGGTAAAAACACCTCTGCCACTGACAGACATTGCACCAAACGTATCGCCGTGATAGGCATTCCGGAAAGCTATTATTTTTTTCTTTTCATATCCCTTGTTCGACCAATATTGTATTGCCATTTTTAATGCAACTTCCACAGCCGTAGAACCATTATCAGAATAAAAAATCTTCTTCTGGTTGACAGGTAAATGCTGAAGTAACCGTTCTGCCAGCTCAACAGCTTTCGGATGCGTGAATCCCGCAAAAATCACATGTTCCAGAATGCCTAGTTGCTGACTGACTTTTTCAGCAATATACAGGTTGGAATGACCGTGCGTATTGACCCACCAGGAAGAGATTGCATCAATGTATTTATTATTTTCCTCATCATAAAGATAAGCTCCTTCCCCTCTTACAATTCCTATTGCAGAAGCGCTTTTCATCTGCGTATAAGGATGCCATATCACCTTGCTGTCGCGTTCCGTAAGTTTCATTTTATTCTGTTACTTTTGTTTCCGGAGCCACATCATGTGTGATCCACTTGTTACCGCCAATTACCGTAGCTTTTCCGATAGTTATCCTTCCGAGAATAGTGGAATTGGAATAAATTATCACATCATCTTCTACAATTGGATGCCTTGGTATCCCTTTTATTGGTTTGCCGTTTTCGTCAAGGGGAAAGCTTTTAGCGCCAAGGGTTACGCCCTGATATAATCTTACATTTTTCCCAATAATTGTTGTCTCGCCAATAACAACGCCGGTTCCATGATCAATGAAAAAATATTCGCCAATTGTTGCGCCCGGATGAATATCTATTCCTGTGAGCGAGTGCGACATTTCTGTGATGATCCTCGGAATTAGCGGAACTTCCAGAAGCAATAATTCATGGGCAATTCTGTAATAGATAAGCGCTGTTATACTTGGATAACAAAATATTGCCTCGCCATAACTTTTGGCGGCAGGATCACCTTTATAGGCAGCAATTACATCAGTAGAGAGCATAAGTTTGATATACGGTAATCGTGAAATAAACTTTGCAGCGACTTCCTTTGACTTGTTTTCACAATCATGACAAACCTTTTGGTCATCTTCACAATAAAAACAGAAGCCCCTTTTAACCTGTTCAGATAGGGCACGGTGAATAATGTCGATACTTGCACCAATATAATAATTCATCGTTTCGCTGCCTACTTCGGAATGACCGAAAAAGCCAGGGAATAAAACTTTTTTCAGATGCTCCATGATCTGGTTAAGGCTATTGATTGATGGCATCAGTATCTCATGAGAAGAACGATGTTGTAAAAATCCATACTCCTCATTATTACCAAGTTCCGCTACAACGGAATCTATAATATTCATTTTATCATTATGATTTTTCATCTTCATCAAATTTAAAAGTAATCTATAAAAACTTAATTAGAACATTATTGAGAGGTTTGTTTGACGCGTCATTGCGAGGAACGAAGCAATCTCACTCACGGTGCTAATGAGATTGCTTCGGGCGAAAAGCCCTCGCAATGACGGTTGGGCGTTCCTTCCCGCACATGCGAGATAAACATTAACCACGAACAGTTACTTAAAAAGGTCAGTACTCACATATCTTTCACCTGTATCACACACTATAAAAACTATCATTTTTCCTTTGTTTTCAACTCTTTGCGCAAGTTGCAACGCAGCCCACGCGTTAGCGCCTGAAGATATTCCGCATAAAATACCTTCCTGTTTTATCATTTTTTTTGCCGTTTCAATGGCATCCTGATTTGTTACGGTAATGATTTCATCAATAGTATCCATGTTCAGTATCTCAGGAATAAAACCGGCGCCTATTCCCTGAATTTTATGAGGAGAAGGCGCTCCACCAGAAAGCACAGGCGAGTCGGACGGTTCAACAGCTATCGTTTTAAAGCCGGGTTTTCTTTTTTTAATACCTTCGGAAATACCTGTGATCGTGCCTCCGCTACCGACACCTGAAACAAGAATATCTATTTTGCCATCTGTATCATTCCATATCTCTTCAGCAGTAGTTCTGCTATGTATCTCAGGGTTGGCAGGGTTTTTAAATTGCTGGGGCATAAAAGAATTTTTCGTTTCCACGTTCAACTCTTCCGCCTTTTCAACAGCTCCTTTCATGCCTTTACCCGCCGGTGTCAGAACCACTGCAGCGCCAAAGCCTTTCAGAATGTTTTGTCTTTCAATACTCATATTTTCAGGCATAGTAAGAATTAATTTATACCCTTTCACAGCGCATACCATAGCAAGTCCGATACCTGTATTTCCGCTTGTAGGCTCTATGATCACAGTATCTTTATTTATCTTACCCGATTTTTCCGCATCCTCTATCATCGCTAATCCAATACGATCTTTAACAGAAGATGCAGGATTAAAGAATTCCAGCTTTGCCAGAACTTCCGCCTGGCAATTTTTCGTAATGCTGTTAAGCCTGACAAGCGGAGTATTACCAATAAGTTCAAGAATATTATCGGCGATTTTCATTGATTAAGTATAAGTTTTATAATTCAAATAAATTACTGAACTTTGGATTTGCGGGCTGTTCATGAAGCTTGCAAATGTGCTTGCAATGTTATGCTGTTATTATATTGTGATTTTCGTTTTTGTTCCAGAAGTCTTCTTTCTTCCAATCCTTGCATTTTTCTTTAACGTATTCTAATCGGATAGGAAGGTCTTCCAAAGTAAATCCGCATCTTTTGATTTCGTCAATTCGCATAAAGTTTTGTTCGGCATCTTTGAGGTCTTTTCCCAAAACAAAGAAGTGGCGATAGCCCGCACGGGTCATAAAAATATACTCTTTCAGGTTTTCGTTTCCTTTGAGGTTTTCCCAGATAACATCTTTTTCGTTAGTCATTGGAGTACTGCAAATGTGCCAGCAAGTATGTGTTGATTAAAATAATGATGTTTGTAAGCTTATATTATTTGCTTTTAAAAATTCTTCCCTCCTTCGATTTTCATAAGCAGCGAAATCATTTAGCCATTTTTCGGGTTCAAAGTTTTTAAATTCATACCAGGCATGATAGTTTCTACCATCATATTCATTTGGAATATGATTAGTCGCAACTTTTTCTGCTAAATAATCAAAAAATTTTTCGTTTACATCGGTCTTTAATATAAAGCTAACCTCAGTAATATCAATGAAAAAATAACCACTGTCCGGAAAATCTCCGGTATGGGTTAGTTTTTGAAACATCCTTTCGGGCTGGCAATTATTTCCACTTCTGTATAACAAATAATAATCAGGATGTTCTTTGCTTTTGTAAAAAACGATTTCCATTTTAAATCCAGTTTTTAGTGAGAATATCAATTTTCTTCATTTGGTCAATAGTAAATGCCAATGCTTTTATTATTTCTTCAATATATTCAATTTCAAGCATAATATTTTGACCTTTCCGTTCCTTTAAATAATGGTCAAGCACCTGATAACCGCCAATGTTAAAGACGTAAATCTCTTGAGGGACATTGTCAAAATATTGTGTATCGTTTATGTAGATTTTCCCTGATTTCTTTTCGGGTATGTAGTTTATTTTCTCAACAATATAATCCCCTTTTCCATTAAAATATCCGTAAGAGTAATCGGGTTTATCATTGAGCAAATGTACTTGAATAAGTTTTTCTCCTAATGCAGATAATTGTTTGAAACCCCTTTTATCTTCTATAAATGGAATTCTTGGAAAATCAATTTTCAAAAATTCAGCGTATTTGCTGCGATAAGTCTGGCTGTGAAGAATGGCATATATGTATGCTAATATTTCTTCAGGTTCAAAAACAGATTTGTATTGCTCTTTTACAAAATCAGAAAATATTTTTGAGAAGTTTATTTTTTTTTCTTCGCCGGAATACAGATATAAAGGGAAAATAGAATTGTTGGCAAAACTACTTTCAAAAAAACAGGATTCCGTTATTTTGTCCAGTATAAATGCATATGAAAATGGTTCAAATTTGTTTTGGCGTTTTACGGTTAAAACAAGATTTTTTTTATTGAGGATATGCTGAAAAGTATCGCTGTTGGGACGGCTTAAAATGTTAGTATCATAATACAAATATCTTAAATCAAAAGGTCTATAATTGCATTTAACTATAAGTGTTTCATCAATTTTTTTTCCTTGAATTTTTTTTGTCAGTTTGTAGCTTGAAGAATCTTTTACATTATATTTTTTCTTGAAATCAATTGAAGGGTTATTGAGCAAAGTTTCAATTCTTCCAATGAGAGTGTCTTTATTCAAATCAAAAAATAGTTCATCTCTATCAGTTTTAACTCCTGTCCCGTATTTCTGAAATATTTCACTTACTTTAAAGCTTTGCTCATATCTTTTCAAACCAGCGTAGTCAAAGGGTTTGAAGAAATAATATTTATTATCAAGTTTTAATTTTTTCCAGTCAATACCCTCTTTTTCTAAGCTAAACAATTGCTTGTATTTATCAATACGGTGTCCAAACAATTCAGCATAGTAAATTCCTTTCTCTTTTATATTCTCGTTCTTAATAAAAAACGAAATGGTAACTCCCTGGCGAATATCAAAAACATTTTCATCCTTTGAACCGTCTGGGGCTGTTCCGAGATAATATCCGTGAAGATTAAGAATATAAATCTGTTCAAATGAATCCAGCAATGACTTCCTCATTTGCCGATGGGTGATACCGTCTAAAAAAGAATTATTGGTGATGATTCCGATTATTCCGTTTCTAATATCTTTTACTCTTTTTTTCTTGTTTCCCTCATACTCAATCCGATATTCCATTTTGTCCTGTGCAAAACGGATAAATTTAATGTAGTCATCATCAAGATTGATTTTCTTTTCATTTAATCCCTTTTTGTATTCATTCAGCAATTCATCAATCCAACTTCCTTTGTTTGTAGAATAGTTAGAGTATGGCGGATTTCCTGTAATTACTAAAATCGGTTTATCTTTTACCTTTTGTGCCAGTTTGCTTTCTTCTGTTAATGCAGGAAGAAAAGCTATTTTTTGTTGAATATCAATCGGATCTAAAGTGTTTGTAAGGAAAATCTGCAACCGTTCTTTTGCTTCCAAATCATATCCATTGTCTTTCAGAAACTGTGAAAGCTTTATATGTGCAATGGTGTAAGGCGCAATCAGGTATTCAAAGCCGAAAATATTTTTTAAAATATGCTCTTTGATCAGCAAATCCTTTTTACCTGAACCTTTGGGAAGTTTTTCAAAAATTTGCTGCAACACTTCCACTAAAAAAGTTCCTGTACCGGTGGCAAAATCCAAAACAGTTACTTTGGTTCGGTCTGCCAATCCGTCTTTTATTTTAAATGTGTTTACAAGAATATCATCAATGGCACGGACAATAAAATTTACAACCGGTGGCGGAGTATAATAAACGCCTTTTGCTTCCCGTAATTTTTTGTCGTAAGCAGCCAGAAAATCTTCATAGAAATAAACATAAGGGTCTTTTATTGTAAGGTCGTAAGCATCTTTTCGTTTTTTTGTAAATGACAATGATTCATGAATAGCCCGCAAATCAAGGTTATTCATTATTGTCAATACTTCTTCAACAATCCATTTTGTTTCGCGATATTCTTCATTGTCTAACTCGTCAAGGAAATTCACTAATTCCCTAATCAACTCAAATGAAGTCGGGATATATTTTTTTGCATTGTAAAGATTTATCGTTTGAATATCGGCATTGAGTTTTGCTAAGAACAAGCCATACACAAGATTTTGAGCAAAGGCATCCGAAAATTCGGATGTGGTGAGTTCATGAAATACGAAAGTTCTGAATGTTTCATAGAGTTGGTATAGTCGTCCTTCGGTGTGCTCCTGTTCTTGTCGTTTCAGTTCGTCAAGCAAAAAGTCCTTTAGTAGTTTGGCTCTTATTGCCAATGCTTGTGCTAATTTTTTTGCATCTGCAATTTCTTTTGGCGCTTGCGAAAAGAAAGATTTAATAAGTTTTTCAACTGCCGTAACTTTTGCTTTGTCAAGTTTTGCCTTCTTGTTTTCAATATCGGTGAGGAAACAAAGCGTCTCACGTTGTTGAATTTTTCCTTCCTTAATCCAAATCCAGTCAATGTAATTTGTTAAAAGAATGTTGTCGGAAAGCGCCTGATATTTTTTTATCTGGTCGGACTTTAGAATTTTATCAAGGGTTTCCTCAATTTTCTTGTTCTCTACATAACCGATTATGCTTTCCGTGAATGTTATCTTAAAATCAGGAGAGCCGAATTTTCCCTCTCGTTTCGGTTCATGCAGGATTTTAATCCTTGTCCCCGCCAAACTTTCCAATAGTTGCTGAAGGTTGCTTCTATGCGAATGTTCAGTAATATCAGCAATTTTTTGTGATTGAAGAGATTTAAAATATTTTTCAAAATCAGTCATCAAATACTGTTAAATTATGGTTGATATATAAGCAAACGCCTGTTATGTGGCGTAAATTATTAATAATCATTTATATTTTTTGGAAATTTCTTCATCCAAGTAACAAAACTATCAAAATTAATTTCACCTTTTAAAAGTTGAATAAAGTAATCTTCGGAATTTCTGTTAAATTCATCACAGTTGTAAGGAGAAAACTTTGCAGCGATTATGAAATTATATTTTGTCAAATTTCTTGTCCGAAGTTTTGCTCCCTCAACTTTTACAGGCTTTCCCCTAATCAATGCAGAACCATCATCATATTCTTGTCTCGAAATCAATTTGTTTTTATAAATGCCAAATTCCTCATGATATTCTTTGTAATCATCAAAATAAGACTTTAATGTCAATTGATTATGATTATATAAACCTGTAGGTCTATCAGGTAAACATTGAACATATACAAAGTCCTCAAAATAAGATCGCCCTCTATAAGCAGCTATCTTTTCAATCTTTAATTCATCAATATTTAATAAAACTTTCTTTCGACTTAAAACCTCAAAATTTTGAATAAATAATGCACTTGAACCCCTAAACCACCAAATCGGGTCTGTTACAATTCCATGTCCTTCTCCTTTATTGAATTTTGTTGGATGCGAGAGAAGAATTTTCAACCTATTGTTTATGTCATTACTTGAAGTAAACCACCTATATCCTGAATCAAATCCGGGGAAAGCATCACAAAATCGATAATGAAAAAAAACTGTAGGCGCTTCATTAATTGGAAATTCCTTATTCTCTTCTACTGTTTTTGGAATATCTAATAATTGAATCGCTTTTCTTTTTCCATTTGTTCTTAACTTAAATACAACAAAAATTAAAGCCCAAGCTATTGCAATTAACGATAATAATATAAACCAACCTTTAATCAGATAATCACTAATCAAGAGTTTATATAATTTTTGGTAAGCCTCAATAAAATTCAAGTTACTAATCCAACCCCAAATAAAAATAAATAATTGTGATAAAATAAATATTAATCCCGCGGCAATTACTTTACTCCAAACAGGATCTTTCCATATTTTATTTAAATCAATGTTTATCATTGTACGGTGTCTTTTTTTTATGCCACCTAACTTTTAAAGATTTTATCTGCAGTTTAAGCAAAAAAAATAAATTCAGAAACAAAAACACAATTTATTTCTGTTGTTTTTTTGCGGTCCGCCAGCTGGCGGATTCGCGACTTTGAACCGCAAAAACAATTTGATCATACATTTGTGAATAGGTGTTTGCCATATTTACAGGACGCTCCTACGGAGCTTTAGGTTAATAATAATATTTGTTTCTATAAACAGTCAGCTACTCCGTAGCAAAAATACATTTACGTACTCAAATTATTTTGGCGCTATTTTCCAGATCGTATCAATCACAGTTCCATCCACCCATTTTACCACAGCAACAGGATCATCTGTAAATTCAGGCTTATCAGGTTTACCACATATTTGCTCAGCTTCATTTTTCAACTCTTGAATAGTCTTTATCGGCAATTTTGAATTTTTCATTGCTTTCAACAGATCTTTCCTGAGCGGATTAATAGCAATACCTCTTTCGGTAACGATTACGTCTATCAATTCTCCGGGACCGCAGATCGTGGTAACTTCATCACGGATAATGGGTATCCTGTCGCGGAACAAAGGAACAGGGAGAATGGTGCATTTGGAAAAAATGCAGTTTTGCCAACCGCCAATACCGTGTAGCAGAATGCCATCAGAATGGGTAACAACATTTGCATTAAAATTCACATCTGCTTCGGTTGCGCCTAAAATGCAAACATCAACCATCGAAGCGAAATTCCCTTTGCCATGGTAGTTATAACTTGTAAACGGACTGGTATTAACATGATTTGGGTTTTCACGCATCGAACGGACTCCATCCAGATCAAAAGTTTGCCCATCAAGAATGTAACCAAGCAAGCCGTCTTCCATCATTTTAACTAAGTATTTATTGCTTCCTCCTCTTGCCCACCCTGCTTTCATTCCACGTTCTCTTAATATATCGGCAAAGTAAATTCCAATTGAAAGAGCAGTGCCTCCGGCCCCGGCCTGAAATGAAAAACCGTTTTTTATTATACCTGCTTCATCACAAAATTGAGCCGACCATTCTGCAAGAAGCAATCTGTCAGGGCTCTTTGTTATTTCGGTTGTTCCCGAAACAATTTTTTCGGAAATACCAACTTTATCGACCACTACAACATGATCTACATAGTTTCCCTGAATTTGCCAAGGTATGCAAGGAAAAGGAACAAGATTATCAGTAACAACAATTACTTTATGCGCATATTGTGAATCGGCAAGGGCAAAGCCAAGCAAACCGCATGCTGCAGTGCCTCTGTCGCCGGTGGCATTTCCAAATGCATCAGCTGTGGGAGCTGCAATTACAGCAATATCTATCACAACTTCTCCGTCCTGGATAGATTGATATCTTCCGCCATGCGAACGCAAAATGCCCAATCCGTTCATCCCTTTGGTTGAAGTATGCCTGCCAAGTGATCCGTTCATACTTCCTTCAATATGATGAATAGTTCCATCTTCAAGATATTTGACCAATGGAGCGTGACATTCAAAAGAGGCGGAAGGAACCCATGTAAGGTTCTTTATACCCAATTCTGCTGCAATATCAAAGATTTGATTGCCTATAAGATCACCATTTCTGAAATGATGATGTGTGGATATAACCATGCCATCCCTAAGACCTGCTTTTATCAATGCGTCCCTGAGAGAAGCAACTGTTTTATTCCCGTCTGCAGGATAATCGGCACAGGTAACGATGGGAGGAGCATATTTATTTCCGGAAGGGCGAAATTTTCCGACTCCCATAAAAGGCGTCTGTGGCCTGCCATTTACTTCAAGCGGCACCAAACGGCCCAAAGCATTTTTTACAAGTTTAATTGACATTATTTTCTTCCCTCCAGTTTTGGTTTAATTTTCCTGTTTTAATCGCAATATCAATGGTTCGCTGAGCTCTTTTGACTACAGGAGGATCAATCATTTTTGTTCCTAAAGAAACAACACCTAATCCTTTTTCGGTTGCTTCAATGAATGCGTTAACAACTTTCCTGGCTTTTTCGATCTCGTCCTTATCGGGAGCGAAATATTCATGAATTACACGGATCTGCCTTGGATGTATGCAGCCCATCCCGTCAAATCCAAGCGCTTTTGATTTCAAGACGTTCTGTTTTAGTGCCTCCATATCTGCAACATCGGAAAATACAGAATCAATTGGCTGAATACCTGCAGCACGGCATGCATTAACTACCTGACATCTTGCATAGAATGATTCCATTGCTTCGTTTGTACGTTTTGTGCCAATATCAGCAGTATAATCTTCAAGTCCGATAACCATTGCAACAATGTTCTCTGCTGAAGTAGCAATTTCATAAGCCTTGATCACGCCAAGGCTGCTTTCAATAATTGGCATAAGCCAGATATTTCCACTTACTTTGTATTTCTTTTTCAGATATTCGATCTTTTTATTCACCTGGTGAATTTGATCTTCGCTTTCACATTTTGGGACAAGAATAAGATTTACATTATGAGGCACAATAAATTCAAGATCATCAAGGCCTTTTGGAACCTGATTAATTCTTACCATTCGCTCAGCGCCATAAAAGTCAAGGCTGCGCAAAACATTTCTGACAATGAAACTGGCTTCATATTTTTTATCGACAGCTACAGCGTCTTCAAGGTCGAGAATGATTCCATCAGGTTTATGTATCCCTGCATTTATCATCAGGTTGGGAGTATTTCCAGGCAGGTATAGCCTTGAAAACCTATATTTGTCTTTATTTGTCTGATACTTGTTTTGCTCTAAGAAAGGCGACAGAAATTCTTTTTCAGTATTTATTAATTGACTTATTGCTGCTTCTAATCTGGCAGAAATAACAAAAGGCAGCGCTCCTGAATCTTCGATCAAAATTTTTGCATTTTTTATTTCGAAGTAATTTAATATTTCCTTCGCCTGTTTCATGATACTGGCGCCGTATAAAACTTTCACCTTACTCTCGATCTGAATATTGACACCTGTGGCATCGGTTATTTCGACTGTAACAAAACAATCAGAGCGAATACCCTTGCCTTTGTTACCGGCACTTGCAATATTTGCCAATGGTTCCTCCTTTCATTATTAATTTGTTACTATTTAGGTATAAAGGTATAGGTTATAAAGGTATAGTGGTGGTAAAAGTTATAGGTCTTTTCCCTTATACCTTATACCTTTTACCTCTATTTCCCTATATCTAAATAGGATACATTAATTTGATATAAAACGATAAAATTATAAAAAAATCAAAAAAAAAGAGCGCTTATGCGCTCTTTTTTTTTCATCAAGGTGAAATTATTTTTTCTTTCCACCTTTTTTTGCAGCTGCAATGCTGTCTTTCTTAAGGCTGTCTTTTACAGCAATTTGTTTCAGGCTGTCAGCTGTTTTCATAGCTATTTCAGCTTGAAGAATGCTGTCTTTCATAATGCTGTCTGCTGCCAGACTGTCTTTTAGTTTCTTTGCTTTTTCAGCATCTTTGTTAGGTCCGCAAGCAACGAATGCAATCATTCCTGCTACTACGAATAATGCGAATAATTTTTTCATGTGTTTTTTAAATATTTGGTTAATTTAATTTGTGTGCAAAAATAAACATTATTTAATACTAAATACAATAAAAAATAATAAATTTAAACATTTTACTAACATTATTTACATATATAACTAACAATCAATTTATTATAAATTTAAAATAAATTTTAATTATCAGAGTTTATATCGTATTTTTTTTATTCTCAATGATCTTTTTTGTAAGTTTAGGAAAATCAATCCCGTCAAAATTGCCGGAACTCATGAGTAAAAGAGTCTTGTTGTGCCAATTCATTGTAAGCAGCTCATTCAGCAAAACCCCGCTGTCAGTAAAGACCTTAATATCATCCCTGTCAAATGCCTGCCGTACAAGCTCTGTAGTAATAGGTGGAAGTTTTTTATGAGCAATCGTATGCGGATTGAAGTAAACAATTGCTGTGTCAGCAGCATTCATAGTCCCTTTATATTCTTTTAAAAACTCTGCTGTAAGGCTGCTGAAGGTATGCAGCTCAAAACAGGCAATGAGTTCTTTTTCTGGTAACTGTTCTTTTACCGCAGTCGTAGTGGCTTTCAGTTTGGATGGAGAATGTGCGAAATCTTTGAACACACTCACACTATCATTTTTCGCTATTAATTCCAATCGTTTGGAAGCGCCTTTAAAAGATAATATTGCTTCATAAAATTTCTCGTCGCTTACCCCAAGCTGATTGCAAACAAATCTTGCCCCGTTTATATTCAGCATATTGTGTTTCCCAAAAACTTTCATCGGATACATATCATCATTTGAATAAAGATAAGTCTTTCCGTTTTTTATTATATATTCAGGCAGAGAATAAGGCAACTTGGTAACGGAATCTTTAACGGACTCACATACTTCTTTCACGATATTTTCTTCTTCATTATAAATAAGTGTTCCACCTTCACTCACAAGGTTTGCGAATATTCTGAACTGTTCAACATAATTCCCGAATGTCGGAAATACGTTGACATGATCCCACGCAATACCGCTGATCAGGGCTATATCCGGCATATACAGATGAAACTTCGGCCTTTTGTCAATAGGAGAAGTAAGATATTCATCACCTTCCAGTATCATGAAAGGCGCATCATCCGTGAGTTTTACCATTACTTCAAAACCTTCAAGCTGCGCGCCAACCATGTAATCGCAATCAATATTATGATAATTCAAAACATGAAGGATCGCTGCGGTAATGGTAGTTTTACCATGACTTCCGCCAATTACAACACGTTTTTTATCCTTCGATTGTTCATAAAGATATTCAGGGTAAGAAAATATTTTTATGCCGAGTTGTTGTGCCTTCAGCAATTCAGGATTGTCCGCTCTTGCATGCATTCCAAGGATCACTGCATCCAAACTTCCGTTAATCATCGACTCACCCCACCCTTTCGTAGCCGGCAGCAGTCCGTATTTTGCAAGCCTGCTTTTTGAAGGTTCGAATATCTCATCATCTGAGCCGCTTATTTCATATCCTTTTTTATGAAGTGCGATAGCAAGATTATGCATGGCGCTGCCACCTATGGCGACAAAATGTATTTTCATATCAACCTTTATTTTCAAACAAATCTACATAAATTTTAATCTCGTTTGGTTTAATAAATAAATCTTATCACTTTTGCCAGATGGATTTTCAACAATATTTTCCCTTTTTTTATTTTCATATCCGAAAAAAATATATTTTTAAGTCCTGAAATTTTTAAATAAATATAATCATTAATTGTAATTATTTAGGTATAAGGAGATAGAGGTAAAAGGTATAAGGTATAAGGTATAAAGAAATCCGCCGCTAAGGAAAAGGAATATTTTGTGAAAAAGGCAAAGAAATATACCATTGATTAAAAAGATACTTTTAAAGTGAAAGATGTTTTTGTGAAATATAATGCCCAAAAAGGTTATATTAATCTATTCATAAAATTCTAAGCACGAAACCCTAAATCCTAAATAATATCAAATTACAAATTCTCAAAATTTCAAACAGGTTTACAATAATATTTAGATCATTTTAATTTAAAATATTGGGATTTATTTAGTGTTTAGAATTTAGATATTAGAATTTGTGAATAATTCAGGTTATATTAAATTTGTAATCTCTCAAAAAGATACCAACAATTTTAACACTATACCTTTATAACTTATACCTTTATACCCAAATAATAATCATTAATTTTTACCTGAAATATGAAAGAAACACCTATAAATTATGAGGTAGTAAAAAGAAAAATACAGGAAAGTAAGCTTCCAAATATTGGCAGAGCTGCTATTCGTGAACTTTTGAAAGTTGTTAATCAAATTGAACAGGAAACCGGTGATAAATTTATAAGGATGGAAATGGGAATACCTGGATTACCCACTCCGGATATCGGTGTTAAAGCCGAAATAGAAGCTTTAAAAAAAGGGGTATCAAATACCTATGTTGATATTGAAGGAATACCTGAACTTAAGAAAGAAATACAAAGATTTTGTAAACTATTCCTGAATATTGATGTTAATAAAGACGGGTGTATTCCTACTGTAGGAGCAACATTAGGTAGTTTTGCTTCTTTTATAACTCTAAGCAAAATAAATGAAAATAAAGATACCAACTTATTTATTGACCCTGGCTTTCCTCTTCAAAAACAGATGATAAGAACAATCGGGAAAAAATTTGACCATTTTGATATATATAATTACCGTGGTGAAAAATTACGGGATAAATTAGAATCTCATTTGATTAAAGGTAATTTATTTTCTCTTTTATATTGTAATCCAAATAATCCTTCATGGATATGCCTCACTGAAAAAGAATTGAAAATTATTGCAGAATTAGCTGTAAAATATAATGTTGTTGTTATAGAGGACATAGCATATTTTGGTATGGATTTCAGAAAAGATTATTCTAAGCCGGGAAAACCTCCATATCAACCAACCATAGCACATTATATGGATAATTATATATTGCTTATTTCGGGATCAAAAATCTTCAGCTATGCAGGACAACGAATTGCCATGATGATCATTTCGGATAAATTATTTAATACCAGGTTTGAAAATCTGAGAAATTATTTCAATTCCGATATCTTTGGTCAGGCTATGATATTTGGCTCGCTTTATAGTATAACTGCCGGCACTGCTCACTCGCCACAATATGGCTTAACAACTATACTAAAAGCAGTAAATGATGGAACATATAACTATAGAAACGATGTAATAGAATATGCTGAAAGAGCAAAAATTATGAAGAAGTTATTTACTGATAACGGCTTTAATATTGTTTATGATAAAGATGAAGACGAACCTATTGCGGATGGGTTTTACTTTACATTTTCATACCCTGGCTTTACAGGTGAAAAATTATTAGAAGAACTTCTTTGCTATGGTATTAGTGCGATTTCTCTCACTACTACAGGAAGCGAACGTGCAGAAGGGCTTAGAGCTTGTGTTTCATTAGTTAGTAGAGAGCAATTCCCTGTTTTAGAATACCGCTTAAAAAAATTCCATGAACATCACTCTTTAACCTAATAATGAGTGCATATATTAGTTCGTAATGGATTTCTATGCAGCATATTTGACATGCTTTTCATGAAAATATTTTTGCACTTGCTTGAAATTATTTTTCCTTCTATACATGAATTTGAGTTTTATAGATCGTTCAATGTATCACTTAACCGCAATCACAGAAATTTCCACATCTGCGTTTTTAGGTAGTAGAGCGGCCTGTAAGCATTCTCTTGCCGGTGGGTTCTCTTTAAAATAAGTGCCGTACACTTCATTTACCTTTTCAAAATTATGTATATCCGACAAAAAAATCGAGGTTTTTACCACATTTGAAAAATCCATATCTGCCTCCTTCAATATGGCAAGGATGTTTGCCATTATCTGCCTGGCTTGTTCCTGTATATCTCCTTTTAATAGTTCGTTTGTAGAAGGATTTATTGGTATCTGGCCTGAAACAAAGAGCATTCCATTCACCATTATTCCCTGGCTGTAAGGACCTAAAGCTTTTGGTGCATTAGAAGTATTAATTGTTTTTTTCATAAATGAAAATTTGTTTACAAAATTAGAAAATATTTTTTGCCACATTATCTTAAAAAAAAGGGTGTAATAAAATTATATTACACCCTAGATATTGTCTTTATTAAATTTTACGCTTTGTCGCCAAAGTCTTTTTTGTAAGCGTCGCATAATTTTCTACTCCAATCGCCAACAGAATCTAATCTGCCAAGGAAGAACCTGAGTACCGGTGGTTCAGATACAAATTTCAAACCTCCTACAAGTTCGCGGTGTTTGTATAACCAATTAAGTCTGTCAATGATATACTCAACATGAGCAATTGAATAAACCCTTCTTGGAAGAGCCACTCTCATCAACTCTAATTCTGCATAAACATCATTGCCTTCCTTATCGCGGTCCATAGAGATAGTTCCTCTTTCCATTGTTCTTACACCGGAAACAATAAAGAATGCTGCTGCTAAAGAGCCGGCAATATATTGTTCTTTAGGAAGGTGAGGTGCAAATCTCTTTGCATCAATATGTCCGCCTAATGCACCCGGAGGTGTAACAACCGGAATACCCATCTTATCGAGTTTATTTATGAAATACGCTATCTGGTCAACCGGGGCGCTGGCCACACCTATGTCACACATTTCCCTCATTCCAACAGCCATAGCTCCGACTTCTCTCATTGACATACCGCCATACGTAAAGAATCCTTCATAAAGAGGTAGCCATGGTTCAAACATTTTAAATAATTTTTCATTATTAGTTGCAATACATCCACCTCTTACACAAGTATTTTTTCTGGAGCTCATATAGTAAATATCAGCAAGACTGCACATCTCTTTAACAACTTCTGCAACTGTTTTGTTTTCGTATTCTTTTTCTCTTTGTGTAATTAAATATGCATTTTCAGTAATTAAGCTACCGTCCAGGACAAAAAGAATACCATTCTGAGTACATGCTTTTTTAACCTCTTTGAAATTTTCCATTGAGAATGGTTGTCCTCCAAGCAGATTAGTAGATGCTTCCATACGGATATAACCGATTTTGTCTTTTCCATATTTTTTTATTGCATCATTGAGTCTCTGCATATCCATATTCCCCTTGAAAGGATGAGAACTGTTTGTTTTTACCGCTTCATCAGCATAAAGTTCAAGACAAACTGATTTCGCTGTTTCTTCAATATGAGCTTTTGTTGTTGTGAAATGATAATTAGTAATGACGGCACCGCCTGGTTTTCCGAATATTTTACATATTAAATGTTCAGCGGCTCTTCCCTGGTGAACATTCATTACATAATTATAACCTAAAACATCTTTAACAGCATCTTTAAATTCATAAAATGTTTCACTTCCTGCATAAGAATCGTCTGTGGTAAGTAAAGCGGCATATTGATTGTCGCTCATAGCATTAACGCCACTGTCGGTAAGCCCGTCAATGAAGATATGCCTATTCTTGAGTAAGAAAGTATTATACCCTGCTTCTTTAATGGCTTGATATCTTTCTTCTGCAGGAACAAGATTAATTTTCTGAACCATTCTTGCCTTGTGCATTTCAACGGGCATCATGTTCCCGTCAGCTAATTTTATTAACATAGTTTTAAACTCCCTTCTTTTTTTTTATTGGTTATTATTGGTTTTGATAATTTTATAAATTATTAATTTTTGGCAAATGTAAATATTAATATTTTAATAATCCAAAATTATTTTTTTAAAAAAAATTAGTAACTACTCAACAATATTAAAGCTTAAGAAAAACAAATATTTGCCACAGATTCACAGATTAAAAATTATTCTTTTTGTAATGAATTTATCTTTGGATCCGCCTTAGGCGGATTATAATCTGTGAATCTGTGGCATTTTCAATTTATATCTGCTGCTGAGTAGTTACAAAAATTATCAGCATTATGATGTTTTGCAGGCAACTATGTTTTTTATATCATTAAAATTCAAACAGTTTTTTCTGTGGAAATAAACCAAATAGTCCGCCTGTATGGATAAAAAGGATATTTTTAAAATTATTAAAATGCCCTTTTCTGATTTCTTCCGTTAATCCGTACATCGCCTTACCAGTATAAACCGGGTCTAAAATAATGCCTTCCAGTTTAGCAAAATCATAAATAAATTGAAGCTCTTCTTTTCGGCTCAATGCATATCCTATTCCTTTATAGCCGTCAACTATATTTATTTCATCTTCTGAAACTGTTAAACTTATATCCAAATAACTAACACTTTCATAAAAAATTTCTTTAATTCTTTTTTTAAAATACACCTTATCATCGCAAACACTGAATCCACAAATCTGAGCATTATGTTTAAAGATTTTTTTTGCCAGCAGAAGTCCCGCATAAGTTCCGCCTGAGCCAACGGCAAGTATTATACAATCAAAATGAACATGTAACTCTTTTTCTTGTTCAATGATTTCCTGCATAGCAAGGTAATAGCCGAATGAACCAATTCCATCAGAAGCACCGACAGGAATAATATAAGATGTATAACCCCTTTTTTCGTTTTCTTTTTTAATGCGTTCCATGATTTCCATCCTGTGAGAATAATATTCATCATCAGAAACAAACAGCACTTCGGTTCCAAATAGTTTATCTAAAAACAGATTTCCGTCAGGCTCTGTATTTTTATTTCCTCTTAAAACAAGACAGCATTTCATTCCAAATTTTACCGCAACTGCTGCCGTAGCCCTGCAATGGTTGGATTGAACTCCACCACAAGTGATAATACAGTTACACTCTTTATCAATAGCTTCTTTTATGGAAAATTCCAATTTTCTCACCTTGTTACCTGAAAACTCAGTTCCGGTTTGGTCATCTCTTTTGATAAAAATATCCGGACCTCCAAGTTTTTTTGATAACCTGTCCAGCTTTTCTATTTTTGTTGGCAGGTTAGCCAGATAAATTCGTTCAGGGATTCTAATCATAATATAGCTCCTTAAAATTAAATTGAGAGGACAAAAATAAATTTTTGAATAAAACAAGTAAAATAAATAAAAAAAATAAATTAATTTATCATAAAAGCTTAAACAATTATTTTTAGCTTTGTGATGTGTATACTTTGCACTGGATAAATTATTACATTTGGGTTTAAGGTAAAGGGTATAAGGGTATAGGGTATAACCCGTTCTTCCTTATGCCTTTATACCTCTATACCTTTTTGTATTCATAAAATGCGGAAATTTATCCCGTTTGCAGTATAATTATACCGACAGGAATAAAAAAATAATTTATAAAAAGGAGATTCATAAAATGGCAAAAGTTAAAGGAGCGATCGTTGTAGATACCGAGAAATGCAAGGGATGCGAAGTATGTATCGGAGCATGTCCCGAATCGGTTATTGTTATGGCCAAAGCTGTGAATGGCAAAGGATATCATTATGCAGAACCGGCAAATGATAATTGCACCGGATGCATAAACTGTGCAATTGTATGCCCTGACGGAGTTATAACCGTTTACAGGGTAAAAGCAGCATAAACAGTGTAAATAAAAATATTCAAAATAATGGAAGAAGTAAGATTAATGAAAGGCAATGAAGCGATAGCCGAAGCGGCTATCCGTGCCGGCGCTGACGGATATTTCGGTTATCCCATCACACCACAGTCGGAGATACTGGAAACACTGATGCTGCTTAAACCATGGGAAACCACGGGAATGGTCGTTCTTCAGGCAGAAAGCGAAGTGGCATCCATAAATATGGTATACGGAGGCGGTGCATGCGGCAAAAAAGTTATGACCACATCATCCAGCCCCGGCATCAGCCTGATGCAGGAAGGAATATCCTATATGGCCGGAGGAGAATTACCGGGTCTTTTGGTCAATGTTGTCCGCGGAGGCCCAGGTCTTGGCACGATCCAGCCATCACAGGCTGATTATTTTCAGGCAACAAAAGGTGGAGGCCACGGCGATTACAAACTCCTCGTCCTTGCCCCTGCTTCGGTACAGGAAATGGCAGATTTTGTAGGGCTCGGATTCGACCTTGCGTTTAAATACCGTAACCCCGTGATGATACTTTCTGACGGCGCTGTAGGGCAAATGATGGAAAAAGTGGTGCTGAAAGAACAAAAACCCCGCTGGACTGAAACAGAAATCAGGAAGATGTCACCATGGGCAACAGTTGGCAAAACTCCGGACAGGAAACAGAATTTCATTACATCTCTCGAACTCGACTCTGCTGTACAGGAACAGGTGAACTTACGCATTCAGGCAAAATACCGCAGGATGGAACAGGAAGAAGTCCGTTATGAAGCTATCCGGTGCGACGATGCAGAATTTATCTTTGTGGCATTCGGGCTCACCTCAAGGATCTGTCAGAAATCTATACAGCTTGCAAGAGAAGAGGGAATAAAGGTTGGTTTATTAAGGCCAATTACCTTATACCCATTTCCTGTTAAACCAATTGAAGATCTCACAAAAAAAACAAAAGGAATGCTTGTAGTTGAAATGAATGCAGGGCAAATGGTGGAAGATGTGAGGCTTGCTGTAAATGGCAAAATCAAGGTCGAACACTATGGCCGTCTTGGCGGGATCATTCCATCACCGGTTGAAATTGTTGAGCAGTTAAAAATTAAAATCATAGGAGGCTAATCACATGAACGACATCATAAAACCCGAAAACCTTGTTTACCGGAAATCAAAACTTCTGACAGACAGAGTATTTCATTATTGTCCGGGTTGCGGTCATAGTACGGCTCACCGCCTGATAGCAGAAGTGATCGAAGAAATGGGTATTCAGGAAAAAACCATTGGCATTTGTCCGGTAGGTTGTTCCGTTTTCGCTTATCATTATGTAGATATTGACTGGCAGCAGGCTGCGCATGGAAGGGCTACAGCCATTGCAACAGCTGTTAAACGGCTGATGCCCGATAAATATGTATTTACATATCAGGGCGATGGAGATCTGGCTGCTATCGGAACCGCCGAAACCATTCATTCATGCAACAGGGCAGAGAATATAACCATCATTTTTATCAATAACGGGATATACGGAATGACAGGCGGACAAATGGCTCCTACCACACTCCCAGGCATGAAAACTTCTACATGCCCTTACGGACGCGATGTAGAACTCATGGGTAACCCGTTAAAAATTACTGAACTCGTAGCCCAATTGCCCGGGACATATTTCGTAACAAGGCAGTCTGTTCACACGCCTTCTGCTGTGAGAAAATGCAAGAAAGCCTTACGCAAAGCATTCGAAAACCAGAACCTCAAAAAAGGAACTTCTTTTGTTGAAATAGTATCAAACTGCAACTCCGGCTGGAAAATGACGCCGGTTGCTGCAAACAAATGGATGGAAGAAAATATGTTTCCTTTCTATCCTCTTGGTGATATTAAAGTTCCGACGGAATGATATACGATTTGAGAATTAAGAATGCAGAATTAAGAATGCAGAATTGCCAACTGCGGACTGTGAATTGCAACTTTGAACATTTGAACATTGAACTTTAAACTCTTAACATAGAAAAAAATGACAGAAGAAATTATCATAGCAGGATTCGGCGGACAGGGCGTGCTTTCCATGGGCAAAATATTAGCCTATTCAGGCATTATGCAAAACAAAGAAGTGTCATGGATGCCATCTTACGGACCAGAAATGCGCGGTGGCACAGCAAATGTAACAGTTATCATCAGCGACGAGCGTATCAGCTCTCCTATCCTTAACACTTATGATACGGCAATCATCCTCAACCAGCAATCAATGGATAAATTTGAAAAAGCTGTAAAAAAAGGCGGGGTTCTCATCTATGATGGTAATGGAATTACCCGCCATCCCGAAAGAAAAGATATTAATATTTACAGAATCGATGCCAATGATGAGGCAGCAAAAAGAAACATGCTGAAAGTATTTAATATGATGGTGCTTGGCGGATTTCTTAAAGTAAAACCTGTTGTATCTTACGAATTCATACGTAAAGGACTTGAAAAATCTTTACCCAAAAGGCATCATAACCTGATCCCTGATAATGAAAAAGCTTTAGAAATAGGGAAGGAGATTATCAAATCTATTCATCTGCTGAACTAAAGAATTATCGAACAATTCACAAAGAGGCTATCTCAAATTTATTTTTTCTTGTACTTTTCTCTGTGATGCTCTGTGATTTTTCTCCGTGACCTCTGTGTTAAAAAAATTATGAACAAATCATCATTAGAAAAATTACTCAATAACAAATATAAACAGTATAATACTCCGGAATTTATAATTTCCGATCCGGTTTCAATTCCCCATCGTTTTACAAAAAAAGAAGATATTGAAATTGCTGCATTTCTTGCTGCAACCATCGCATGGGGATACAGGCCAAACATTATTAAAAGCGCAGAAAAACTGATTAAGCTTCTCAATAATTCTCCTTTTGATTTTATTATGAACGTTAAAGAAAAAGAATTAAAACCTTTTCAAACATTTACCCACCGTACATTTCAGGGCGATGATGCTTCGTACTTTATTTATTCGCTTAAAAACATTTATCAATATCATAACGGACTCCAAACTTTATTTTACAAAGGATACAGAAAAAATCATTCGATAAAAGATTCTATTATTTATTTCAGAAAAATATTTTTCGAATGCGAACATTTGCAACATACAGAAAAACATATTTCCAACCCCGAAAATAATTCCTCATGCAAAAGAATAAATTTGTTTCTTCGCTGGATGATAAGAAACGACAAGCGGGGCGTTGATTTCGGAATATGGAAAAATATTCCTTCCTCTGCCCTGCTCTGCCCGCTGGATTTGCATTCGGGGAATGTTTCCAGAAAACTCGGTTTACTTACAAGAAACCAAAACGATTGGAAGGCAGTAGAAGAATTAACTGCCAATCTTAAGAAATTCGATCCTGATGATCCCGTAAAATATGATTTTGCTTTGTTTGGATTGGGAATATTTGAGAAATTCTAAATCAAAATTATTATATTTGTAAACATTGAAATTAAAAAAAATGAAAATAGCAATCATAGGTTTTGGCGCAGCAGCCATAGGTTTCATTGAACGAATTAAAGATTCAGAACACGAAATTCATGTGTTTGAGAAAAGCAGCGATATCTATTCCTCCAGTATTTCGGGTATCCGTGCCGACGGAAAACTTTTTGTATCAAAGGATATGGGAGGGGATATCAATATAGACATGGTGTTGCAGAAAAAATTAGTTGATTTTTATATCAACCACACCAATAATAAAAACGTAGAAACCGGCCACTCTTTTGGTAAAACGGCATACTTTAATAAATTTTACGAAAAAGGATTTCAGCCAATCACCGCCGATTTTTATCATATAGGAACCGACCAGTTAAAAGAAGTGCTGTACAATATCTATGAGAATTTCCGGTCAAATAAAAATATTCATTTTCATTTCGATTATAATGTTACTGCAGTTGAAAGAGTGAATGACCAGGTTAAAATCAACAACTCCGAACTTTTTGACAAAGTAGTTGTAGCCGTTGGCAGAAGCGGGCACCCGCTTATTAAAACAATTATTAAAAAATTTCCAAAGCTGATTCTCGACAACACCAAGGTCGATCTTGGTATCCGTTTCGAATTACCAAATCACATTGTAGAAGACCTGAACAGGGAAATGTATGAATTCAAAATAAAGTATAAAAGCCGTACAGGATACATGGTGCGGACTTTTTGCAATAACCCGTCAGGCTTTGTCGTTCTTGAGAATTACGGCGATTTCACGACAGTGAACGGGCATGCCAAACTGAAAGAAAAAAGCAAGAATACAAATTTTGCAATACTTGTTACAATTCAGCTAACAGAACCATTCAATGATCCTACAGGTTATGGTTCTTACATTGCAAAAATGTCGAACCTGCTGGCGGGAGAAGGAAAGGTGATACTTCAGACATACCAGCATTTTAAAGATTCAAAACGCACAAAAAATCTTTACCGCGTGCTTCCTACTCTTGAAAAAGATAAATTTATTCTCGGAGATATAAACCTTGCTTTCCCGCGCAGAATCATTGAAAGCATTGTTGATTTTACAGAACATCTCAACACTGTTATTCCCGGCATTGCCAATCCCGACAACTTAGTGTATGCACCTGAAATAAAATTTTATTCAAACATGTTAACCAACAGACTTTTCCCGAATCTTAAATTTATCGGTGATTGCTCGGGCCAGACACGATCCATCATTTATGCTACCGCACATGGATACATGATAGCTGATGAAATACTAAACTGATCGCCAAAATTGAAGCAGAACACGAAAAACGCTTCTGTAAGCTTCTGAAAAATATTGCAGATAATAAAGTATTCAAGATGGTTATATGGCTATATGGTTATAACCATCCAACCATAAAACCATTATTCTAATATCCAGCATAAATAAAAAAGCTCAAAATATGCCCTATACAAAGTATATAATCATTTTTATTTTTCTGTTTTCTATAAACGGAATCAAAGCCCAAACATATTCTGGCGTCGGAGACACTATACCCGATGACGGCTCTACCATTGATTTCCCTATTGTAGTTAGCGGACTGGTACCACCAACAATAGATACTACCAATTTCGGGCTTGAAAGCGTGTGTATCGATCTTGTACATACATGGGATGCTGATCTTGATATCCGGCTTGTTGCACCCGATGGGACTGAGGTTATATTGACATCCGGCAATGGGAACGACGGGGATAATTATACTAATACCTGTTTCCGCAGCGATGCAACAACTTCAATAGTTACAGGTTCTGCCCCATTTACCGGGTATTACAGGCCTCAGGGATCCCTTGGTATTGTCAATAACGGACAGAATGCCAATGGAACATGGAATCTGAGAATATACGACACATATGCCTGGGCAGACTGGGGTATTTTATACACATGGAACATTACTTTCGGAAATAACCCAGCACAGGTATTTCACTTTTCTTCGTCCAACCTTCCGATTGTAGTTATTAATACTTCCGGACAAATTATTCCTGAGGACCCAAAGATCATGGCCCACATGGGAATTATAAATAACGGAACCGGCATCAGGAATTATCTTACTGATTCTTTCAATAATTACAATGGATATATTGGCATTGAATTGCGCGGCTCAAGTTCGCAGACGTTCCCGAAAAAATCATACAGCTTTGAAACACGAGATTCTTTAGGAACTGAAATTAATGCATCCATTCTTGGAATGCCACAGGAAAACGACTGGTGTCTTATAGCAAATTATTCGGATAAGACACTGTTGCGTAATGCCCTTACCTACGACTTTTCAAAGCTAATGGGGCATTGGGCGAGCAGGAACAGATTTTGTGAAGTCGTCCTGAATGGCGAATACCAAGGTGTTTACCTTTTGCTTGAAAAAATTAAGCGCGACCTCAACCGCGTGGATATCGCAAAACTCGATTCAAATGAAATTACCGGGGATGACGTCACAGGAGGTTATATTATTAAAATTGATAAACAAGCAGGCAGCGGTGGTGATGGCTGGACATCGGCATATCCGCCTGCTGTAAACAGCAGCGGACAAACTATTTATTACCAGTACGAATATCCTAAATCTTATAATATAGTGCAACAGCAGAAAGATTATATACAAGCTTATGTTGACAGTTTTGAAACAGCATTGACCAGCGCTTATTTCACTGATACTGCAATCGGATATGCAAAATATGCTGATGTGAATTCTTTTATTGATTATTTTATAATCAACGAGATCAGCAAGAATGTTGACGGATACCGCCTGAGTACTTTTTTATATAAAGATAAATACAGCAATGGTGGTAAACTCTATATCGGACCTGTCTGGGATTTTGACCTTGCCTGGTGGAACGCCAATTATTGCGGTGGAGATGATTATACCGGATGGGCTTATAAATTCGGTGATATATGCGCTTACGACAACTGGCAGGTTCCCTCCTGGTGGTACCGCTTTATGGAAGATACGATATTCACAGGAAAACTAAAATGCCGCTGGAACTACTTAAGAACAACAATTCTTGATACAACTAATTTATATCATTACATCGACTCCGTTTCAACTTATATTGACGAAGGGCAGCAACGTAATTTCACATATTGGCCTATTATCGGTATCTGGGTGTGGCCAAACCCAAGCCCATTGGCAACCACATATACCGGAGAAATAAATGCTCTAAAAAAATGGATACGCAACCGGCTTGCATGGTTAGACGATAGCATACCCGGTAACTGTAATAGTACTGCATCGGTAAATTATATTGAACCAACCGGAATATTGAAAGTTTACCCCAATCCGTCAACAGATGGAAATGTTTTCATACAATTACCCGTTATGCATAGCAATTCACCTTATATCGAAATCGCTGACATAACAGGGAAAAATCTAATTAACTATCCTGTTCACCCAAATGAAAGAAAGATAAATTTACAACTTCCTTTCACCTCTGGCATCTATTTCATACGGTTTTCTGACGGAAATAAGTCATTCCATCAAAAAATCATTATCAGCAAGTAATTTTAAAATCTCCTAAACTACTGTACATTTTTACATAAAATATTGTAATTGAGTTTTTATTATGTTTAAATAATTCCCGCCTGACTGCATCACGCAGGCAGGGATAATCAGTAGTATAAAAAAGTGTTTGTGTAACATCAGTTATATAGTTATTTAATTTGTTGTAACCGCTAATCCTCTTCTTCGTCTTCCATATTAGGGAAATTGATCTCGTCGTCTTTTACAATAAAGGCATTGGGATATTCTTCGGCAATTTTATATAGAAAGTGCTGAGCATCCATACGCAAGCGAAAATCACCCACACGCACTTTGTAGTTGGGCTCCAGAAACATGAGGTATGCTTCTGTTTTCGGATGTTTTGCCTTGAATTCGTTCATGGCGGTGACTGCCTTATTTTTGGAATTATTACCCGAATCGAAAAATATTTG
>Ga0265296_1001219_pt1 | contig 30744 bp, 22 predicted proteins | sample MunlanPumphouse1_FD_189073 | JGI IMG/M metagenome (GOLD analysis project Ga0265296, IMG submission 189073) | Groundwater microbial communities from a municipal landfill in Southern Ontario, Canada - Pumphouse #1 | ecosystem: Environmental > Aquatic > Deep subsurface > Groundwater | place... | reverse complement strand
ACGAGCGTGTCGGTCATGGCGATGCCGGTTCCGTCGATCGGACGAACCAGCGACGCGATTCCAACGATCGCCAGTAGGTTGAAAATATTCGACCCGACGATATTTCCAACCGCGATGTCGGCTTCCTTACGAAAAGCCGCAACAATGGAAGTCGCCAGCTCCGGCAGACTCGTCCCGATCGAGACGATTGTCAACCCGATGACGGCTTCGCTGATACCGAGAACACGCGCCATTCCGATGGCTCCTTCGACGAAAAAATGCGAGCCCAGTATCAATGCGCACAGACCGCCGGCGATGAAAAGGAAATCCATCGTCACGCTTTGCGTCGGTTTGGGTATGTCGTCTTCGTGGATAAATTCGATTCCTTTTTGATATTGCTTTTTGGCGTAGATGAGGCTGAAAATTACATAACAGACGATTCCAAGAAATAGAATAAGTCCTTCGATACGATTGATTTGAAAATCTAAAAAGAAAACGAAGAACAGGACAGAGACACCAATTAAAATCGGCATATCGATGATGACGAGCTGACGGTGGATTTTCAACGGACAAATCAGTGCCGCTAATCCCAAAATGACGGCGATGTTGAAAATATTCGAGCCGACGACATTTCCGATGGAAATCGCGCCGTGCATTTTAACGGCGGCTTCGATGGAAACAACGAGTTCCGGAGCGCTGGTGCCAAAGGCAACGATGGTCAGTCCAATAAAAAGCGGGCTAAGTCCCCAGCGGAGTGAAACCGAACTGGCGCCCCTGATAAGGCCCTCGGCTCCTAAATAGAGAAGCGCGATGCCGATAATTAGAAGTAGTGCGATGGTTAACATATTTCGGAAACTCCTTTCAGGATAAAATTTTTAAAATTGAAAGAACGGAAAAACAAACGCTGCTGGTTAAATTTCTTCTTCGATCAAATGATACTTCCGAGAACCGAGTCCAAGTTGTTCGGCGTAGGCCAACTGCACGGTCGCATCGATTTCCGGGAACGCCAGTTCGGAAAGCGATTGTCCGGCGTGCTGTTTCGTCAAATCGAAAACCGCCTGATCGATAGCAACCGGGTCTTTTCCCGCGAGGACGCCGATATCATCCAGCATGATGGCTGATTTTTCGTTCAGACAATCACAGTCTTGCGACATGCTGATGAGAAACGTGATGTAGCCGATTTTTCCGTTTTTTTGTTTGATGATTCCCAGCGCGTGCTCGACGATCCGTTTTTGCAGTTCTTCCGTCGTGCTGTTCCATTTGAATTTTACTGCTTTGTACCGGCAAACGGTCAGACATTCTCCGCACCCAATGCAGATCGACTCGTCGATAACAGCGTACTTCTCACCGACGGTAATTGCCTGAACCGGACACGAACCGGCGCAGGTTCCGCAGGCGACGCATTTTTGCGGGCTGATGATCGGCTTCGAGACGGAATGTTGTGTTAATTTTCCCTTCCGGCTCGCCATTCCCATTCCGAGATTTTTCAGCGTCGCCGCCAATCCAACCGTGATATGACCGGTGGCGTGACTGACGACGATGATCGAATTCGCGCTGACGAGTTCGGCGGCAACGGCGACTTTCGGATAGATGGGAGCATTGACTTCGATCTCCGTCTCATTTTTCCCTAAAATTCCGTCGGCGATGATGACCGGCGCGCCGAGCGTTTCGATGTTGTAACCATGCTCGTTTGCGATCAAGAGGTGATCGATTGCGTTGTCGCGGGCGCCCGAATATAAAACACACGTATCGGTCACAAACGGTTTTGCGCCGCGCGCTTTGATCATGCGGACGATCGGTTCGATGTAACGCGGATCGAGGTAAGTGACGTTGCCTTTTTCCCCGAAATGCGCCTTGATGGCGACGAATTCACCGGGCGAGAGAATCTCGTCCAATCCCGCTTTTTTAAACAAGGCTTTCAGGCGATTCTTCGTCCGGTCGATCGGCTCGCCGCGGGTCATTTTCATGAAATGAACTTTACTGACTGACATACCATTAACTTTCAAAATTCGGGGAAATTTAACGAAAAATTCTTCGGATAACATAGCCAAATTGGATTGTCGATCGGAAATGCATTTATCGGGCGACTGTCTTGCCGACCGTCCGCATGTCTCATCCCAAAACCGCTGACCGTAAAAATCTTTTGGATTCTCGGACGATAATGTAAATTCAGCCGGAAATAGAGAGAAAAAGGTCGAAGCCGATGATGAAAACAAAAAAAATCAATTTGATGTACATGGTTCTTCTGGCGATGTGTTTTGCCGGTCTGGCGAATGCACAAACCAAATACGCAACGAAGGAAATTCGCCATCGTTTTGCCGGTCTGACGTTGATTACAACGGATCGCGGTTCCGGAGTGGGCGGATTTTACGAATGGTCAATCAATACATCAAACCGAATCACTATTCAATCCAATCTGCTCGTAATCAAAGGGTCCTATCCAATCTACGACTCTTGGACAGGAACTTATTACGAACGGACGGATAAACGCCGTCTGACGCTCATGCCGGTTCTCGTCGGGTACAAACGAATCCTGTTCGCCGATCAAATAGCAAATAATTTCCGGCCGTTCATCGATTTTTCCGCCGGCCCGGTGGTGGCGTTCGATCCGCCGAATATATCCGATTTTGTCGATAGAATGAAACAGATCGACGTTGCCTATACCGGGGCGCTGAGAGTCGGCGCGGGTGTCGATTTCACCTACGGCCCGGCGGCGATCGTTTCGTTTTACTTCGGTTACGAAATGATCCGGTTTTCAAAGACGCTCGACAAAGCAGAAACTTACTACGATGAAAACAACCAACTGGTTGTTCCTTACCCGGGCATGAAAAATTACAGCGGGTTGATCATCAAGATAGGATTGGGAAAAAAGTACTAAATGCATGATTTCCAGTTCTACGTTCAGCCGGATGAAGTGCATGACCGGCGCGCCGTTCTCAGAGGTGAAGAGCGCGATCATTGTTGTCGTGTTCTTCGGAAAAGAGTCGGCGACGTCATCTTGCTTTTCGACGGGAACGGAAATCAGTATGAAGCCGAAATCTCCGCAATAAACAAAGATACGGTCGAATGTCTGGTTCATCAGCAACGGCCGAAGCAACGCCGAATCTTTCCCGAAATCCATCTTGGAATTTGTGTAGTTAAAAATGCCGCATTTGACGAAGTGTTGACCACCGCTTTGGCGCTCGGCGTTCACACAATTTATCCGTTGACGACGCAACATTCCGTCAAGCAACACGTCAATCCTGAACGAATGCGAAAAATCGTTCTGAATTCGGTCAAACAGAGTGGATGTGCGTATTTGCCGACAGTAAGCGATCTGTCCGGTCTGGCGAATTGGTTAATTAGCATGAAAAATATCGAGATCAAACTCGTCGCCGAAAAGGATAATTCTCATTCGTTGGCGTCGCTCGTTCCGAAGCCTCGCGAGATCGACCGGATCGCGGCGCTTATCGACCCGGAAGGCGGATTGAGCGGTGACGAGATCGATCTTTGTCGCGCGGCGGGATTTTCAGCCGTCAACCTGTTTCCGTACCGGCTTCGGACGGAATTAGCCACGGCGGTGATGATTTCTCAACTTTATCAATATTATTCACAACAGGGAGGTTTATTGTGAACGAAGATTGCATTTTTTGCAAAATCGCCTCCGGACAATTTGGGACGGAATTTTTATATGAAACGGACGAGATCGTCGCCTTTCGGGACATTCATCCACGCGCCCCGATCCATTTTCTCGTCATTCCGAAAAGGCATATCCCGAAAGTCAGCGATGTTCAGCCGGAAGACGAGGCGCTGATCGGAAAAATGGTCGCCGTCGCGAATATCGTGGCAAAACGGGAAAATATTTCCGAGACCGGCTACCGACTGATTTTTAATTGCGGCCGCGATTCGGGACAGGATGTTTTTCATATTCACCTGCATGTTCTTGGCGGAAGAAAGTTAAACTGGCCGCCGGGATAGGTCAAGATTGAATCCCGTCGATGGCGGGAGAAAGTTGAAAGTTGGAACCAAACGGTCGTTGGAAAGATTAAGTGAACGAGAATCTGTTGTTTACGAAAAATCCGGAGTTGAGCGCCACTGAAAGTATGACTGTATGTACATTTCAAAACTAAGTTTATACGGATTTAAGTCATTTTTAAAATGCTCGGAGATCGAGTTCGGGCGAGGAATCACTTCCATTGTCGGACCGAACGGTTGCGGCAAGACCAATATCGTCGATGCTTTGCGCTGGGTAATTGGCGAGCAAAAATCCAGCGTGCTTCGCGCCGATCGGAACACCGACGTGATCTTCAATGGCACATCGGCCAAGCGTCCGCTCAATATGGCGGAAGTGTCGCTGACGATCCATGACGTCACGAGCCGCGCCGCAGTCGAACTGTCGGATGTGACCATCACGCGCAGACTGTACCGGAACGGTGAGAGCGAGTATTTTATCAACAAAAATCTCTGCCGGTTGAAAGATATCACTGACCTGTTCATCGATACGGGAATGGGCGCGAACGCCTACTCCATCATCGAACTGAAAATGATCGAAGATATTCTCAGCGAAACGCCCGAAGAACGGAAGCGTTTGTTCGAGGAAGCGGCCGGCGTCAACAAATATCGGATTCAACGAAAAGCCGCCATCCGAAAATTGGAGGCAACCCGCGAGGATTTGCTGAGATTGAACGACATCATCACGGAAGTCGATTCGAAAGTAAAAAACCTCAAGCGACAACTTCACCGATATGAAAAATATCAGGAAGTGACGCAGAGTCTCATCGAATCCGAAGTCGCATTGGCGACGCGGCGGATTCTGAACATCCGTCTGAAAAGTGAACCGATTCACGAAAATTTCCGTGCAAAACAGGAAACGTTTGACCGCTGTGCCGGTGACTTGACCGTTCTGGAACGTGACTGGCGCGATAATCAGCAGGCGATCGAAGAAAAAGAGGAAGTTCTTCAGCAACAAACCGACATGGTGAATTCGCTTCGCTCGACGCGAAGTCAGTTGGAAACGAACGATCTACTGCTCAAAGAACAGCACCGCAACATTACACAAACGATCAGCCGGTTGTCGAACGAAATCGAATCGCACACGAAAAATATTTCCCTTGCCGAAGAGCGGAAAATCGCTCTCAAAACCCAACAGTCGGAAACCGGCGACAACCTCGAGAAAAAACGGGAAGAGTTCAAGAACCTTTCCGAAGCGGTTGGCGCGGTTGACCAGCAGTACAAATCGATCGACAAGGAATTACAAACTTTACAGGACGAGCGATACGCGCTTTTCCGTCAGCAGGCCGAGTTCGCCGCGCGCGTTTCAAGTCTGAAGGAAAATATCCGGCAACGCGGCAACGATCTGCAAGCGGTTCTGAATCGAATCGCCGAGCAAGACAAGGTTGATGAACGGAGCGCCGGACAACTCGAGGAAATCCGCGGAAAAATCAGCCAATCGAACCGCGAACTGGATCAACGCAAAGACCGACTCCGCCGGGAAGACGAACGCTTTCAGGAATTATCCGACGAAGAGCAGAAACTCCGCGACGAACTCCGGAAAGTCGATTCCGAACTGGATAAACTCTCGAACCGCATTTCGTTTTATTCCGGGATCATTCAGACCAAGGAAGGATTTGCGCCCGGTTTGCAGTTCGTGCTCGATCATCTGAGCGATTTTCCCGGGATTCAGGGCTCGCTCTCCGATCTGCTTTCGGTCGATTCAACCTATTATCTTGCCGTCGAAACGGTCATCAAGGATATTTCCCGTCTGCTGGTCGCCGATTCGCAGTCGGTTGCACTTCATGCGCTGGAAAAGCTCTCTTCAACGGGAAAAGGGAGAGTTTCCGTCATTCCGCTCGACATCGAATTTCATAATTCCGAAAAGGAGAAATTCTCGGGTGACGGTTTTCAACCTCTGAGCCAATTTATCAAATGCGGCTCGTCGCTGTCCCGACTGAAAGAATTTTTGTTTGGTTCCATCTACGTCTGCGATGACGGTGATTTTGAATCTCTGATTTGGGAAAAGAAATACCGGAACCTGTCGTTCATTACGCCGCGAGGCAGATTCCGTGACGCCAACGGTTTTTTTGCGGGCGGCTCCGAAACGTCAGAATCCAGCGCGCTCGTCGGCAGAAACCAAAAATTATACGAGTTCGAGAAAAAATTCGACGCACTGAAAATAGATAAAGAAGGAATCGTCAGTCAAATCGGCAAGATCGGTTCCGATCTTCGTCAAGTCGCCGCGAACCGAAATGCGCTCAAGAACGAGATCGCACAATTTGAAAAAATTCTACAGGCCGATGAAGATAAACGTCGCGCCGCCGAATCGCTCTTGTCGCAGTCGAACGGAATTCGAAGAAACCTGAACGAAAGCAAAGTTTCCATTTCGGTCGCACTGGAAAATTTCAATGAAAAATTGAAACGCGAAAATCCCGAAAACGACTCGATTTCTACAAAAATAACTTCTTTGGACGCGGCTATTCTGGAGAAAAAGGAAAATCTTTCGACGGTCAAATCGTCGCTCGACGAACAGAACGCCCGCATCCAGAATGCGCGCATCGAACTTGTCAATCTCGAAAACAGTTACCGGAATCTCGTTGCCGGTTTTGAAGCCGCCGATCGGTCGATCGCCAACCTGTCGAACGTCCGGAATGCCGCGATTCAGGATAAGAACAAGAATATTCAGTCGAAGCTGGAAATCGACCTGAAAATGGAAACAAACGGCGCTGAGATCAAAAAAATTTCCGAGCGCCTGACGAAGGCCGAACAAACGCTCGTCGCCGTTCAATCGGCGCACCAGCGTTTGCGGTCGGACCAGCAAGATCTGAATGACCGGATGACGGAAACGCGCCGGAATAAAGAGAACTTGTCGGAAGAGTTGAAGAAAATGGAGTTGGCTTTTTCCGAATATAAAGCCGCCGACAATGAAATTCGCTCCATCCTTTTCGAAAAATACAACCGAAGCGTGCCGGACGAGATGCCGGAATCTCTGCCGGAAGAAGAAACGCTTTGCCGCGACGTGGAACGATTCAAGCGGAATCTGGAAATGATCGGCATGGTGAACATGGCCGTGAAAGACGAATACGAGCAGGAAAATATGCGGTACAAATTCCTCTCCGAACAGCGCGACGATCTGATTGCCTCGGAGAAAGGCCTGAACGAAGTTATCTTGCAAATCGACAACGTCGCCCGGGAACAATACATCGAGATTTTTGAAAAAATCCGCCAAAATTTTCAATCGACGTTCTCCATTTTCTTCAACGGCGGAGAAGCGGATGTCAAGTTGATCGGCGATCCCGATCCGCTGGAATCGCAGATCGAGATTTGGGCGTGTCCGAGCGGGAAAAAACTGCGCTCTCTTAAAATGCTGTCGGCGGGAGAGAAGGCTCTGACGGCGATCTCGTTGCTGTTCGCCATTTATCAGGTGAAGCCAAGCCCGTTCTGCATTCTGGATGAAGTCGATGCGCCGTTGGACGATCAAAACACGTCCCGATTCACGAATGTGCTTAAGACCTTTTCGGATAAAACGCAGTTCATCATCGTCACGCATAACAAATCGACGATGAGCATCGCCGACGCGTTGTACGGCGTAACTATGGCTGAAAAAGGAGTGTCACAAATAATCTCTGCAAAACTGGATTAACCCATGACTAAAATGAAAATTGTCTTCCTATCGCTGGTAATTTCGTTGTCGATGCTCGTCGCGTTTGCCGGCGAATATGATGTGGATTTTGCGACATTCCGCGCTTCAGATGAAATGGACGTCGTTGAAGTCTATTTCATGATTCCCCGGAATTTGTTCAAATTCGTGCCGATTGGCGACAAGTTTCAATCGACCATTTTGATTCGCGTCGCTCTGGCGCAACGGGATACGGTTGTTGCGATGGATCAATGGATCATTGTCGATCAAAAGTCCGATACGGTCCGCGCGGCCAGCAGTCAGAAAATACCGGAAATCTCCACGTTGCAGGTCAAACCGGGCATTTATCAGATGATAACGGTCGTTGCGGACACGAATACGCGCGTCAAGTACAAACAGGAAATGCAGATCAACGTGCCTGCTTATTCCGGGAATACGATCCAGATCAGCGACTTACACTTTGGAAGTCAGATCAGCAAAACCGAAAAAAGCAACAAGTTCAGCAAGTATTTCGGCTATGACATTATTCCAAATGCCAGTTCGATCTATGGCGTGAAAAATCCGTCGCTTTTCTCCTTTTGCGAAGTCTATCATCTTCGGTACGATCCGAACTCCGCAGGAACATATAAAACCCGCTACACGGTTACCGATCTCAATCAGAAAGAAATTCTGAAATCGGAGTGGAAATCCAAGGCGAAACCCGGCGATTCCTCCGTCGAGATTAACGGAATGAACATCTCGTCGCTGGAATCGGGACTTTACAATCTGAATTTCGAATGCGTGGATGAACAATCGGGGCAGACGGCGACTTATAAAAAACGTTTTTACATGGTTAAGGAAGAGAAGCGTGACCTTCTCTCATCGGCTTACGACGAAGAAATTTTAAAAAATCTGTCTAAGAAGGAACTGGATGAAAAATTCGGGCCGATGAAGTTTGTTGCGTCGGAAACCGAGATCAAAATGTACCGAAAATCAGATTTGTCGGGTAAACGGCAGATCATTGCCCGCTTCTGGGATCGGCGAGATAACAGTCCTCAAACGCCCATCAACGAAGCCCGTCAGGAATTTGAAGACCGTTTGAAATACGCGAACGAACAATTCAGAACCGCTCGTCAAGCAGGATGGAAAACGGACATGGGGCGTGTTTTTATTATTTACGGACCGCCGTCAGAGGTCGAAAGATATCCTAGTTCACTGGAAAAGAAACCTTATCAGATCTGGACCTATAACGACATCGAAGGCGGTATCATCTTTGCCTTTGTCGATAAGACCGGATTCGGAAGCATGGAATTGGTGCATTCGACCGCCCGAAACGAACTGCAAGATACAAACTGGGAAAGATGGATCTCGCCGACGGCAACGGGAGACAATACCACTTACTAGCCATCCCGATCCAGACAGTTTGGAACTCGAAAACCGGAGCAATTCATCGGATGAACAACATCTTTGCAGATGCATACAACGGTTTCCTGTCGTTGTTCTTTACACCGCTGTGTCTGGTTTGTGACCGACGTCTGGAAGACCCGAAAGCCGTTGTCTGCGAGGAATGCTGGAACAAACTCCAGCCGATCCCGCCCGAAAAAAGCGACCGGAAGGATTTTTTAGAAAACCTGGACGAGATCATCTCCGTTTTTGTCTTTGACGAATTGTTTCAAAAGATCGTACACGCTTTGAAATATCAGGGCAAGCGGTCGATCGGAGTTGAACTCGGAATTCGGATGAGCGCATTTCTTCAATTGGAAAATATCGACAAATCTTCCACGATTTTGACGCCGATTCCGCTTCATCCGATCAAAATGAGAGAGCGCGGTTACAATCAATCCGACTTGATTTCGACCGGCATGAGAAAAGTTCTCGGGATTCCCGTCAACACGGGAATTCTCAGGCGAATTAAAAATACACAGACGCAGACGCAACTGAATGCAAACGAGCGAAAAGAGAACATGGATGCGGCGTTCGGAATTGGAAAATGCTTTGATAAAGATGGAATCGCGACGGTCATTTTGGTGGACGATGTATTCACGACCGGATCGACGATGAACGCCGCGGCGAAGGTCTTACGGGAAAACGGGATCGGAAAAATTATCGGAATTACTGCGGCGGCGGCCGAATAAATCCATTTTTCTGTAATTTTTTCTTGAATTAATTATCAGAGAAAATTAAACTCTTAGGTTATTTTTAAACATGTAACGATTGGTAGGTGAAATATGGCAAGATTGACAATTGATGATCTCAAAGTAGAGGGCAAGCGGGTGTTGATCCGCGTCGATTTCAACGTTCCGTTGGACAAGAATCAAAACATCACGGACGATTTCCGAATTCGGGCAGCTTTACCGACGATCCAGAAATTGCTCGCCGGCGGTGCGCGGGTTATTTTGATGTCGCATCTCGGCAGACCAAAAGGAAAAAAGGCTCCGGAATTTAGTCTGAAACCCGTCGCGGAACGCCTTCAGAAATATCTCAAAAATAAAGTGTATTTTTCGCCGGACTGCATCGGCATTGAAGTGAAAAGCTTAGTCAATTCGCTTCAAAACGGCGAAGTCCTGCTTCTGGAAAATCTTCGTTTTTATGCCGAAGAGGAAAAGAACGATCCCGATTTTTCCGCCAAACTCGCCGAACTGGCTGAGATTTATGTCAACGACGCTTTCGGAACGAGTCACCGGGCACATGCCTCGACGGCCGGAATTTGTCAGTATATTCCTCAAAGAGCCGCCGGCTATTTATTAGAGAAGGAATTGCATTATCTGCACGATTATCTGGAAAATCCGGCGAAACCTTACACCGCGGTTCTGGGCGGCGCGAAAGTGACCGGAAAGATCGAAATCATCGAACGGTTGTTTGGGAAAGTAGATAACATCCTGATCGGCGGCGGAATGGCTTACACCTTTCTGAAAGCGCTGGGCTATGAGATTGGAAAATCGCTCCTCGAGGAAGACAAGATCGCATTAGCGAAAGAGACACTTGAGAAAGCAAAACAATTCGGTTGTCAGATTATTCTTCCAAAAGATGTCGTGATCGCAGATGAAGTTGCCGAGACCGTCGAATGCGAGGTCGTTTCGATCGATCGAATTCCAGCGGACAAGATGGGCGTTGACATCGGACCCGAGACTTCCGTCATCTTTTCGGAAATCATCGAAAAGAGCAAAACCGTTTTGTGGAACGGCCCCGTCGGTGTCTTCGAGATCAAGAAGTTTTCCACCGGAACCGAAACCGTTGCCCGGAAGTTGGCCGAGATTACAGAAAAAGGCGCCGTTACGGTCGTTGGCGGCGGAGATTCCGCTTCGGCCATGGAAAAATTCGGATTGATGGATAAAGTGACGCACGTATCCACCGGCGGCGGCGCTTCGCTCGAACTTTTGAGCGGTCTGGAACTGATTCCGGTGAATTTAATTTCAAACAAATAAGGGACTATGAAAAAATATATTGTCGCGGCAAACTGGAAAATGAACAAAGATGTTCAACCTTCTGTTGATTTTGCCGTCAGTTTATCGAAAAACCTGTTGAAACTTAAGCGAACTGAAGTTATATTATGCCCGCCATTTACGTCGCTTTTTCACATCAGTGAAATGTTAAAAATCACTTCCTTAAAACTCGGCGGTCAAAACATGTATTTCGAGAAATCCGGCGCGTTCACCGGGGAAATTTCCGGAAGCATGTTGAAATCTTCAGGATGTCAATACGTGATTTTAGGGCACTCCGAAAGGCGTCATATCTTCAACGAATCCGATGAGTTGATTCAAAAGAAGATGTCAGCCGCGCTGGAAATTGGACTGAAACCGATTCTTTGTCTGGGCGAAAAACTCGAAGAACGGCAATCGGGTGCGACACATGACGTGCTTGAAAGACAGTTTAAAAGTGCATTCTCGGTCGTTTCGGACGACCAACTGAAGTCTTGCGTGATCGCTTATGAGCCCGTTTGGGCAATCGGAACCGGCGTCGTTGCGACACCGGAACAAGCCTCGGAAGCGCATCAGTTCATCCGCGAATTGCTGAAAAAACAGTATGGTTCGGAGAAAGCGGAAACGATGACGATTCTGTACGGTGGAAGTGTAAAATCGTCCAATGCGAAGATCTTGATCGAGGCCAAGGACATTGACGGCTTTTTAGTCGGCGGCGCGAGTTTGGTTGAACAGGATTTTGTCGGGATTTCAGAGATTGTTGAAAGATATTTAGTAGAGAAGGAGAAATAGTGTACACCCTTTTTATCGTCATTTTTATCATTGTTTCGATCTTGCTGACGCTGGCGATTTTGATGCAGTCCAGCAAGGGAGACGCTCTCTCCGGAACGTTTGGGAGTTTCGGCGGCTCAGGTTCTCTGTTCGGGGGACGTGGAGCCGTAACGTTTTTATCGAAAGTTACAACAGGTCTGGCGGTTGCCTTTATGGTTATTGCCATCCTGATCAGTTTTTTATCGGTTCCCAAAGGCGAACCGACCAGTATTATCAGGCAGGAAGCGGATAAAAGAACCGTTCCGTCCGCCACTCTCCCGGTTCCTCAAGGTAGCATGGAACAAGGAGAAGCGCCTGTCGCACCGACCGGGAAATAATCCGACGGACGATGTTCTTTTCAATTATTTTTAGGCCGAGGTGGTGGAATTGGTAGACACGCATGGTTGAGGGCCATGTGGGCGGTAGCCTGTACGGGTTCGACTCCCGTCTTCGGCACTCAGTTAAGTCACCGGAAAATTTGGAACCGATGAATCAGAGAGGAAAAGCGATGAAACAAGTTTTGGCAGGATTAATTGTGTTATTAGTCGCGACGCTGGCGTTCGGTCAAGGATCGGATGAACTGATTAAAGCGTACGATTTATTCCAGAAAGGCGAGTATCAGAGCGCCTTCGACATCTGCAAACCGGTTGTCGATGCGGACCCGAATTATGCGGGCGCCGTTTTTCTTCTGGGAAGAATTTATTATGGAATGGGCGATCTGGATAATGCCAAAATTTATGTCGATAAGGCAATCGAGTTAGATCGCGCTAACACGGAATATCGCGACGTCAGAAACACGATGGCGGCATTTATCAGTAAACTGTCGGAAGCTTCGCGACTCGTCGCGAGCGCCGATTATCAGGGCGCGAAAAAGATTTATCTGGAGATTATAAACGAAAATAAAAACTTTGCGGAAGCCTATTTTTCGCTTGGCATCGTATTCGTCAGACTTCAGGATTATTCCAGCGCTGCCGAATACATGAATAAAGCCATTCAGATGAAGCCGACGGAAGAAAAATATCGGAAGAGTTTTCAGTGCCTCGTTTCACAGGTTCTCGCCGAGGGTACACAGTTGATGCAGAGGAAAAATTATCCCGGTGCGCTTGAAAAATTCCAGCAGGCGATCAGTCTGGATTCCAACGATTATCGTTCCTATTATCTCAGCGCCGTCATTAGCCTCGACGAGAAAAACTACACTAAAGCGCTCGAATTCATCAGCCGGTGTATCGAGAAAAATCCGAATAATCCCAAAGCGTTTTTGGTATTAGGCAAAGCGCAGACAAAACTCAACAACGTACCGGAAGCGTTGAAAGCATTCGAGGCGGCGACGAATATCGACCAACAGTATTTGGACGGATGGGTCAACATCGGTCAGATTTATTACCAGTTGAAGGACTTTTCCAATGCGATTCCCGCGTTAAATAAGGTCGTTGAGATCAATGCGAATTACGAAACCGCTTATGAATTGTTAGGCGCTATCCATACCGAAATGAACAACTTTAAGGATGCCGTAACCACATTGTCCAAAGCGGTTCAACTCGATCCCAAAAGTACGACCAGTTGGCTCAGACTCGCAACCGCTCAAAATAAACTCGGTCAGTGTCAGGAAGCGAAAGAATCCGCAAATAGCGCGCTAAAACTTAAAATCAATTGGGCGCCGGCTCTTATCGAACTAGGAATTGCCGAGCGTTGTCTGGGAAATAAAGCCGCCGCCAAACAAGCGTTTCAACTCGCCGGAAAGGATCTGAAATGGAAGAGCGTCGCCGAGTTCGAACTCAAGACGGTTCAGTAAGATTTTTCGGTAATAGATTAGAAAAAGGGTGGGGAATGAACTCGCCCTTTTTCATTTATCGGCGGATAGCATTGCAAACGAGTGGAAATCTTCCTATTTTATCGCACGAGGTTCTATGATTCGAGCAATCATTTTCGATTTGGACAATACACTACTGGACTTCATGCGGATGAAGGAGGAAAGCGTTTCGGCCGCCATCGATGCGATGCGCGACGCCGGGTTGAATCTTCCGTCTCTGGAAATTCGGAGCGGAATTGAAGCCGTCTATCGTGAAAAAGGGATCGAGTATCAGAATGTTTTCGACGATTATTTAACGCGTACGCTGGGAACCATTAACTATAAAATTCTGGCGGCAGGAATTTTCGCGTACCGACGGGCGAAGGACGGATGCTTACGAACTTATCCGTTCGTCCATCAAACCGTGATCGAACTGACGAGAATGGGGCTTCGGTTGGCGGTCATTTCAGACGCCCCGAGAAGGGAAGCGTGGCTGAGAATTTACGCGACCAATCTTCAGCACTATTTCGATCTCGTTCTGACTTATGAGGACACTCACGAACGCAAGCCGCATCCGAAACCATTTTTACTGGCTTTGAAGAAATTGGATGTTGCACCGGCAGAGGCGATCATGGTCGGCGATTGGGCAGAACGCGACATGGTTGGCGCAAAAAAGGTCGGGATGAAAACCGTCTTCGCGCGCTACGGCGACACGATGAACACGCTTCATTCCGGCGCAGATTATGAGATCGACGCCGTCTCGGATTTAATAGGCATCGTTAAAAAGGAATGCGGACTTGATTAAAATCGGCACCGACATTATTGAAGTCGAACGGATCAAGGAGTCGATCGAACGCTACGGCGACCGGTTCCTGACGAAGGTTTTTTCTCCGGAGGAAATCCGTTATTGTCGGAATCATGCCATTCCCGAACAGCATTATGCAGGCAAATTCGCGGCGAAGGAATCTGTTCAAAAAGCATTGCTCAGCGTCAATCCGACGCTAAACGTTTGGCCGAACCAGATTGAGATTATTAATGACGAGACCGGGAGTCCGCATGTCCGTCTAATTGGTTCGCTGGGCGAAATCTGCCGCTCGTACGGTATTGAGATTTCCGTCTCGCACGTCAAGGAATTTGCCACGGCAACAGCCATCGTGATGATATGAAAGAATTTGTTCTGAGTAACCAAGAGGCTCGGCAAGTCGATCGGTTTGCGATCGAGAACCTCGGCGTTTCCGGGCGGGAGTTGATGCGGAAAGCCGGCGGATTCATTTCGCTCAAAGCCAAGAAAATCCTGAAAGATGTTCCAAACAGCCGGGTAGATATTTTTTGCGGTATCGGAAATAACGGCGGAGACGGATTTGTTGCAGCTGGTGATCTGTTCGATTGGGGTGCAAACGTGATTTGCTGGTTGCTGGGCGACGGCGAAAAAATCAAAGGCGACGCGGCATATTATTACCGGCAATGTCTCGAAAAGGGAATCCCAATCCGCAAAATAGTGACGGAAGAAGACATTTCGGGACTCGATGAGTTAGCCGAAACGGAACTGATCATCGATGCCATTTTCGGAACGGGTTTCAAAGGGGATATTCTCGACATAACATCTCATATAATTCAGAAGATTTGCGAATCGAATCAACCCGTCTTGTCGGTCGATATTCCTTCGGGCGTGAACGGCGACACCGGGCAAGTCGGGAACTGCGCCGTGAACGCAAATTGGACGGTCACGATGGGTTTTCTCAAACGCGGCTTGCTGTTCTATCCGGGGAAAAAGCACGCTGGCGAAGTGTTCGTGGTCGATCTAAACTATCCGAAAAAGTCGTTCGAAATCCTTTCCAACGAGACTTTTTTAATTAGTAAAAATCAGGTGAAAAATATTTTGCCGCTCGTTCCGGAAGATACTTACAAACATCGACAGGGAAAAGCGCTCATCATTGCCGGATCGCCGGGAATGACCGGCGCGGCGACGCTTGCCGGAATGGCGGCTTTGCGGGGTGGCGCCGGATTAGTCACTGTAGCAGTTCCGGAGAGTCTAAATGCGATTATGGAAGTGAAACTGACGGAAGCCATGACGATTCCCGTTCTGGAATCCGGCGATCACACTTTTACTGGCGATTCTATTGATTCCCTCAAGGTGCGAATCGAGTGGAGCGACGTCGTTGCTTTCGGTCCGGGCGTGTCGGCGCATTCCGAGGTCGTCGATTTTGGGAAGAAATTATTAACAGTTACGAAAAAACCGTTGATCGTTGACGCTGACGGATTGCGCATTTTCAAAGATAATTTGAATCAAATCCGTGAAATCGACGATCTCATTTTAACGCCGCATCATGGTGAATTTTCGATGATGACTGGCATCCCGGTTCAGGAAATCACGGAAGGAGCCATCGATATTGCCCGTCAATTTGCCACGAAATATTCCTGCACGCTGGTTCTCAAAGGCGCACCGACTGTCATTGCAAGCCGGAACGGCGCCGTGGCGATCAATCCTACGGGAAACGCCGCGCTGGCGACTGGCGGAACCGGAGACGTCTTGACAGGGCTGATAACCGCGTTCCGTGCGCAGGGAATTCCTTCGTTCGACGCGTCGATTGTGGCTGTTTCGATTCATGGCGCCGCCGGAGATCTTGGGAAAATTCGGTACGGTATTCGTTCCTTTATCGCCGGTGACCTGTTCGAATTCATTCCGAAAGTATTGAAAAAGTTGGAGCGACTTCCCTCATGACAAAACTTTGGCTCAAGATACCGGCTGTTCTTTATTCATTGGTGATTTTCCTGCTGTCGTCGATTCCTCAAGAAAATGTCATCCGGGTTGACATCTGGAATTTCGATAAAGTGGAACACTTATTCGAGTACGGGATTTTCGGAATTTTCCTTATGCTGGCTTTTGTCAACTTTCGATCGGAAAAAGTCGCACGGAATGCCGTCTGGATCAGCCTCGTCATCGGAATTTTGTACGCCGGCACCGACGAAATTCATCAACTTTACGTTCCCGGAAGATTATGCAGTATGTACGACCTGATCGCCGATATGATCGGGATTGCACTCGGCGCCTACTATTTTACTAAAAGCAAATGGATTGCTCGGATGAGCAGTCGGCTGGAAAATTCCAGACAATTTCCCGGATGATTGGAACGGATAGGAAAAGCGACATGAGATTGCTTCGGCTCAAAATTGAGAAATTCGCGATCATCAAGCAAATCGATATGGAATTCAAACCCGGTTTTACCGTGATGACAGGAGAAACGGGTGCCGGGAAATCCATCATCATCGAGGCGCTGAACCTTGCGCTCGGCGATAAAGCATCTCAGACGGTTATCCGGTCAGGTGAAGAGTCCGCTTCCGTCGAGTGCGTGTTCCAGGTCGATCGGCAAAATCCGCGGCTGACTGCATTTTTTCGAGCCAAAGAAATCGACACTGAACGGGAAAGTTTGATATTTCGCCGGGAAATCTCCAACAACGGACGATCGAAAGCATGGATCAACGGGAAATCCTGTCCGATCTCTCTTCTCAAGGAAGTCGGCGACCGCCTGGTCGATCTGCACGGTCAGCACGATCATCAATCGCTTTTGAATGAAGAAACGCACATCGACTTTTTAGACGCTTACGGGAATTATGCCGAACTGTTGGCCGAAGTAAAATACTGCTGGCAACATCTGAGATCGGTTCAGGATTCTTTGAATATTCTCGAACAGAGAAGGAAAATCAACCACGAAAAGCGGGAATTGTGGGAATATCAACTGGACGAAGTCCAAAAGGTCGCTCCGAAATCCGGCGAATTTGAGGAATTGACGCAAACGAAAACGATTCTGGAAAACGCTGAAAAAATTCATGTCATTTCTGAAGAACTGACAAACGCGCTCTATGAAAGCGACGATGCACTTTATCATCGGACTGTCGAAATCGGGAAAAAACTCGGCAACCTAAGCAGACTTCATCCGATGTTCGGCGATTATCTTGTCAAACTCGAAGAATCGCAGTATCTGTTTCAGGAAATCTCAAATCAGTTGACAAATTTTGTGAGCCGTCTCGAGTTCGATCCGCTTCGACTGGAAAAGATCAATCAGCGTCTCTATTCTCTACAGCAGTTGATGAGAAAATATGGCCCCGGTTTGGAAGACGTCGTCGCATATGCCGAAAAGGTTAGGAGAAATCTGACTGAAGACGACGGATTGGATGTGGAATTGACAAAGTTGACGAAAGAAGTTACGGCGGCGACCGAACATTACATGACATCCGCAAATCGGTTATCCGAAAGACGCAGGGAAGAATCAACACATCTGGAATCGAAACTGGAATCGGCGTTAAATCGACTCGGGATCAAAGGAAGTCTGTTCAAAGTAAAAATTGATCCGATTCGCGAGTCGTTAAATAGTTTGATAGGAGAAAAGGGAATCGATCGCGTTGTTTTCCATATTTGCACGAATCCCGGAGAGCCGCTCAGACCGCTGGTAAATATCGTTTCCGGCGGCGAAGTTTCCCGAATCATGCTGGGATTGAAGTCGATCCTGGCCGGTCGGGATCAAATTCCGGTTCTGATTTTCGATGAAATCGATACCGGAATTTCCGGTCGTGTTGCCCGGATCGTCGGAGAAGAACTTCGCGAGTTGGCAAAATTTCACCAGATCATCTGCATCACGCATCTGCCGCAAATCGCCGGACTTGGACTGGATCATTTGAGCGTCCAAAAAATTACGGATAACGGAAGAAGTGCTACTCAAATTGTTCGTTTATCACCGGACGAACGGATTACAGAAATTGCTACGATGATCGGTGGAAAATCAATCAGCCAGACTACGCTCCGGCAAGCGGAAGAATTGTTGGCTTAAAAATAAATCGATCTGCTTTACTCGGTCGTAAGATTCGGTTCCGTATGAACGGAGATGAAAGTTTCTGTGCCATACCGATTTCTAATTCGTCGTTCGACATCGGTGGCGATATCGTGCGCCTCACAAATACTGAGATTTTGATCGACGTAAACATGAATATCGACGGCGATGTTGAATCCGATCTTTCGCGTCCGCAGGTCGTGCGGCTTGATGACGCCCGGGCAATTGGAAACAATCTTGATGATTTCGTTTTCGACAGAATCATCGAGCGATCCTTCGGATAGTTCCCGGATGCTGACAACCGTGATAGAGTACGCGACTTTGACGATGAAAAAACTGACGATAACGGCGGCAATCGGGTCCAGAATTCGCCAATGTTCTCCCAAAAGGATCGCACCACCGATGCCGATCGTCGTGCCGATGGATGAAAACGCGTCCGAGCGATGATGCCACGCGTTAGCGACAACGGCCTGACTGGAAATTTCGTCACCAACCTTGACCGTGTATCGATATAACCATTCTTTGATGATTACTGATACAACCGCGGCGATCAAGGCAATATTTCCCGGTTTTTCGAGCGGAGAACCGGAAAGGTTCAAAAGAATTTTCTTCCCACCTTGCCAGAAAATACCAAGTCCGACTATTAAAAGTGCCAAGCCGATGAAGGCCGTTGCCAGTGTCTCGAATTTGCCATGTCCGTAATCATGTTCACGATCGATCGGTTTTCGAATGACCCGAAAACTTACCAATACGACGATATCCGTTATAAAATCGGATAAAGAATGAACGGCATCCGCAATCATGGCGCCACTTTTCCCTAAAATTCCAGCGGCCATTTTGAATGCCGTCAAAAGTAAATTTGTAAAAAAACCGATCCATGTGATTCTGTTGGCCTTTGCGGCGCGAATATCATTAGAATTCATTTTAAAACTCCCGATAATAATTCCTTTCCTCGTTATAAAAGTGAGTTAAGATAAACGATTGAATTGAAAGGAAACGTTTTGTGCCAATTTTAAATTCCCAAACCATACACCCCGGTTCAGGAAAAACGCTGTCAGAAAACAGTGCGACGAATTTTAAGCAAAATTCGAATAGAAATAAAGAAAAATATTGTAGAAGTCGGCCGAGCCTCTGTAAATAGTCATAATTCGTATGCAGAAAATATTTGTTGACAAGAAATTTTAGAAGCGATATATTAAACAGTAGATAGTAACTCAGTTTTGAACTACAATTGATGAATGTAAGTACTAAAAGAGCTCCCAAATTCTGTGCTGGTTCTGCATTTCACGTCATTTTTCCGGTACTGGTGATCCTTCTTTTTCTAAGTCTGGAAAATTCATATTCGGAGGATACCAATCCGGAATGGGCGAAAACTGCGATTTGGTATCAGATTTTCCCGGAGCGATTTCGGAATGGAGATACGAAAAATGATCCGACGGTTGAGACGCTCCAAGGAACCTGGCCGTACGATCACCAGGTCGATTGGCAAATTATGCCGTGGACATCAGATTGGTACAAATTACAGCCGTGGGAAGAGAAAAATGCCCACGGTTTTTATTACAACGCTCAATTGCGGCGATATGGCGGCGATCTACAGGGAATTCTGGATAAACTTGATTATCTAACCGCATTGGGTATAGATGCAATTTATTTAAACCCGGTCTTCGAATCGGCGTCATCGCATAAGTACGGCGCAACGATGTATCACCATATAGATAATAATTTCGGACCCGATCCGGCGGGTGACGTTGCAATTTGGGAAACAGAAAATCCTGGTGATCCGTCAACCTGGAAATGGACAGCCGCCGATAAATTATTCCTGAAACTGATCCGGGAAGTTCACGCCCGCAAGATGAAAATCATCATCGACGGTGTATTCAATCATGTCGGGATTCCATTTTGGGCATTCCAGGATGTCAGGAAGAACGGGGAAAAAAGTCAGTTCACGGATTGGTTTATCATAAAAGCATTTGATGATCCGAAAACACCCGAGAATGAATTCGATTACCAGGGGTGGTACGGTGTCACTGATTTACCGGAAGTATGGGAGGATGAAAACGGACCTCGCAAAGGTTTCCGCAATCATATCCGTGCTGTTGTGAAAAGGTGGGGCGATCCGAACGGCGATGGCGATCCGTCAGACGGAATCGATGGCTGGCGTTTGGATGTGGCCGAGATGGTCAGCAAATCTTTCTGGCGTGATTTTCACAATTGGGTCAAAGAAGTCAATCCTGACGCATACCTTACCGGTGAGATCTGGTGGGAAGATTTCCGGCAAAACAAGATGTTTGACGCCTCTCCCTGGCTTCAGGGTGACATGTTTGATGGCGTAATGAACTATCGCTTCGGCGATGCTATGCAGAAGGCATTCATCGATAAAAAACTGCACATTACGCCTTCCGGTCTCGATAAATTGCTGGGTGATATCCGGCAAGCATATCCGCTTACAGCGCAATATGAACTTCAAAACATCATGGGAACGCACGACAACGAGAGATTCGCTTCCATGTTGATCAATCCCGACCGATGGATCGACCATGACTGCAGTTTGAACTACAATAAACAATTTAAAGTCAACCGTCCGTCTTCTGCCGATCGTCAGATTCAAAAAGCGATCCTTGTATTTCAGTTTACGTATATCGGTGCTCCTTATATTTATTATGGTGACGAAGTCGGTATGTGGGGCGCAGATGACCCGGATTGCCGAAAGCCGATGGTTTGGCCTGATCTGAAGTATGAACCAGAGGTGGCTCATCCTTTCGGATTGAAAAGACCGACTGATCAGGTTGAGGTGGATCAGGAGTTATTGGAATATTACAAATCCGTTATCCGACTGCGTAGGGAAAATTTAGTATTATCGACGGGGAATTACCGAACAATCATTTGCGATGACGAACATAATTTGTTCGTGTTTGAGCGTCAATCTGAGAAAGGCACTATCCGATCGGTATTTAACCTTTCTGAAAAATCTCAGGAATTTTCTGCTAACAAAATTTTATCCTCAGAGCCGGGGAAATGGAAACTGATTTTCACTACAGATTCATCCTCCGGACCAATGTCTCCGAAATCAGCAAGGATTTATCAAAGGATGAAATGAGAGTTACTCGATCGATTCTATTCATAATTGTAGTTTTTATTTGCTCATCATGTGCAAAAAACGGAGATAAAAAAGTAATAGCAACGGTCGGAAAGACAGAGATTACATTAAAGGAATTCACCGACAGGTACCGAAACTTACTGAAGTTGACCGGGATGCGTGATAACCTGAAAATGCGGCATGATTATCTGAAGATCGTAATTGATGAAAAAATCATTCTTACTTATGCCGATACGAGCGGCTTCGTCCGAAAGCCTGAGATCGTCAACGCTCAAAATAATCTGAGAGATCAGGTCTATATCAATTATTTTTACGAGCATTCGATCTATCCGGAACTAAAAGTAAAAGATGCGGAGCTCCGGGAGACATTTCGTCGCTCTAAAATCCGGTTGCATACCCGCCATTTATACGCTAGGACACTAACCGAAGCATTAGAAATGAAAAAAAGACTCGATAACGGCGAGTCCTTCGAGACAATTGCCCGCTATGCTTTCAAAGATCCGAAACTGGCATTAAATGGCGGCGATTTGGGCTGGATTAGCTATGATGAAATGGATCCCGCGTTCGAAAATGCCGCTTATTCATTAATCCCCGGGCAGATTTCCGAACCCGTGAAAACACGGAATGGGTACAGCATCATACAGGTACTTGACCGTCGGATCGAACCTTTTATTCTTGAACAGGATTATCAAAAGAATGAAAAGTGGTTGGAAATGCAACTCAAGCGTCGAAAACAAGCGAGCTTTTTAGAGGATAAAACAGATGAATTTTTAAAAGAATTACATCTGTCTTTCAACGAAGAATCGGTTAAAGAGTTGTACACCCACTGGGAAGAAATTAAAGACAATTTGCTTTTAGGAAACAGGTGGTTGCCTGAAATTAGAATGTCAAGCAGAAACCCGGTTATTTTACGTACCGGAAACGGACAGTGGGATGTCCAAAAAACGGTAATAAAATTGGGCGAACTGCAGAAAAAACAGGCGAACAGAATCCAGAATTATGAGGATTTCTGTTCGGCTTTAAAAGGATTGGCAATCCGCGAAGAAATTGAGCACCAGATTTGGAAGAAGAAAATTCCTAAAAAGGCTGAGGTCAAAAAAAGCGTAGCACAGTATCAAACGAATCAAATTACCCGGAAATTCATCGAAAGATTTACGGATACCGTTACTATCAAAGAAGATTCTTTGAAAAGCTATTTTAAGACGCATCGCAATGAATTCGTTGCGCCAGAGTCTTTTGAGGTTTCGGAAATTGCCGTCCAAGATTCGGCACTTGCATTTCAAATTTATCACCAGATTAATTCTAAGGCAGATTTCAAACGGTTAGCGCGGCTTCATTCTATTCAGGAGAGGAGCGCGAAAAATGGCGGCTATCTGGGTTGGGGGGATAAAGACCAGTTTGGTTGGTTATCAGATAAGTTGATGTCTGCACGGGTTGGCGACATTATTGGGCCAGTCCGGTACAAGGATCGGTATTTTATCGTACAATTATTAAATAAACGCCAGCCGGAACTTCTTTCGTACGAAGATTCGAAATCGGCGATTGTCAATAAGCTATTACCTGAAAAAAAGAAGAGCGAATATCTGGGTTTCATCAATCACTTGAGGGCTCAGACAGATATTCAGATAAACAATGACCTGGTTCAAAAATTTATTCTGGATGTGAAATGAGGTTGAATATGGAATACACCAAGAAACTGCTGGCCTTTTTTCTGTTGTGTGTTTCTTTTCAAGGGTTGATCGGCGGGACGACGGGGAAGATCACCGGTAGTATTACGGATGCCAAGACGGGCGAACCGCTCATCGGAGCAAATATTTTATTAAAAGGTACATATTTAGGTGCGGCATCAGACATTAACGGCAATTTTTTAATCCTTAATGTTCCACCTGGTTACTATGATATTGAAGTATCTGTGATCGGTTATCAAAAGCAGGTAATCAAGGATGTTTTAATACAAATTGATTTGACTACGCACTTAAATATTATTTTGACTACGGAAGTAATTGAAGCTGATGCCGTGACGGTGATTGCCGAGCGTCCTGCGGTCCAAAAAGATCTGACCTCTTCAGAGTCAAGGGTTTCTTCTGAAAATATTGATGCTATGCCTGTTAATACTGTCGGCGATATTCTCCAATTACAAAGCGGAGTAACTAAAGATGCCGGCGGTGGTATCCACATTCGCGGTGGCAGATCGACTGAAGTAGCCTATTGGATAGACGGTGTATCTATTACTGACTCATATGATGGCGGACAGGCTGTATCCGTTGAACACACATCAATACAGGAATTGCAGGTAATTAGCGGAACTTTTAATGCGGAATACGGCAATGCTATGTCGGGAATTGTTAATATTGTGACAAAGGAAGGCAGCCGCAATTATGACGGATCGGTTTTCTTATATTTAGGAGACTATGTTTCTGGTAAAAATGATCTCTATCGTGGCATTGAAGAAGTAAATCCGACTTCTGAAAGAAATTTACAGATTAATTTTAGCGGACCGGTTCCACTATTATCAAAAGTGGCTAATTTTTACACTACGGCGCGTCATAATTATACCGACGGCTGGTTGTATGGTAAAAGTTATTTTAATATGTATGGTGATACATTATCCAATCCTCAATATGTTCCCATGAACTGGCGGGAAAGATTCACAACCCATTCCAAGTTGAGCATAAATCCGTTTTCAAGATTAAAAATTGGTTTGGCTTATATGACAAGCGATGAAGTTTATGAAGATTTTAATCATGGTTTGCAATATGTGCCTGATGCAAATATCGAAGGACACAATATTGGACGAAATCTGAGTTTGAAACTAACCCATTCCTTATCAAGTAAGACTTTTTATGAGATCAGTTTCACTAAGTATCTCAAACGGTATTCGCATAAATTATTTGATGACAAGGATGACCCGCGCTATATTGATCCCCATTATTGGGAACACATTGAGAGAGTCAATCCTTACTATTGGTTTACAGATTACGCGATTAATACAAACCGTTTTTACAGGCAGACAGATACACGAGTTGCCAAATTTGACTTAACATCCCAAATTACAAAGTTGCATCTGATAAAAATTGGCGGCGAAGCTAAATTTCACCGATTAGAGTTGGATGGATATTCGATTTTTGACGATCCGTATGTTAGCGATTCAGTATTTACTCCTTTTATCCCCCAAAAAGACGTTGAAGATAAGAAATTCGGCGCATTTGGCAGGGATTACTATTTGCATGAACCGAAAGAATTTTCCGCTTATTTTCAGGACAAGCTGGAATTTCAGAGTGTCATTATTAATGTAGGCTTGCGTTGGGATTATTTTGATGCAAATGCTTTGATTCCGGCAGATCCAAAAGAGCCGTATATTGATAATCCCCGTAATCCGGCGCTTGATTCGCTTTCACTTAGTGAACGAGAGGATTTATGGTGGAAAAAAACAAGCATCAAGACGCAAATCAGTCCACGGTTTGGTGTTGCGTATCCTATAACCGATAAAGGCGTGTTGCATTTTTCTTTCGGTCACTTCTTCCAAATTCCTAATTTTGAATTATTATATACTTATCCGGGATATAAAATACCTGAGACAAGCGGGAGGTTTGGCATCGGTGGAAATCCTGATATGAAACCACAAAAGACAGTTATGTATGAACTCGGAATGCGACAGGAAATAATATCAAAACTGACAGTTGATTTAACAGGGTTTTACCGTGATGTAAGAGATTGGGTTTCCACGGGTGTTCCGATTGATATCGGAGGCGGCACGGAATATGTTATTTATGAGAATAAGGACTATTCCAATGTCCGGGGAGTGATCCTTTCATTGGAGAAGAAATATCAAAATAATTACTGGTTTAATTTGTCATATACTTTTCAGGTAGCGGAAGGATCAAACTCTAATCCCGGAGATGCATTCGGAGCGATGCAGGCGAATCGGGAACCGCGGAAGTATATCATTCCTTTAGGATGGGATCAGCGGCATACTCTTAATGGTTCGATTTATTATGGCACTGCAAAATATGGAGCGACTTTAATTGGTCGTTATGGTTCAAGTTATCCATATACACCATCAATTTTAACAGCTACCAGACAGGGAGCAAGCGCATCAATTCAACCTGAAGAAAACAGTAGACGAAAACCAACAACATATGAGTTTGATCTGAAGCTGAATAGAAAACTGAAAATGTTTAATTCTGAAATATCTGTTTATGTTGATATTTATAATTTATTAGACACACAAAATGCGATAAATGTTTGGGGCACTACCGGAAAAGCTGATAGTGGATTAGAAGAACTCAAGGCAGACGAAAGCAGCAGAAACTATTTGCAAGAAAAAAGAATTAACACGGTGTCTGAATACTTTACTCATCCGGAATGGTATTCGGCTCCCAGAAGAGTTATTATCGGCGTAAAATTTCCTTTTAATTTGAGGTAACAGGGTATGAAGTTTAACAGATTGGTTTTACCTATTTTAATTGCGTCAATTCTATTTGCACAACATATTCCGAGTAATGAGCGTGGCAACGCCAATTATCGGAGACAAACCAATATTGATGGTAATAAAGTGCGCACATCGATTTTTAATTATGGTGTAACCGGAAGACCATCGGCTGGAGCTCAATATGTTCCCTATGAATGGCCGAAAAATACACGGCAGCACTACATTGCTATGACCCAGATTTGGGTTGGCGCCGAAGTGAAGGATGTGAATGGCGAAATCCAGAAGATTGTTAATATTGCTAACGGTCGCACCAGTCCAGCCGGGGAAAGTTGGAATTTTGAGCCGGTTCCGGGCTATCTGAATCCTGAATCAGACCAGATAGCCAAAAGCGACGAACCCGAGACATGGCCGGGATATTGGCCGGATAAATCGAAGGATGAGGTCGATCGGGGCTGGCAAGGTTCTTGGAATGGTTATTTCGGGAAAAATAAATTCAATTCCGACCAAGAAATTTATTTTAAAATTTCGGATGACTATTATAAAAAACCGGATTTTAATTATTATCCTGATTCGACAGATTTAACCCGAGGCGGGCTTGGAATCCTTGCCGGCGTCAGGGTGATGGAATGGTCTCAAGTTCTGGTTGAGGATGTTGTTTTTATTCTTTATGAAATCCAAAACGATGGGACGGAAGACTTAGAAAAGGTTGCATTTTGCATCTGGCTGGCTGATCTCGTCGGAGGCGACGGCGATTCGGGCGATGACTCACCGGATTTTGATCTTTTGTATGATATTGCATGGTGCAAAGATAGTGATGGGATTGGGAATATTGAAGCCTTTGGTTCAGATCCGGTCGGGGTTGCCGCAATTGCTTACCTTGAGACGCCCGGCAATTCGAAAGACCGCATTGACAATGACGGGGATGGCGAAAAAAATAATCCAAAAATAACCGCTGAAATGCTTAAAGATGAAATTCCATTCAATGGAATTGATGATAATAAAAACGGGATTATTGATGAAGATATCACCCACATTGCTTTTGGAACTTTTTCCGAAGGTTTCGGATTTGCCGATCGTATTGATAATGATGGCAATAGCGAGATGAATAGTCCCGTAATAACTCAGGAAATGATTACAGATGTACAGGCTGATAAATGGAAACGTTGGCCGCCATATCCTGAAAGCGACACATTAACACCCGGGGTGATCCACCTGATTGATGTCGGTTCTGAAGATATTGGTCGTAAGTTCGCCGATTTTATTGATAACAACGACGATGGTGAAGACGGTAGTCCGGTTATAACACAGGAGATAATCGATACTGCGGCAACGGATTCGCCTTATTTTCGTTATAAAGTGCCCGGCACTGAAATTGTCTTATACGATGTTAAAACTGAAGATATGAGGCTTAAATATACCGATGGAATTGATAATAACGGGAATGGCGCCATTGACGAAAGCATCGATGAAGGAATAGATGAAATGATCGATGAATCGCGAGAGGATTATATTGATAATGATGGCGATTGGAGCCCCTTTTATGATGATGTTGGACTGGATGGCGCCGAGTTGACCGGTGATCCAGGCGAGGGAGATAATAAGCCTACTTCAGGAGCAGGGACCAACTTTCCCGGTGAGCCTAATATAGATAAGACCGATGTCTCTGAATCCGACCAGATTGGTTTGACGGCAGTGGCGTATGATCGCGCCGGTTCGATTAACCTTAGTTCCGATAACACGCTCTGGCGAAAATATTTAACGCCCGGAAAGTTCTGGCAACCGCCGCCGGGAGGACTTTCGGGAGATTATGATCTTTTTGTCACTTCCGGATATTTCCCTTTGAAATCCGGGCAAACCGAGCGAATATCTATGGCTGTTTGCCTGGGCGCCGATGAAGATGATGCAATCCGTAATAAGCTGATCGCCCAAAGAACCTATGATGAGGATTATCAGTTTGCTAAACAACCGATTCCGCCGAATGTTACAGCAGTTGCCCGCGATGGTAAAGTCACTATCTATTGGGATGATGTTGCTGAAAGGACCTTCGATTCATACATGTTTGGCATAGGCTCTCCGGGATTTGATTTTGAAGGTTATAAGATATTTAAAGCCACAGATACGGGATTTAAAGATGCCTACCTGATCACAGATGCAGTTGGGACGTTGACATTCCATAAACCTATTTTCCAGTGTGATTTAGTTGATGGAATTAAAGGTTATCATCCGGTTGATATTAACGGAGTAAAATATCAACTGGGAGATGATACCGGAATTGTGCATAGTTTTGTGGATACTGATGTTCGGAATGGGCAGACCTATTATTATGCAGTGATTTCTTATGATTTTGGGGGTGATGTATCAAATAATATCCCTCCGACTGAGTGTAATATTAAGTTGACGATCAATTCAGCTACGGGCGATATTGAAAAGAAAGGTCCAAATGTGGTGGTTGTAACACCGGAAGCGCCCGCAGCCGGTTATGTAGAAGCGAATATTGTTGACATCCGACTGGCTCAGGGAATGACGACTTCTAAAGTAGCTTATCAAATTGTTGATCCTTCCGAAGTATTGGATAATCATACCTATCGAATTACTTTTGAAGATACTTTATGTTTAAATCAGAGTACCGGTTTGGGTTATGATACTCTGAAAACCAAATCTTATACACTCGAGGATATTACTTATTCTGCAGAACCTGAGACATTAATATATAAAAGTCGGCAATTACAAACCGATGATGAGCAGCCATTAATTGACGGATTTCAACTTATATTTACTAATAAAGATCTTATTGACCCCAATCGTGCCGAATCCCATTGGAGCAGTGATAGTTTATGGCGCTTCGTCACTGAAGTATTCCGGTTTCCCAGCCCACCGACTATTGGCCGACCGTACCCGGCGGATTATAGGATTGAATTCGGAGCGGCGGGAATGGATGTTTCCACCGATTATTGGTGTGGATTAAAAGGATTACCATTTCCTCTGGGTTATAATTTCCCACCCGTATCTGTTGATTTTACAGTAAAGAAGAAAGTTGACGTTACCGGAGTTGATGAGATTGATTGGGTAAAGATACCTTTTGCCTTTGGAGATTACTCTCCCCGCAGGAATCCGGATGGTATTCTTAACGCTGATTCAGTAGAAAGTGACTGGGTGATTTTTCTGGATGACACGACTAAAAAAGGCGACCTTATCGGGACGTGGCGTTTCTCACTCGATGCACCGCGACCATTTGAAAAACATCACATTTATCAGCCTCAGGCTGGAGATACAGCCTTTATCGTAATCAATAAACCCTTTATGTCAACTGATGTTTTTGAATTTACCACTTACGCCTCTTATATTGATACGGCGCTAGCAAAAAAGAGTTTGAAAAAGATTAAAATTGTTCCGAATCCCTATTTTGCCGCTGCAAGCTGGGAATCGAAAAATCCTTTCGTAAGCGGTCGAGGACCGCGCGCTATTCATTTTAACCATCTTCCAGCTGAATGCACAATCAGGATTTACACGGTTTCCGGAGAAATGGTGAAGAAGATAGAACACAAAACGACTTATAATGATGGTTCTGAAGTATGGGATTTGCTGACCAGGGATAATTTATCAGCATCCTACGGTGTATATATTTATCATGTTGATGCTCCGGGAATAGGTGAACATGTTGGGAAATTTGCCATTATTAAATAGGTGTGAATTATGAATATTAAAAAGATAAGCCTGACATTTGTTTTGATTTTATCTTTTTTTTCTCATTTATTTGGGGAAGATGTCGTTACAAAAACAGGAACAACAGCAGCTAAATTTCTGACGATTGGCGTCGGCTCACGAGCGAATGGAATTGGAGATGCATTTGTCGGCATTGCTAATGATGCAACGGCAATGTATTGGAATCCTGCCGGCATTGCTCAATTAAAGCAAATGGAATTCGTCACAAACTATAGTCAGTGGATCGCTGATATCAACCTGACTTACATGGGGTTGGTTATCCCTCTCCAGCAATACGGTACAATCGGACTTAGCGCTACTCATATGGGAATCGGTGAGATGGAAGTTACAACGGAAGCTAATCCCGAAGGTACCGGAGAGATGTTTAAATCCGGCAGTTATGCAGTTGGTTTTACCTACTCGAAAATGCTTACCGACAGATTTTTCCTCGGAGGCAATATAAAATATATCAACGAATATATTATGAATTGCGGGGCTGGAGCTTTTGCTCTTGATATCGGTACGCTTTTTATATCACCTTTCAGGGGAATTCGATTCGGAGTCAGTATCTCCAATTTTGGCGGAAAGATTCAGATGACCGGCTCCGACCTTCTGGTCACAAAAGATATCGACGAAACTATTTACGGTAACAATGAAAGTGTAAATGCTTATCTTGCGACAGATAAGTTTGATCTGCCACTTTTACTGCGGGTCGGTTTATCAGGTGATTCGGGCGACCCGAAATATATTCGCACAACCTGGGCGATTGATGCGATTCATCCCAATGACAATTCCGAATATCTGAATATGGGCGTGGAGATGGGCTTCTGGAATGATGTATTGGTATTAAGAGCAGGGATGAAATCTCTTTTTATGGATTACCGGGATGAAAGATTTTCGCTGGGCGGAGGAATTCATCTTCCTCTCGCGAATAATATAAAACTCTTTGTGGATTATGCCTACCAATCCTATCAATATCTGGATCAGGCGCATAAGTACACAATGAGAATAGTATTTTAGGAAATGTAGGAAATGTATTAACAACAAAAGGAGAACTGTCATGAAGAAAATTGCAACAATTTTCATGGTGCTGGGAATG
>Ga0265296_1001217_pt1 | contig 30760 bp, 37 predicted proteins | sample MunlanPumphouse1_FD_189073 | JGI IMG/M metagenome (GOLD analysis project Ga0265296, IMG submission 189073) | Groundwater microbial communities from a municipal landfill in Southern Ontario, Canada - Pumphouse #1 | ecosystem: Environmental > Aquatic > Deep subsurface > Groundwater | place... | reverse complement strand
AGTAAAAATATCGCCCAAGTTATTGAGCAATTGCGCTGCTATAGTGTAGTCCGGCCAATCATGCGAGCCTCTCACGCTCGCGACTGGGGTTCGAATCCCCATAGCAGCATCCGATTTTGACTGATTCAAAAAAATCCTGATAACTTCGGGTTATTTAAAAGAGAACATATATGACTGACAGCGCAGAATTTGACGCAATCAGGCGCGGGCACCACTACCGCTGCTGCATCTGCCGGCAGCCGGAGAAAGTTACCGGTACCCTTTTACCGGTGAAGGGAAAGACAGCAGAAGGTGAAAGCATACTTCCCGTATGCCCGGAACACCATGCAAAATACATGCAGGGTTTTTTTACCGGATCTGAGCTGAAAAAGATCGGCATTTCCGCTGAAGATTATCGTAATTTCCTGGCAGAAAAAACCGGTGAGCGCGAATCAGGAAGCGGGTTATCGGCAGAAGAAAAAGTCACCCTGACCCGGGAAGAAACAATAAAAAAGATCCAGAAATCCCGCAAGATGAAAATGCCAAAAGTGCACTCTGATTATAAGAAAGAGATATAATCTTTTTTTTTACTTTGAAAATGGCCCGGCCATTTTTTTTATAACAGCAGGTATGTTTGCGATTACCGGATCCCTTTGGCTTTTTCGGTTCTGTTGAAATCCTGGAGGGAAAGAAGGAGTCGCTCTCGGGGGCTACAGCACATCGTGCTTTCGCCCCCACCGCTCGGGCATCCCCCAAAATTGCGATAACCCGCAGAAGGTTGATCAGATTTTTTTAACAAGGGGGTCAAGGGGATACTCCCCTTGGGCTGCCTCCCCCTCAGGGGGAGAGAGGGGGTCATCCTCATATCAGCCGCTGATAACAGGCAAACAATGGGAAAAAGAGGATTTTAGCAGAGCGGTTTTTTTACTATATCCATCCGGTTTTTATCACGCAGATACAAATATCCAGGTAAAGAGGAGTGATCTGGTTAGGTTCTTAGAAAAGAGATCACATCGCCCGCGAACGTTTTACAATAATGTCATTTCCCTTCTTTTTAATTTCCACCTTGATCTTTGCACCCTTGTAGTCCACTTCAAAGATGCCGAACTTTTTGTCTTCGACCAGACGCTCAAGTTTCTGCAAATCCGTTCTCAGCATTCGTTTAAAATCATCGCCTTCATAGATCACTTTGACCATGTTTAACACCAACCTGTAATGTTCAATTGTCCAGCAGACGTATCAATCTTCTGTGATTCTCAATTTAATCGATTCTTACCTTCCGGATACCAATTGTCCCGTATTTTCAGCGTTTTTATGAGGAAACATTAAATATCGTTTCCCAGCATATCCCTATATGAGGAGTTATGAGCAGGGAGAAGATCAAAGTCCCCGGAAAGGTCTATGAGGAGTTAGTCGCCCTTCAGCGTGAGATCCATTTCACCCAGGATCACCAGGATACGATTAAGAAAGCCGAAGACCGGGGCTATATGAACGCAGCGAACTGGATCCGCCAGAATGAAAGGGCATATAAGATCGGGTTTGCATGGGGTTTCGAATCGGATGGCGAAGCACCGCAGGGTGCCTTAAGGGATATCCCTGAACGGGAAGCCCCGGCACCCCGGCGTACAATATCCCGTCCCGCAACCATGCAACCCCGCCCGGCAAAGAAATCATCCGGCTCGGGCAGCTCCGGTGGAATTATTGCGGGAATAAAAAACTGGCTGGGCAAATATTTCTAATCTTTTTCTTCTTTTTTATCACGTATCATTGCCGTCACAAAGATAATGTACGTCAGACAACGAACGGATAGTATATGACGGTATGTGAGGACTGTGCCAGTTATTCACCGGTCACAAAGGAAAGGGGGATCTGCCGGATTAATGGTGAAACCACACCGGATCGTGACAGCGAACGGTGCCCTTCCCGTACGTTTATTCCAAAGCCAAAGAAATGATTGAACAGGAATACAGAAACCATGCCACGGGAACTTTCAGAAAAGGATATTGAAATCTTGAAAAAACTTGCACCGGAATGCGGTGAACTCACCTGCTCAGGATCGGGGCACCAGTTCCATTCGATACTGCCTCCGGTCTCCAATCACTTTGCCGAGGACAGCAATGATTTTACCCGGCGGATAACCCGGTTGACCGATGAGGAACTGACGTACCTTACCGATATGATCCAGAAGGGAGAGGAGAGCATGGGGTGCCTTCCTGTTGAAGATGTCGAGGCGTTTGTGCACCTTGTCCATGACCGGTTATCTGAAGACATCGCACAGAAAGTCATCTCTGCGTACGAGTCCGGCTACGAATGCGAGCATTAACCGGAAATACACATTTATGACAGAAATTCCCCTACTCGCTGCCGGTCTCCATGCTTCAACGGTAAAAAAACGCAAGGATGCAGCAGCAGAACTGGGAAAATCCGGCAATCCGTCTGCAATCGGACCGCTCGCCGCTGCTTTTCCCGACCCGCACCCGGGCGTTCGCTCCGAGATTGTGCAGGCTCTTGGCCGGTTGGGTGATTCCGAAGCCATCCCTGCCCTGATAACCGCCCTGGACGACGCTGAACCAGGCATCCGCTGCGCAGCAATTGCGGCACTGGGAAGGATCCGAAACCGGGCTGCTGTCAGTCCGCTGATCGGCTGCCTGAAGGACAAGGATATGACGGTCCGAATCGGTGCAGCGACAGTTCTCGGAAAACTGGGCGATCCAAGGGCAATCCAGCCGCTCACTCCACTGCTTGACGATCCCTTTTCTGAGGTCCGTAATTCAGCCATCGTGGCTATCCGGAAACTCACCGGAAAATAATCAACAACCCCACCATTCACAGTATCTTAGAAAAGCGGATCACCCAACAATGTAAGCGCCGGCAGTCGGGTAATGTAAAGATCAACAAAAAGGTGTACTCATTGCCGGGATCACAGGTCAGGTACGGCATATCCTGCTCTTTAATGTCCCGACTGCCGATGCAATGCAGATGTTTGCTACCGTTGCACTCCTTGCTGTGCTGATCGCCGGTGTGGTACTGGTGAAACCTGAACCCTGAATATACCTTTTTTCCCACCAGATTCCTGAACTTCCAATACCCCCACGATAGTATGAGGGTATATATCACTCCCGCACAAATCACTGGTTTACAGGAGCAGTCCATTGACCGGAATCATTGAGGCACAGGACCTCAGGAAAAACTTTGGCAGTCTTGTCGCGGTCGATGGCATCTCATTTTCCGTAAAAAAAGGCGAGGTCTTCGGGTTCTTAGGCCCCAACGGAGCCGGCAAGACCACGACCATGAAGATGATCGCCTGTGTCTCACCCCGGACATCCGGTCTGCTTTCGGTCTTTGGCAGGGACCCGGACACACAACCGGCAGAGATCAAACAACGCCTCGGGGTGGTCCCGCAGGAGACAAATCTTGACCCGGACTTTACCTGCTTCGGGAACCTTTTTACTTACTCCGGCTACTTCAACATTCCTCACAATTCTGCACAGAAGAGATCGGATGAACTGCTTGAGTTTGTCCAGTTGCAGGAGAAACGCAATGTGGAGGTAGAAAAACTCTCAGGGGGGATGAAACGGAGGCTGATACTCGCCCGGGCGCTGGTCAATAACCCCGATCTGCTCATCCTCGATGAACCGACCATCGGTCTCGACCCGCAGGCCCGGCACCTGATCTGGGAGAAACTCAAAACCCTTCAGGCGCAGGGGAATACGATTGTGCTCACCACGCACTATCTTGACGAGGCCGCACGGCTCTGCAACCGGCTCGTGATCATGGACAAGGGAAAAATTCTTGTTACAGGAGCGCCGGCAGACCTTGTCAAGCAGTATGTCGGGGAGGAGATCGTAGAAGTGGAGAAGAGTGAAGAAGTACTTTTTTGCCTTGCCGCACACAACATCCCGCATGAAGTGACCGGTGATACCGTGCAGATTGCGACGTCCTCGTCCCGGGAGATCGCAAAGATCCTGCTCGACTCCTGCCAGCCAAAGAAGATGCTCACGCGACTGGCAACGCTTGAAGACGTATTCCTGAAACTGACAGGGAGAACCCTCAGGGACTAAAACATGCGACACCTTTTTTCACTGCCCGGGGTTTCACGGCGTGCGTGGAAGGTCTGGCACCGGAACCTCGTGGTCTTTGTCAGGACCTGGCACGTAAACTTTTTCCCGCCGCTTGTCGAGGCACTCCTCTACCTGTTTGCCATCGGCATGGGTATCGGTTCCTACGTCAAAGAGATCGATGGCATCCCGTATGTAAACTTCATCGCCCCTGCCATCCTCGCCATCGCCGTCATGAACTCCGCATTCTTTGAATGCACCTATGGCTCGTATGTGCGCATGTATTACCAGAAGAGCTTTGATGCGATGATCGCAACGCCGCTCTCGATCGAGGACGTAATTGCCGGCGAGCTTCTCTGGGGAGCCACGCGGAGCGTGATCTACGTGATCATCATGCTCCCGGTGCTCGCTGCTTTCGGTGTAATCTCCCTTCCCGCAGCATTGCTTGCAGTCCCGCTCGCGCTCCTGGGGGGACTGATGTTTGCCGGTATTGCGATGTGTTTTACCGCGATTACCCCCGGCATCGATACGCTGAACTATCCCTCGTTCCTGTTCATCACGCCGATGGCACTCTTCTCCGGGACATTTTTCCCGCTTACCCTGCTCCCGGTAACCTTACAGTACATTGCACTGGCTATCCTGCCACTCACCCACCTCGTTGCTATCATGCGGATGTTCACGCTCCCTGCGTTTTCGTTGACGATCCTGCTGCATCTCGCGTGGATCATGGCGGCGACGGCGATTTTCTGTGTTGTGGCGATTAACCTGATGAGGAGAAGACTGATCGTGTGAGTGGTTACTTCCGCACGATCTTCAGCACATACAGATTCTCATCCTCAATCTTCTGATTCATCACCAACTCGGATGTGAATCCCAGCCGGGAAAAAAGGTCCTGGACTTCTGCAAGCCCCGTGAGCGATGAGATCAACAGCAGGATCCTCCCGCCCGGCGCAAGCATCCGTCCTACGCCGTCAGCAAACCGCTCAATCACTGCCCGCCCGGTTTTGCCGCCATCCAGTGCATACTCCAGCCAGTCATCGATCCGCTCTTCCGGTTGAGTAGGAAGATAGGGCGGGTTGAAAAGGATGAGATCGAATGCGCCCCGGATACCGGCAAAGAGATCGCTTTGCACGACATCTATCCCGGAACCGCGTGCACACAGTGCTGCATGGGGGTTGATGTCTGTTGCCACGACATCAGCAACCTTCGCAAGCTCGCAGGAGATGAGCCCGGAACCGGTCCCGATTTCCAGCACACGATCGCCCGCTTTAACCTCTTTTCTGGCAGCTTCGAGCAGGAGATACGTATCGGCTTCGGGCTGGTATACCTGCGACAGATCATGGGGCATGGGATAATACTCTTACTATGGTATGTGCTCTGCCTTTAATCATATAAGATCCCTGAACCCGTCACAATTATTGCATAAACCCGCCGGCAGTTTAAAAAGAAAAGGTCATGAATTTTATCCTGAAAAAACCCATATTTGTAGGGAGTCGTCAGCACACGAAAAGAACCATGCGCACACAGGCAGAACAGGCACGTAAAGGAACGATCACGCCGCAGATGCGGGAAGTCGCCCGGAACGAAGGCATAGTACCTGAAGCACTCCGTGAAGGAATAGCGGCAGGGAGTGCGGTGATCATGCAACGCGGTAAGCGGTATACCGGCATAGGAAAAGGCCTGTCAACCAAAGTCAATGTCAATCTCGGTACATCATCTACCAAGGTTTGTCTGGATGACGAGATCCAAAAAGCCACCATTGCGGAGAAATTCGGCGCTGATACCATAAGCGACCTGTCCATGGGCGGGGATATCAATGCCATACGAAAAGAGATCTTTTCTCATACAACACTTCCCATCACCACCGTCCCCGTTTACCAGGCTGTGGTAGAGAACGGTTTCAAGCAGATGACCGCAGACGACATCATGGACACGTTCAGGATGCAGGTTGGACAGGGCATCAGCTCGGTAGTCATCCATGGGGTCAGCCGGGAGATGCTCGGCGAACTCCGCAGGAAAAAACGGCTCCTTGGCATGGTCTCGAAAGGCGGCTCCGTCACCAGTGCGTTCATGCTCATGAACCAGTGCGAAAACCCGTTCATCGAGCATTTCGATGAGATCCTCTCCCTCTGCCGGAAGCGTGATATCGTACTCTCGCTGGGCAATACCGCCCGGAGCGGGTGCATCCATGATCGCCGGGATCGCATGCAGCTTGCCGAGATACAACAGAATGTCCGGCTTGCAGACCGGGCCCGTGCAGCGGGTGTTCAGGTGATTATCGAAGGGGCCGGGGGCCATATCCGGAGCGATCGTATCGCACCGATGGTGAAATATTACAAGAAACAGTCCGCATACCCGCTCTTTGTCGCCGGTCCGCTGCCCACCGATGTTGCAGTCGGCTACGATCACATTGCAGGAGCTGCCGGGGCCAGTATCGCGAGTGCTGCCGGTGCAGACTACCTCTGTTACATCACCCCTGCCGAGCATCTCGGGCTACCCAGCCCGGCAGCGGTAAAAGAGGGACTGATTGCGTTCAGGATTGCTGCGCATATCGGGGACACCGTGAAATATGGCAGGGAGGCAGAGGACACAAAGATTGCCCAGCTGAGAGTAGCGCTCGACCGCGAAGGCCAGATCCGCTGTTCTATGGATCCCGAGAGGGCCCGGGCGCTGTCTGACGGTGATGCAGAATGCACGATGTGCGGCGAGTTCTGCGCAATCAAGATCATGCGGGAGTTTTCTTAAACGCGCCGGAGCACTACTCCGTTATGGAATCACGGTAGATCCCGCGATCCCGCTCCCCGCAGTATCGTTCATAATTCCGGTGCACTTGGGCAGATGATGAATTTGCATAACAATAAGCACAGAGATGCATGCAGGTGGAATACTGCCCGATATCTTTTGACACGATACACCGGCAGGTATTCCGCTGTCCCGGGTCTTTAAGACGGCGTGACAGATCCGGGGGGGTGCCGGAGCCGGTAAGGATGATCTGCCCGGGAGGATGAAGAAAATCCATCAGTGCATCATCATCCCCAAATTCTGTTGTCATCAAATCGTAACTGATGCACTGTCCCCTGCCAATGCCATAGCCTGACAGATCCCTCCGCTCGGCACAGGCACTGAGAGAAATCCCCCATTTGTTGTTGAGAAGAGTCAGACCGGTGCAAAATTCTGTCACTTCCTCGTCGGTAAATTCCCGGACCCCGGTACAATCACCGGCTTTTAAGTTCCTCTTCACTTTGATATATTTTTCAATCTCCACGAAACTGAAGACCAGCCGTTCCGTGAACGGGGCAATCCGATCGCCGATATACCGGACTTTCTCCAGCAGATCGGCAACGGTGATCCTGTCGGAAAGGATAAGCGGATCAAACCGCCAGACTACCCTCCCTTTGCCTATGCGACGGGATAAGCGGATGAACGTGTCGATACGAGTGTCAACGGCAGGCACATTCGGTTCGAGCCCTTCATCGTCATACTTGTTCAGGGTGAAGAGGAAGTAATACCGGTATCCCATGCGGTCCAGGGTATCAAGGTGCTGGAAAAAGGGCGCCGGGTTCTTCGACCAGAAAACAAAGATGCGGGTCTTTGCAAATGACACAAAAACCGGGCCCCCCCCGAACGGGCTCTTCCATTTCACGTACCCTGCCCTGAGCCGTTCCATGAACCAGTCGCCATAGAATGCGGGAATATCAGTCGATCGGCTGGCTGATATGATAACCGGAGCGATCGCTCCAACGGTACGGATTCCTTCCAGCGAGGTTGGATCAGGTATTTCAAGAGAAATTTTATCCCAGCCTTTCCACTTCATTTCAGATCACGCTGGTATTCCCGATAGGATAACGATTACGGAATAATCCTGCGTTACAATTATTTTTGATGAATTCTAATTTTGTGGGAGTCTGGATAGCATTCAGTATTTGTGATGCATCCCACCCCCTTCGGGGGTCGCTCGGCCGCCTCGGCGGGGCCTCGCTGGGCAGGGAGGTTAGTGCCATGGGAGCTGTAAGAGAACAAATGGAAAACGAATTTTTCCAAATTAACCGACTGAACCGCCGCGGGGGCGCCCCGTCGGGGGCGGCGGAGCTATCGCAAAGGGGGTATGGGGGCATCAGCCCCCATCTTTGAATCAGCGGATTTGAGAAAACTGAATAAAAACAGGCAAAAAATCGAGAACATTAAGAAATTCAGAATTAACAACAAAGAGTCAGAATCATTACCAGAAAAGTCGCATCGCCAATCACGCGATGTTGCTGATTGTAGCAAAATCCTCTAGGTACAGCGCCTCAGGGCGGCTCTGGAGAATCTCATCGGGCAAAGCAGCAATCGCCCGTTGCACCCATGCAGGATCGAGCATCCCGGCGGATCCTTTGAGACAGTTACGGACCGTCTTTCGCCGGTGCGAGAAGAGCCCCCGGACAACATCTGCATAGCGTTTCTTGTCTTCAATAAAGAAGATCGGATCGCGGGGGAAGATCTTCACGACGGTGGAATGCACCTGCGGGCGGGGAGAGAAGCACTGCGGGGGAAGTTCAAAACACCGCTGTACTGCAGCGTATGTCTGGACCATGATCGACAGTCTGCCGCACTCCTTGGAGCCTGCCGGGGCAACCATCCGGTCCGCAAATTCACTCTGGTACATCAGCACCGCGACCCGGAACCCGCGCTCGAGCAGGCGGAACGTGATCTTGGAGCTGACCGAATAGGGCAGGTTGGAAACAGACATTTCAAACGACGGGAGTTCGCACCGGGTGGCATCGCCATGCTGAACGGTAAGCTGACCACTCTCAATTTCATCAAAAAAACTGTCAGCGAGTTGCTCGCAGAGCATCCCGTCAAGCTCAATTGCGTGCACAATCGCACCACGATCCAGCAGGGCACGGGTGAGTGCCCCGTTGCCCGGGCCGATTTCGAGAACGCGTTTGCCCTTAACATCCTCAAGGTCAGCTATCCGCCTGACTGCATTGGGATCTATGAGGAAGTGCTGGTCGTGATAGGCTTTCATCGGGTGGTAAAGACGTGGTATTTGGTTTCCTTGACCTCGAGCTCTTCGATAATCCGTGCCTGGATCATCTTCTCGGGGTGGGGGATCGATTTGATACGAGCCGATATGTCTGCCAGACTTGCAAACGGTTTCTTGTTGCGCTCTTCTAAAATCTCCCACATCAGTTTCTTCCCTATGCCCGGGAGGAGGTGCAGCATATGAAGCCGGGGCGTAATCGAGATCGCCTTATTAAAGAAAGCGACAAAATCCGCTTCCCGCTCCTTAATCACTTCTGCAATAATAAACGGAAGTTCGCCTCGTGCAGTAGGGGTAAGTTCTTCATACCCGATCCGGCGCTTCACCCGCTCAATCCTGTCCCGCTCGGCATCGCCGATATAGACACGGTCATGGAGCTGGATGAGAGCCGATGGCTTAGGTACAAGTTCGAGAAGTTTGAACTGCTCAACACCCATTGCCTGCACGATAGGCTCCCGCTTGAACTGTGGGCGGGGGTCTTCAGCATGGCCCTTCATGAGCACATCCAGTACGATCGCGTTGACCTCTTTTTTCTCCGCCTTCATCTCAATCACACCTCAGAAGTGTGTCATCACCAGTTCAATGATAGTATCGACTTCTTCAGGAGAAAGCGTGAACCGCTCCTTTGCGTATATCGCCCTGACTTCATCACGGGTCTTTGGCATGATATTGGCGATACGGTACGCAATGTCCGGTTTCATCTTTTCCAGTTTAAGGAGGTCGGCTACGAGGGCTTTGGCCTTTTCCGGCGTAGTCTTTGTCAGCTGATTAGCATGTTCAATGCAGCGCCGGAACTCATACGACATCTCCTTCTCGGCGGCAATCCGTTCGGATTCCACCGCTAAAAGGACTCCGCGCATCTCGGGGAGCGTAACCTTCTCTTCGCTAATTATACCCTTAACTTTCATGCCAATCACCTAGACAGTGAGTTTACTTTTGTGCTTTTAGATGTTGTGGTCTGGAGATGACGGTCTTGTCGGCGTCACCATCACGGATAGTGAGCATCCATGCACGGCCACGCTGGCCGATAACGGTTCCGGTCTTCCCGTGGAACCTGCGGTGGGGCATACCCTTCTGGATGCTCGGCTCAACGACTACGTGTACCCTGTCACCAATCTCGAAATGCTGGATGACGGAGGTTACCGGCGGCAGGCCGCGCTTTCTTAGATCTTTCTTGAACTTATACCGTGTCTTCTTTCGTGGACCATTGTGATGTGCCATTTTTAATCTCCCTCCTTCATTCCTTCTACCTGTGTTACGTCGAGGCTGGTAACGCGGGCCGTTTTGTTCAGGATCTCGGCAAGACTCGGACGGGTTCTGCCTCCGTCCCCGCTCACGAGCTCTTTGATGTAGAGGCCGGCTTCGCCCAGGACTTCGACAACAAATTTGCCGTCCTGTTCCCCTGCATGCTCGATAGCGAGGACTTTTCGCTCCCGGATCTTGTCTGCTCTCCGGTGAGCGACCCTTTCGGGCGTGCGCTGTTGTATTGTGACGCCCTGCAAGGTTTTTACAGCATTTGCGAACTCATCCGCAGATAATGCGCCGTCAACCTCGACCAGGATCCTGTATTTTTTATGCGCTTTGTTTGATTTAAGGGTTTCCACCTCAGCCCGGTCTGTCCAGCGCTTCAGTTCTACAGAAACCCGCCCGCCCGCCGTCCGGTTGATCTCCGCTTCGAGTTCCCTGAGATCCAGGGTGCGCCGTTTCGGCTCAACCACTTCAAGGATAAACGGGCGACCGGTGCCCACCATCCGGGCGTCGATATCCTCCCTCCCGGCCCCGTGAAGCACGGCATTGGTCGCATCAAATGCCTCGATAACCGGCCTGCCGATCAGTTCCTCCACGGAATCGAGATACTGGGCACCGGTGAAATTGCACTTCTCGCACCCCCTGCCCCGGCACTCCCGGCAGTCCCAGTGGGTCTGCGGAATGCCCCGCTCGAACTTCTGGTACCGGCCGTAGAAGAAGACCGAGTTGACCAGCACTTCCGTATTCCCGGTGGAAGGATCGAGAATGACCACGATCTGGGGATTCTTGAAGTCCACGACTTTGCCCGTGCGGGCAGAGACTGCCTTTCCGACTTCACGGTTCACTTCCGACTTGAACGGTTCGGGCTCTGACAGCGACAGGTCGCTCCAGACCATCTCCTCGTTCTCGGCAATCAGCGGGGGGACGCGGCAACCGATCAGGAAATTATCGTATTCCAGGCCGGTAACCGCTGCAATAACGCGATCCGCCCAGAGCGGGACCTCGTCAAAGAAATTCCCGCAGACCCAGCAGGTTGCGCTGAATTTTTTATAGGGCACGTTTGCAACGATCGCTTTTGCGATCCTCAGGCCCCTTCCACGTTCATCATTGCTCAGCCCGTGCGAGCGTTTGCCAAAGAACCGCCCGAGGCAGTGATCGCAGCAGTCGCCATATTCCAGGATCTTATCCACCTGTTCGTTTACGTCCATTGGCTCTTTCTCCTGTCCAGTTCGTTCTGCAGCACCGTTATCGTGTGATCGGCATGCAGGCAGTTCGGCCCCACGGAATACCGCGGGCAGTCTTTTACCAGTTGTTCTTCGGCTTCTGTGAAGTTCAGGTGATCTGATAGCAGGAACGCATCAGGCAGGATGTCTGCCTTCCGGATATCCGCACCGTGCTCATCCAGCACGGCAAACGTATGCCCGGTCATGAGCCGGTCGAGACCGCCCTTGCGCACCTGTATACCATCCGCCGCTTCGCGGAACTCATTTCCACAGACAGTATCCAGCGCCTTTTTTATCAATGCTCCGGCACTCCGCTCATCCGGGGAGAGCGAGCGTATCGTTTCACCGGAGAACTTCACCGTCTTGGGTCCGGCCGGTGCACCGCAGAGTACGAGGTAACATTCCACGTCCCTGCGGAGATCATGCGAGAGGAAGAACGATGCATTCACACACCGGCAGAGCACATCCATCCGGCCCCCGCTGCCCGGCAGGTCATTCAATGAATACCCCCCGTCAGTCCGGGCAATATGCCCGACAATCGCAAACACCGTCATACCGTATCTCACTGCTGGCCGGAGAAACGTTTCATCAGGCGCTGCATATTGAACTTCCCACCGCTCCCGGCACCACGGAGCCCTTTTAAGGTCCGCTGCATGGTCTTGAAGTACTTGAGCAGTTCACGGACTTCATCGGGAGTCCCTCCGGACCCGTGGGCGATCCGCGACATGCGGGAGCTGTTGATGAGCGTGGGATCATCGAGTTCATTGGGGGTCATCGAGTCCATGATGATCCGGTAGCGGAGCATCTTGGTGCTTGTCACATCATACACTCCTTCGGGCAGTTCCATGTTGCCGAGCGGGAGCATACCCATGATCTGTTTTAACGGCCCCATCTTGTTGAGCGCTTCGAGCTGCTTGTACATGTCGCGGAGGGTGAACTTGCCCTTCATCAGCGCGTTGACATCCATGTCATCCGCGTTCATCGCCTCGGTGGCCTTCTCATAGAGTGCCTTTAAGTCACCCATGCCGAGCAGCCGGGAGATGAACCCGTCAGCATCAAACCGCTCGAGATCCTCGATTGTCTCACCGGCGCCGATGAACGCAATCCCGCTCTTGGTCTCGGCAACCGCCGACATCGCGCCACCACCTTTTGCGGTACCGTCCATCTTGGTGATGATGACGCCATCAATCCCGATCGCTTCGTGGAACCTCTTTGCCTGCTCGCTTGCCTGCTGGCCGAGTGCTGCATCGATGACGAGCCAGCGGTGCGTGGCTTTCGTGAGGATATTGAGATCGATGATCTCCTGGATCAGGTCGGCTTCAAGCGCATGCCGGCCCTGGGTATCGACAATGATCAGCTCGTGATCTTTGAGTGCCACCAATCCCTCGCGGGTGATCTTGATGGCATCCTTCTCCGCCGGGTTGCCAAAGCAGGGGACATGGATCTTGGTACAGAGCGTATTGAGCTGGTCATAGGCACCCGGCCGGAAGGTATCGGCACAGATCACCGCGACTTTCATGCCCTTTTTCTGGAAATAGCGGGCAAGTTTTGCTGTCGTGGTGGTCTTACCGCTGCCCTGCAGGCCTGCCATAAGGATGGTCTGGGGTTCGAGTTTAACTTCGGTGGAGGCCCAGACGAGCCGGACGAGTTCCTGGTACACGATGCGAAGGACATGCTCGCGGACATTGGTACCCTTGGGCAGCTGTTCATCGAGAGAGCGGGAGCGGATTGACTTGCTCAGCTCCATGACGAGCTTCACATTCACATCCGCAGAGATGAGCGCCCGCTGGAGATCTTTTACCAGCTCATCGACCGCGGCACGGTCAACGACTGTCTTTCCGGCAAGTTTCTTTAACGCGTCTTTTAACGAGGAGGAGAGATTGTCGAGCATCAGGCACCATCCAGGAGTTCACTGACCATACCCGCAGGATCGAACGGGATGATATCGTCATATGACTGGCCAACCCCGAGGAACATGAGCGGTTTTCCAATGGTATGGGCGATCGAGATCGCCGCCCCTCCTTTCGAGTCCATATCGGCCTTGGTAAGCACAATCGCATCGGCACCGATCGTCCGGTCAAATTCGGCTGCCCGTATCACCGCATCGTTGCCAGCCACTGCCTCATCGACATACACCACGAGATCGGGTTTCATCACCCGTTTGATCTTGTCGAGCTGGTTCATCAGGTTTGACTTGGTATGGAACCGTCCGGCAGTATCGGCAAGCACCACATCAATTTTATGCGAGATGGCGTACTGCACGGTGTCAAAGAGGACGGCAGACGGATCCGCTCCCTCCTTGTGCTGGATGACCTTGATTCCTATCCGCTCGGCATGGACAGCAATCTGTTCGATTGCGCCTGCCCGGTAGGTGTCCCCGGCCCCGATCACGACAGAAAAACCCTGCTTGTGGAGATACGAGCCGATCTTTGCCACGCTCGTGGTCTTGCCCGTGCCGTTCACTCCGGTAAACAGGATCTTGACCGGGCGGGGGTGGGTGGCAATGTATTCTTTGAGATCGAAACCTTTGCCCAGTACATCGAGCAGTGCCGTTTTTAAGGCACTGACAACCATCGCATCAACCGATTCGCCAATCTTCCGGTGTTTCCCGACAAGGTTTTTCCGGACAATGACAATGATTGCATCCGTCACGGGCAGTGCCACATCGCTTTCAAGCAGTGTCATTTCCAGTTCAGAAAGAGCGTCTGCGATATTCTTGTCGGATACGATCAGTTCCCGTTCAAGGACAAGGACCTTGACTTTCTCAACAAAGGATGGGGCTGCGGATTGCGCAGGTTCCACGGCACCGGCTGCGGGAGCTGGAGGGGCAATGACCGGCTCAGCAGCAGGAGGTGCAACAACAGCCCCTATGCTGCTGCTTAACCGGTTTCTCGCAGCCTGAAGCCGCTCTTTGAGCCCCCCGAACATGAGAAAAGACCCCGTTATTCCTCTTCCTGCGGTACATCCATGGACTGCTGGTACCCGTACTCAAGCCGTTTTGTGATCTCGTTCATCTGGGCACGAAGCTTGTCAAGCGTTTCAGATACCCTTTTTTGCGAGGCTTCCATCTCCATGATCCGCTCTTTTAAGAAATCCACGGCTTCTTTGTTGGAGCGTTCGACTACGACTTCTGCACCGATGGCGACAAGGATCTTCTCGGGTTCGAGCACCTTTGCCCGCACGCTTGCCCCGCCACCGATCTGGAGAAGAACGATATTGTCTTCCGCTGCAACCATTGCTTCGAGCGCCTCAATGGCGGCGATCGCCTCCATCCTGCCATTCTCTAAAAGATTCAACTGCTCGACAAAGATCTCGGCCTGCTGTCCGTAGTCCTTGAGGTACTGCTGGAGCATCATCAGTTCGCGCTGGTCTGCCTGTTGCGTATGTGTTGCCAAAATCTGCCACCTCGTAATAGCTTCTTATTGAAAAATAATACTGACTCCTGATATGTTTGTCCTAGGGTATCATAAATGCATCATGGTGAGATCGGGGGATTTGCCATTTTTCCCGGGAGATTATTTCCGGATTTTTTTGCACAATTATTTTGCACAAACTAATGTCCTGAAAAATGTGTCCTGTAAATGAAGGCGGCACTCCGCAGTCTTGCTCCGGGGAATACTGTAAGCATTTTTTTCTGCGTGTTTTTTTCCGAAAGGGTGGATTTTGTGAGGATTATAGCACCTTTCTATTGCCGGACCGGTACATTTCTTTCGGTACACTGATGGTGAACCGTGCACCGCTGCCCTGGGTGCTGGTTTCTGCAATCGTGATACCGGTGATCGAAAGAATCTCGCGGGAAAGGAAGAGGCCGAGGCCGGTGTTTTTCCCAAACCCCTTCGCAAAGAGGTGAGGCCGGTCTCCTTCCGTGATCCCGACACCATCATCCTCGTACGTAATAACAAGATCGTCATCCACTTCCTGCGACGAGATCCTGATCGTCTGCAACCGCTCCCCCCCATATTTCAGGGAGTTGTCGATGAGGTTGTAAAACACTTTTTCAAAGAGAGGGTCTGCAAATACTTCAAGATCCAAACAGTCCACATCGACTTTCACATTACCAAGGGTCAATGCACCTTTGGCATCGATGACGGTATTCATGACATTCTGCCATACCGGTGTCTTTACCCCCATATCCTGGTAGTCGCGGGTGAAGATGATCTGGTGCTCGATGTTCCGGGTTGCCCTTTCAGAATGCTCGATATAATCGAGGAGCTGCGAATCTTCAGTATGTTTTTTGGTAAGGGAAAGGTATCCCCGGAGAACCAGAATCTGGTTGATGATGTCATGGCGGGTGATCGATGAGAGCAGATTGAGTTTTTTATTCGCCTGCGTCAGGGCATCTTCAGCTTTCTTTCGTTCAGTGATGTCGACAAAGGAAGCAATCGATTTTTTTGTTCCCGGGATAAGGGCGACTACCGCATGCAGGATTTTTATTGATCCGTTCCGGTCGTGCATACGGATCGTGTAACTCAAGGGAACCGATGCCGGGTCAATACGCCGTTGTTGATGGTATTTTTTGATCAGATCGAGATCGTGTGGATGGGCGATCTGATCCCAGCTCATCTTTCCCTCGATCTCCCCACGGGAATATCCCAGCAGCTGGGCGCATTCGGAGTTTGCCTGGTCAATGGTACCGTCCTCATTTAAGATGATGGTGGCAGCACCGGTGGTCTCAAAGAGGATGCGGTACCACGCTTCGTTCTGCGCAAGGACCACCTGCATATGCTTGCGTTCCGTGATATCCTGGATAACCCCCACCATGAACACCTTGCCTGCTGCATCCGTGTACAAGGTGAACGTAGAGATGATGGTGCATGTCTGTCCATCCGGTTTTGTTATCGTTATTTCCTCTTCCTGGGGGGCAAGTGTTCTGAAAATTTTTTCCACTCGTTCCCGATGGATATCAGCATCGTGCCGGTTGTAAAAATCCTGGTGCGTTTTTCCGAGTATTTCCTCCCGGACCCTGCCGAAAAATGTGCACAGGCTGTCGTTTACGAGGACAAAACGATGGTTCCGGTCTAGGACATAAACCGGGTAGGCTATTGTGTTGATCACTGAATTGAGGTTTCGCTTGGACTCCACCTCAAGTTCCAGCAGATGCATCTCAGTTCGGACCTTGCGTTCATGAAGGATATGATGGACAACAGACGCAAAAATGAACATGCCGACGACGTTAAAAACAACCATGGGGATTGCAACCATCGTAACTACGGTAAAAAATTCCGATGGTTTTGTCACAAGGACAAGCGTGTAGCAGGAGATAAGCGTCTCAGAAAGCGCAATGAACAGCACAGCAACCCATGTCGGGACAAACTGGCGTTTGTTCGCAAGATACATAATGCCGCCAAGAATTCCCGAGAGGATGGGGGCGGATAACCCGGTCCACATATAGGGGCCCCCCTGGGCAAACCGGAACAACCCCCCGATGATTCCTGAACCAATCCCGATGTACGGTCCACAGACCAGACCCGCAGCCATGGGGCCGATATCCCGCACATTCACAACAGCGCCATAGATAGAGAGCCCGGAGAGTGTCCCGAAGATTGACAGAACGCCAAAAAAAACGATGAGGAGTATCCGGGTGGTCCATGTTGGGTTGTGCTCGAAAACCTCATTGAAAAACCGGCTTCTCATGAAAACGGTTGCAAAGACGATGATCACACAGAGTATCTCAAAGAGTGTAACTGAACTCTGGATGATCGTCAGTTCCATAATATTCGATTGATGAATGAGTAAATAATTATATTGGGATAAAAATGATCTTTCCTCTTTTGAAATTATTTGACATGATATCTATCCATCCATGTGAGCGAACGAACGATTGGCATATCCAGGCCGGGGCTTCCTGTCAAAAAGGAGAGTTATCACTTTTATTCCCGATGAGGAATGGGTTACTTTCTTACAAACAGGTTTCCTGCTTTGCTTTCCACAGTTGTGCCGTCTGACGGGATTTTTTTCTTCCAGTCCCTGATATTTTTGCAGTCATGCTCAAAGGGAAGGCGGTGCCTGCCGCAAAAATACCGGTGACAGTACTCGCAATGGAATGGAAGATACACGCGCTCCCCGCAGAAGGCACAGTCCTCATGAAGCGGGGGAGGTTTCTTCCCGAATCGTTTTTTAAAGAATGTAACAATGGATGCGAGAATTCCCACAAATCTGTTATTGCCTCTACTGGGTTAAAAACGTTGAACCTGTATTAGCGGATTGTACAAATCCCCTGTTGAGTTTTTTTGCATTGTAGAAACAGGCATGAACCTATAACGTTCACACCCGAACCATGAAAATCATGTTTGTGATATTCCCCCGCCTCAGGCCCTCTCTTCAGGCACGGCGGGGCAAGGAGGTTTTAGAATAGTTAGTCCTCAAACGCCGCGGGGGCGCACCGTCGGGGGCGGCGACGTTCATCATTACCGGGGGTATGGGGGTCTCAACCCCCATTATCATATCTTGAGAACACGATTTTCATAGGGAAACCTTTTTTTTCATAATATATTGCCCCCCTCTTGCGCCACCAGTCCCCCGTTGGAGGACCGGCGCATCGCCATAGCCCGAGTAAGGTTACAGGAAATACATCATCATCACAATGGGGGGTGCCCCCGGGAGCGTCAGAATTTTCTCAATGAATTTTACCGAGCAAATTTTTTATACCCATTCTTTCATTAAAAACGCCCTGGAACCCGATGCGGGATTATGAAAACAGGGGATAAAACCTGAACGAGAAAAAATGAGGAGAGTCTTCAAAAAAAAAGGGTTGAGCGGTTCCGGCCAGGGGGTGTGTTACTCTTTGTAAATCTTCACGGCCACCGGGAGGATCTCCGGACGATTATCGGTCATGATATACGTGTAACTCATAACATTCACCAGGTATTCGAGATATCCCCGGGCAATGTTTGAGAGCCACTCGTTCCTGCTACCCAGGATCAGGATATGGAACCACTGGATGAACAGGCAGATGAATGTGATCATCCCATAGATCCAGAGAACGATACCTATGAGGATCCAGTATACGATGCGGATGAGCAGTTCAACGCGGCCCGCATCCTGCTCAAAGACGAAGAGTTGTTGTTTTGTGTCAGTACTCCCGGACATACAATCACCGGTTTAAGCATGTACGGGTGTGCGTAATAAAGTTCACGGGCACCCGTACAAGGCATAATTTGGGCGATCAGTACACTAATTTTTAATAATACTAGCACAGATGTTATAGAGCATCAGACTTTACGAGGGCTCGTGGTCTAGTTGGCTATGACGTCGCCTTGACATGGCGGAGGTCCTGAGTTCGAATCTCAGCGGGCCCATCTCCTGTTTTATTTTTCCTTAATCATCAGCCACAGAGCGATGAGCATCGCGATATTTGCGGCCAGGAACAGGAACGCGTCAATGCCGGCAAGGAACGGGATGATCCCCATCCTCGAGAGATCGAATACCACATACAGGCCAAACGTGGCAGCAATTGCCCAGCCAAAAGGTTTCTGCTTTTTTACTGCAATGAACACTGCACCCGCCGCGATAATAATCTCGATAAGAACGGAGAGCACCTGAATGAGATCTGCACCAGTCACAGGAATTCTGGTATCAGCCTGCCGGTATAAATGGGTTTGGTGATTCCCCGCTCCGCTTATGCATTCACCGCCATAAACCGGGTTTTTCAACCAAAAATCCGGTCAATCAGTTTTAATGAACGGACTTCCAAAACTATTTCCATGAAACGGCTGTATCGCTCGAAAACCCGCCGCATGCTTGCTGGCGTATGCGGGGGGCTTGGCGATTATCTTGGCATCGATCCTACGATCATCCGGCTGGTATGGGCGGTATTGACCCTGTTCACCTGGGGCATCTGGTTCCTTGCCTATATCGTTGCATGGGTTATCGTGCCGGAAGAAGAAACACCTCCGGAAGATCCATTCACTCCGTTACCGTGATAGCCGGAACCCGTAACATCTCAACACCCTAATACTCTAGGAAGGTTTCATGAAGATCCTCTTTGTCGTCTGTGGTGAAGGACTCGGGCATGCATCCCGCTGTCTCCATCTCGGGCATTACATGCAGCAGCAGCTGGGACACACGATCCACTTTGCCGGTTACGGGAAATCCTACGATTTCATGAAACAACACCGCTGCACCCACCTCCATTATACGCCCCGCGAGGTCTGCCTTGAAGGAGAAGAGGGTTTTTTCAGTCTCAAAAAGACGCTCTGGTACTCGAAATGGATCGTGCTCGACATGATCCGGTCTACCCTGAGCATCCGAAAGCTTATCATTGAACACCAGTTTGACTGCGTGGTGTGCGATACCATGTATGGCGGAATCCTTGCAGCACGGCAGCAAAACGTCCCCCTTGTCTTCATCACCAACCAGAACCATTTCAACGGGCCCGGCCGGTCGACAAATAGTGTCTGGAAGTTCCTCAATTTTTCAATACAACGATACATCCGCCTTGCCGACCGGGTGATCATCCCTGACTACCCGGCACCCGATACTGTAAGCGAATACAATATTGTCGTACCGAAAGGTGAAGAGGGGCGGTACGCCTTCACCGGCCCGTTTTACGACTTCGATCCTGCCCGGTATACGTACGACAAAAAGACAATATTTGCCAGTTTTGGGGGAGAACCCTACAAACTCCCGATGTACCTGATGTTAAAGACTATCGCAGACCGGAGAAAAGATCTGCTCTTCGATGTCTTTTATACCGGTGACCACCTGCCGGACTCTTCTGCCAATTTCCTCTCGCATGGCTATGTCTCGAACATCTACGAGCACCTGGCACAGGCAAGGATTGCGATTGTGCACGGGGGCCTGACCACGCTGCACGAGGCCCTGCTCTTTGAAAAACCCGTCCTGATCATCATGGACACCGGCCATCCCGAGCAGCAGAACAATGCCAAAAAGATCGAAGATCTTGGGGCAGGTACCTGTATTGACGGCCGGCTCGTCACCCAGGAAACCCTGGAGCAGAAAATTCTTGAGACCTTTGCAATCACCCCCCGACCTTTCCGCGAAGTTCATGCCACCATCAACGGGAGGAAAAATGCTGCCGGGATCATCTGCGATACCATTAACCGCAGGAAAAATTCATCAGGAACTCCTGCAAAAACACACTGATCAGGGAATTGTTATGCCAGAACCCGGGGAGATCACCACACTCAGGCACGCCGATGAAATCCGCGTATGCCCGGCATGCGGCTATACGTACGGCTTCCATACGTCATTTGTTTCGGCCAATGCGAACAAGGAACGCCCCATAAAAGACACCCGGGAAGTCTACCGGGTGATCCTCATCTGCCCGGAATGCGGGGCACGGTATGATGTGGGCTGGCGTGTTTCATTTATCGATCCCGAGAACCGGATTATCAAAACCATAGAACTCCAGCAGCAGACCCCATGACTGCGCGTATCCTGAAGGCAAAACCGGGGCAGATGACAAAAAACGCTGGCCGGATACCGGTGCAGGCATGATGCGGTGCGCAGAGTGCAAGGGAAAAGGGATGTGCGGCCTTTCCCGCTGTCCGATCATGAGCCGGTTCCAGGCCCAGGTCTCCGTAAAGCCCGCGACAAGCTACCAGGGCTGCTCACCCTCGGTTTTCATCGGCAGTTTCGGGTATCCCGATATGCAGGGCGGACCCCTGCTGATCAACGATTCCGACAATCCCCCGGAGTGGATCCGGCAGAACCTCGGCATGGAAGATATTGTGGGAATTCGTGCCCGCACGATCCGGGGGAATTCGGGACTGCACACGGTTGCCGGCAACCTGCAGGAGATTGCGCTCTCCACAATCCCGCTCGATGTCGATGTGTTGTTCACAAAGCCGGTTGCATTCAGCCTGAATTTCGATGGCACGGTCGCCCCGGTGGGTCTCACCGGCCCGGTCAAACATATGGATGTGATCGGCAGTGCCCGGGTGGAGCGGGCAGTTGACCGGGTAACATCCGATACGGATATTGGTGCAACCGATGCCTGTGTTGCCCTGATGGACTCGGACATAGATGTGTACCAGATCACCAAGCTGATGACGGCAGGGCTGCTGGGCAAACGGCGGAAATTCGTTCCCACGCGGTGGGCGATCACTGCTGTTGACGACACCCTGTCCATCCGGATGAAAAAAGAGATTGCCCGCTATCCCCCGATCGACGAGATCCACCTGTTTGACGGAGAGATCTACGGCAACCGGATCCTCTGCATCCTTGTCCCGGGCGACTGGAAGTATGAGATGATCGAGATCTGGGGGAAACAGACCCTCTGGGCAGGAGACGAAGCGGTGATCGTGCAGGACCGGGAGGGCATGACCAAGAAGGGGTACTCCCCCATATCCGGGGCGTACTACTCGGCACGGCTTGCCGCATGCGAATATCTCAAAACCATCCGGCGCTGTGCCCGGGTGATCATCATTCGCAATGTATCGGGTGAGTACTGGGCACCGCTCGGCACCTGGGTGATCCGTGAGGCAACCCGGAAAGCAATGCACACTCCCTCCACGGTCTGCCCGTCTCTCGATGTGGCGGTCACTGAAGTTTCAGCCAGGCTCGGCTCCGGTGCATGGCTCGGGCACAGCACGCTCATTCCCGAACTCAAAACGCAGAGAACGCTCTTTTGAGTTTGTCGATGGTGGCGTATGAATAACACAAGAATTTGTAGATCTTTTTGATGGGAGCTGATGCCCCCATACCCCCGAATGCGATGAACACCGCCGCCCCTGACGGGGCACCCCGCGGCGTTTGAGGACTAAATATTCTAAAATCTCCTTGCCCCGCCGTGCCTGAAGAGAGACCCTAAGGCGGGGGAGAATCATAAAAAAAACGATTTTCATGGCTTGGGAGTGAACGGTATCGGTTCATGTGCATTTCTACAGAGCCTAATTCCCACGAAATAACAACGAGCCCTTCTAGCCCTTATACGCCTGCGCTGAATTTGCCTGCCGTTTGTACCGGTCCCGGATTCCGTCAAGCGTTTCGATATCGGGGATATCCTTGTCATCGCGGAGACGGATGAACCGGGGGAACCGCAGGGCAAACCCGCCATCGTAATTGGTACTGGCCTGCAGTTCCGCATATCCCACCTCAAAGACCAGCGTCGGCTCAAATGTCACTTCCTTTCCGCTCTTTCCTATGACTGTGTCCTTGAGCAGCCCGTACACTTCGGCCAGTTGTTCATCAGAAAAGCCGGTGGCTACCCGGCTCAACGGTATGAGTTTTCCCTCATTCTGGCACGCAACAAGGAACGACCCGAACGCATGTGCCCGCTTCCCTTCGCCCCATTCGGCACCGATCACCGCAAGGTCGAGCGTGTCCACTTCGGGCTTGATCTTGATCCAGTTCTTCCCCCGCTGGCCCGGGGAATATGGCGAGGCGGGCACCTTGATCATGATCCCTTCGTGCCCGGCCGCGAGAGCAGCATTATAGGTTTGTTCTATAACGGCTGCATCGCTGCTCACCACCTGCGGGGCAATGAACATTTTTATGACACTCTCGAGTTTTTTCCTTCGCCCGGTAAGCGGGAGATCGATTAAGGTCTCACCGTCAAGCCAGAGGATATCAAAGACATTAGGCACCAGCTCGACAGCCTCGGTTGCCTCAGCCACATCATGGCGGCGCCGGAAGCGGCGGAGCACGGACTGGAAGGGCATGGGTTTACCATTTTTTATTGCAATGACTTCCCCGTCAATGATCACGTCATGATCGGTTGTACTGAGCAGCTGCTCTATCACATCCGGCAGTGCCCCGGTCACATCCTCGAGCCGCCGCGAGTACATCCGCGCCCAGTTGCCTTTCTTATGGAACTGGAACCGGGACCCATCGTATTTGTATTCTGCTGCAACCGGCCCGTGCTCAGCGATCATGTCGGCGATAACACCCTGCTGGGCGAGCATCATCCGTACCGGATGGAACGGCGTGATATGGACGTCCCGGAGTGCATCGGGGCCGATCTTTGCAAGCCGGGCAACTTCACCCGAGTCGTTAAGGGCCTGCATCGCGTGCTCGACAAGGGCTGAATCCACAAAAAAGGCTTTTGCGATTGCGTCCCGCACGCTCCCTTCGCCGACACCGATGCGGAGCTCTTCGAGCATGATCCGGGCCAGGTACCTGCCTTCGAGCGGGTGGGCATTGCCCAGCAGCCGGCGGACAGCGAGCAGTTTCTCCCGCTGGGATTTTTTTCCTTCCATTTCGGCAATGGTGATAAGTTCCCGGTCAACGCGGACAAGATCGAGTTCCTCGTGGAAAAACGTGGTCATCGACTTTTCCATCAGCAGTTCCTCAACAGCCTGCCCGACATCGCCGGTCTGGTTGATCTTCTCGATCACCTGCTCTTTTTTAATTCCTGCAACATAACCGACTGCCTCGTACAGGAGGTTCGGTCCGATCCCGAGTTTCCGGGTACTCCAGTCAGGAAAGCACCTCCCCATGACAAAACGCACAAAGACCAGCAGCTCTTCGGGTGAAAGGGTGGGCAGCACGGTGCTGATGAGATCGATCATCTCCAGCCGGCCGGAGATGCCTTCGAGTTTCTCGCAGGTCCTTGAAAAGTCCATAAAGAGCATGGGTTTTCTCGTCCTGATGTTTGGCCGGTGCAGGGATTAAGATTGTGTTTTTTAAAGCCTGATACACTGGGGGTCCGTATGTGTGGTCCCGCACTGGCTTGCGACAATCACATTCATTTCATCATAAAAAAGACCCAGTCCCTCCCGGGCACTGGCATTCACCCGCTCGGGAGTGTTATTGGTCTCGCTTAAATGTGCGAGGATTACCTGCGGGATATCTTTTCCCAGTACCTTCAGACCGGCAGCTGCTGCCGGATTTGACAGGTGCCCCCGTTTTGAACGGATCCTCCGCTTTAAGGATTCAGGATACGGCCCGTTGGTGAGCATATCCGGGCAGTGGTTGCTCTCGAGCACAATACCGTCACAGCACCGGAGTTTTTCAAGCATAGGGGGAGTCAGTATGCCCGTATCGGTGCAGTACCCGATCTTTAACCCGTTTTCGCGGATGACAAAACCGCACGGCTCGGCAGCATCATGCGATGTGGCAAACGGTTCAACCGAAAAATCCCCGATGGTAAACACATCATCATACCTGCATACCCGGCAGTCGACCGCTTTATCCGATGTGCGCCGGTGGTGCAGGAAATCATGGAGGGTGCCTTCTGTTGCATAGGCCGGAATGCTGAGCTTCCGCATGAGCACATCCAGACCCCGCAGATGATCCCCATGCTCATGGGTGACCAGCACGGCACTGATATGGCTGGCATCGAGACCCGCAGCAGAAATCCTTACGAGTATCTCTTTGGCGCTCAGTCCTGCATCGATAAGCAGGGCGCCGCTCTCCCCCTCAATAAAAAAGCAGTTGCCTTTGCTCCCGCTGGCAAGCGTCGTGCAGCGCATCACTTAATTATTGGTGATCCTCGTATTAACCAGCTCTGATAGAGGAAAAAGTTTTTATTTCCGGTCTTTGAGCACTTCGTACTCTGCCAGCACCGGAGCAATCGTCTTTGTCGATATTGAGCGGCGCACCAGCGTGGTAAGTTTGCGGCAGTAATGGATGTGCGCAACCTGAAAACTGACAATAAGCCCGAAACATAAGCAGGTGATGCTGATCAAGGAGTAACTTACTAGGTCAACCATCTTTTTTCACCCCTCAGGTCTCCTTTGCGAGTTCATCTATCATCGGGACCACGGAATCCGCATCAGAACACTGTCCGGCAATCACCATAAACCGTTTTGTATAGTACATCATCAGTAACTGGTACCCGATAATATATCCAATCATAAAGGTGAGGACTCCAATCCCCACGTAAATAAGAAGATCTGTAAACATTTCAGCCATAGCGCATCTCATTGACTGTTACGATGGCAACCTGATAAATATATTGAATAAATCTCATTTAGGGATCGGCACGCACATGAATCGCGGATGCTTTGACACTCGCAACAACGGTCGTACCGATCGCCAGTCCGAGTTCCCCGCAGGAGCGGGTCGTTATAAGTGCGATGATGGGCATCCCACAGTCTACCGTGACCCGGATAAATGGCCCGAGCGAGACCAGTTTTGTAATGGTCCCCACCAGCTGGTTGCGGACGCTGGTCTTCTTTGCTCCGTCAGGAATCGAGATCGACACTTCCTCGGGCCGGATATAGAGCGTTATGGTTTTTCCCGGGGGGCAGGGAGCAACCACTTCAAAGGAGGCATTGCCAATCGCTACGAGGGCTAGTCCCCGCTCATTGGTCTGGACTACCCCTTTAAGGATGGTATCGACACCGACAAACCGTGCGACCTCCCTGCCATAAGGTTTGTAGAATATATCGTGGAGGGTGCCCACCTGTGCAAGGCGCCCGTGCATGATCACCCCCATGCGATGGGCAAGGCGCTGGCCCTGGATCATGTCATGCGTGGAAAAGAGAATGGTCGTATGCATCCGGCTGTTAATCCGGATGAGCAGATCCTCGATGAGCTCCGTTGAGACCGGGTCAAGGTTTGCCGTGGGCTCATCCAGCAGCAGCACCTCCGGTTCGGTGACCATTGCCCGTGCAATCGCCACGCGTTGCATCTCGCCACCAGACAGGGTCACTGCCCTGCGCTCTTCAAATCCCAAAAGGCCGACAAGTTCCAGCGCTGAACGGACACGATCAGGGACCTGTGCCGGGTCAGCACCACGGAACTTCAGGCCGAATGCCACATTTTCTGCAACGGTGGTATTGAGTACCGCAGGTTTCTGGAAGACCATGCTCATGCGCCTGCGGATGGCGAGGCGTACCTGTTCGGTGCCGGCAGTGTCCTGCCCGTCAAAGAAGATCGTTCCGGCAGTAGGCAGGTCAAGAAGGTCGATGAGCCGGAGGAGGGTGGTCTTGCCGCTGCCGGAGGGACCGATGAGGGTGAATATCTCTCCGCGCCGGATCTCCAGGTTGATATCTTCAAGAATGTTCCGTTCACCAGCCTGGCGCGCAAGACCGGATATCCTGATCATGAGCGGGGGCCTCCCAGTACCTGCTGGTGTTCAGATGACAGGCCGGAGGTGATGATATTCAAAGCCACGACAACGACGAGTGCAATCGCGAGAAGGATAATGCCGAGTGCGATGGAGAAGCCAAAATCACCCATGCCGGTCTGGAGAGCAATAGCCGTTGTCAGCACCCGCGTCTGACCCGCGATGTTACCGCCAATCATCATGGCTACCCCGACTTCTGAAATAGCTCTTCCGAATGCAAGGATCACCGCACTGAGGATTGCCAGCCGGGCTTCTTTGACAATCTGGACTATGCACTGGAACTCGGTTGCTCCGAGAGATACCAGCGTATCGCTGATGTTCCGGTCAACGCCGCTGAGTGCAGAGATGACAAGACCGGTTGTGATGGGGATGATGAGGACCATCTGCCCGAGGATCATACCTTCCGGGGTAAAGAGAAGGCCAAACAACCCGAGCGGGCCGCTTCGTGAGAGCAGGAGGTACAACAGGAGACCCACGACAACGGTGGGAACTGAATAGAGGGTCTGGATGATCACTTTGAGGATTGACTTGCCCCGGAATTCACGGAAATGGATCAATCCCCCCAGGGGGATGGAAACGCATGCGGCAAGAAGTGTTGCGGCAAGGGAAATGTACACAGAGAGGGCGGCAATGTGCAGGACTTCCGGATTAAGAGTGACGATCAGGTCAACTGCCTGCGTGATTCCCGTGACAATTTCATCCATACGTACCACCAGTGTTAGAAAATAGTGGGTGAGGTGTAGTAATAAGTCGTTCTAAAGGAGGACTGCTGTTAACTGGTTCTCATTTATTTCTGGTTGGTGCTCACGTCGCTTATCGTAATAAATGGAACAAAGGCAGTTCCGGAGGAATCTGAGATACACTAAATTAAGCCCTCTGCGGGCTCCGTTTCAAAAAACCGGTTCTGGAAAAGCCCGTAAAACCGCCGGATCCGGGACCTGTTGCGAATTTCTCAGAATATCGCCCCGATTGCCCAAATCCGGGCGGAAACGCCCTCACTTGAAGCCCGCCAAGGGCCCTTAAACAGGCACGTTTTTCACAACGCAGTTTACCCAATCCGGGCTCCCGAAACCCAGCCAGAATGCGAATACAAAGATCATTTTTTCCGGGGACGAGATAATTCAGAAACTAGTGACGATATTGGTAAATTAACAAGCTGTATTAATGAAAAGATGAAAAGTAAATGATCATGGCGGAAAAACAGAAGTGTGAATACTGTGGTAAGGAAGCAATCGGGTTCCAGTCACTGGAGGGCAGTTTTGCCTATGTGTGCCTGGACCATGCAGACGGTCTCCTTCTTGCGCTCAAACCCGGCGAGAAGAAAATTTACGGCGTTTGTGTGCTCGAACGGTACAGCTGATGGCAGAAAAACACCTGTGCGAGTATTGCGGGAAGGAAGCCATCGGGGTCCAAGGACTCGGGTGCAGTGTTGCCTTCGTCTGCCGCGACCACGCCGACAATCTCCTTCTCGCACTCAAACCCGGTGAAAAGCAGGTGTACGGGGAATGTTACTTCGAACTATTCGAAACACCCGATCACTGATTTTTTTCTGAGACGATGGATGCAGCTCCCCCTGGGGATGCTCGTTCACCGCCCTGTCCATCTCCTTTTTTCCGGAGTTTTTTCCTGTGAAATGCACTACCAGCCCTGCCCGGGCTCCATGATCAGGACCCCGTACGCAGCACTACATCAGAAAAACCTGCACCTGCCTGATGGGAAAAACGCTGCCCCCCAAGATGTGCAGCACATCCGCTGACGAGAGGGAGGGAAATTATCGGTCAACCGGTAAAAAAAGGGGAATTAATGTTTCGTGAATGGGTTGAACACATTCTCGAAGATCATGTCGCTGCCGGTGTTGTGGAGCCGGGTACGCTCGGTCTTCTCCTCAGCAAACGCCAGGAGCGGGAGTTCCATGTCGACACCCGGGACGTGGCCGAACATCTTTTCGAGTTCAACCTGCTGGGCGTGCATGAAGAGCGCGTTCGGGATCTCTGCCGGGCAGAGTTCCTGGCACTGGCCACAGTTCACACAGGAGTCCGCAATGTGGGCGAACCGGATCAGGTGGAACATGAAGTTCGGGGGAAGCTCACCGGGTTTTACATAGGCCGGGTTCTTGGTGGTGCAATCCACACAGTAGCAGATCGGGCAGGCCTCGATACAGGAATAACACTTGATGCAGCGTGCAGTCTCGCTCATGATCTTCTTTAAGCGGTCCTTGCCTTCGCCGAGTGCTTCGAAATCGTGCTTGCGCCACTTGTCGCCAAGCTTCATCATCGCGCCTTCGACCTTTCCGCGGATCTCAAGACCCTTGGGGTTGGCTGCCTCGGTTGCGAGGATGCCGTTCTTGACTGCACCATTGACGAGGTTTGCACCCTTCTCGGAGCAGACCTCAACAAAGGTTGCTTTTCCTGCCTTGTCGCCGATGACTCCCCAGTTACCGCAGGCAAGATCTGCCTGGCGGGGGATCTTCATCTTGCAGCGGCGGCAGTTGCTGCGCCGGCCGTAGCCTGCTTCTTCGAGTTCGTCAACGGAGATACCCTTGTGTCCGCCTTCGTACTCGATAATAAACTGGCCCTTGTCGATCTCTTCCTTGTGGACGAGGTTGGGGTCGATGCCATACTTGTCAGCAATCATTTTGCGGGCAGGCACCGGGCTGACCGAGCCACCGCAGTTGACACCGATCATGACGACATTGTCGAGGTTGATCTGCTTGCGCTTGGCCAGTTCGTAGAACGCCATCGCATCACAGCCCTTGACAGTCACACCGATCTTCATATTCGCTGCACCCTCGAGATATTTCTTCACGAGTTTTGGCAGGAGAAGTGTACCGCAGTGGAGTGAACCGGCTGTCCTGGCAAGGTCCTTGGGGTCCTTGATCAGGACCGGCTGTGCATCGTAGAGGTCAGTTCCCTTGGTGATAACCAGGACTGCATCCACTGCCTTGGACTCGAGTGCGTATTTCCAGAGACCAGTGACTGCACCGCCGAGTTCTGCTTTCTTTTTTATATCTGCGTCATTGGTCCACGCGTAGAGCATATCGCCTTTCTTTGCCATGATCAGGCCTCCTTAATCTTCTCTAATTTACAAGCACAGGCCTTGAACTCAGGGATCTTTGCGACAGGATCGAGCGCATTGTTGGTGAGCAGGTTTGCAGCACATTCCACATAGTGGAACGGCATGAAGACAACACCTTTCTTGATAGTCTTCGTCACACGGGCGCCAATCGTAATCTCTCCCCTGCGGGAGATTGCCCTGACCATTTCCTTGTCCTTGATATCCAGCGCCTTTGCGTCCTCAGGATTGATCTCGACCCAGCCCGTGGGCTCTTCGCGTTCGAGATCAACAGAGCGGCGGGTCATGGTACCGGTATGCCAGTGCCAGATACAGCGGCCGGTGGTCAGGAGGAGCGGATACTCCTTGTCCGGAACTTCTGCCGGGGGCTTCCACTCTATCGGGGTAAAGATGCCAAGACCGTCCGGGTGAGTGAACTTTTCCTTGTGCAGGATGGGTGTACCCGGGTGCTCCTTGGTGGGGCAGGGCCAGTGAAGGGCTTCGGGTTTTTCGAGGCGTGCATAATCCATACCGCCATAGGATGGGGTGACCTTTGAGATTTCCGTGAAGACTTCTTCTGCACTCTTGTACGGGAACTGTTTCTCGTATCCCATGTGCTTGGCAAGTTCGCAGAAGATCTGCCAGTCTGCCTTTGCCTCGCCGGGCGGGTCCTGGGCCTTGCGCCACTTCTGGACGCGGCGTTCGGTTGAGGTCTGGGTGCCGTCCTTCTCGGCATAACAGGCTGCCGGCAGGACAACATTGGCGAACTGGGCGGTCTCGGTCAGGAAAATATCCTGCACTACCATGAACTCGGCATTCTTCAGGCCTTTTTCCACGTGGTGGAGGTCCGGGTCGGAGAGCATCGGGTTCTCACCCATGATATAGACGCACTTGACCTTCCCGGGCTCATCGGCAAGGGTATTGATCAACGTGGTAACCGTCAGACCGACTTTGCCCTCGGCAATCGTACAGCCCCATGCATCCTCCATCTTCTTCTTCATCTCGGGGACAAGCACCGACTGGTACCCGGAGTACACGTTTGCAAGCGCTCCCATGTCGCAGGCGCCCTGCACATTGTTCTGGCCACGCAGTGCGCAGATACCCGTGCCGGGTCTTCCGAGGTTGCCGGTCAGCATCTGGAGATTTGCAACCGATTTGACGTTGTCGACACCGGTCGTGTGCTGGGTGATACCCATCGAGT